>Ga0126343_10001568_pt1 | contig 10924 bp, 7 predicted proteins | sample Cyp2metagenome_FD_92531 | JGI IMG/M metagenome (GOLD analysis project Ga0126343, IMG submission 92531) | Coral microbial communities from Lord Howe Island, Old Settlement Bay, Australia - Cyphastrea 2 metagenome | ecosystem: Host-associated > Invertebrates > Cnidaria > Coral ... | reverse complement strand
TCGCTAAATCCTTGGACCGTCACGTCAAGCGGTGCAATAAAAGCTCTCTCAAAAGAACCACCCAGTCTGTATTCAGTCTGTATTGACCGGCCACCGAGTCTCGTTAATGATTCAGTTGACAAGATTTGCCAATCGATTCAGGGTTCTACTACCGCTTAATTGCAACAAAATGTTTTCAAAGTCCAAACAAGCACGTCTTCTAGCCCTTTCGCAATCAGGTGCAACTGTTTAGCGAAGCCTCAGAATTAAAACAACTTTTGTGTTTTGAAAACCCGATTTCAACGTTAATTAATGTGCTATTGAAACAATAGCGTCAACAGATTAAAGGATATATTTCATTGTCAACTCTTCACGGGAGCCGTTCACGCATTCTAATTTCTCACCTTTAAACAATAATTGGCTCACGGCATCGACATGTCTAGTCACAGTACGTGAGTAATTATTTCTTTTTTGCCCCTCATGGAGAGGTTTAAACAATTTACATGGCTTTGTGATAGTGGTACAAAATTAGACGAGTTATTTTATCGATCGGCAGGAGCTCTCCGAATTCAGCGACGAGAATTTCAGCCCCCATGATCTCCTGCGGCAATGTATTTTTTTAACAATTGAAAAATCAACAAATCCCAAAAAAATTGTTATTGTTTGGTTTATATTTCAAGACAGTGACCTTCAATGGGTGGAATGGGCTTAGAACGAAAGATTTCTTTTTCGTTGCGTAGCAAACAACCAAGGTCCGGGAGGCTTGTAAAGCTGGGTTGCAGAAAAAGCTGACAAACGAGGGGCTTTCCGGAGGAGCGGAGAAGGAGGGAGCTTATGTGATCGTCAGGCTTGAATAAAGAACGTTGTATTTCGGCTACGTCCGAAAAGAGGCAGCATTACATCTCGCAAGCGGTTCATGATCTTCCTTAAAACATCAAACTCACATGCACTGTTAACAATTTACACGAAAGGGGACATACCCGCGGGCAAAAATTTTCCAGAAGCCATGACAGAAATAGAACAAATCACCGCGTTACTTATCTGAGTAACTCAGTTTACCTGCCTGCCTGAAGGGGGGTGGGGTGATAATTAGAGGTAAGAAAATAGAAAATATCAATCACGGAAAACAGGATATACACTCGATACTGTTTTCTGCACTGAAGAAATTACAAAGTCGAATAATAATACATAAAGAACATACCCACGATTCAAAGTCGATTAAAAGTCGTTTTATTAGGGTTTTTTAAACTCTGCAAATTACACGAAGCAATGTTCGCTGTAAATGTTTGTTTTTCGATTCAATGGAATACCTCGAGTGTCCAATATACCAACTTGATAACTTATTCAAAACAGCGCATATCATGGTTTGTCACATTTAAAAACAATGTTTCAGTTTTTTTTTTCTGAAAATAACTATTACTAAGGATGATGTTCTTTCAAGTTATAAAATCTTTAGAATTTTGATGATTTCCTCATCTGTTCTTTACAAAAACAAAGCGAGCATTCCTGTCGAGGCTTCCCTGTCACAGTATTAAATTGTATTTTCTTCATCTCCTGGTTCCATTTTTAGTCCAATCTCTAATAACACATGTCTGAGATGCTAGCAGGTCTTGAAACAATCAAGTTACAAGTTCTAAAATCTCAGCTGGCTAGTATTTCCCGTAATTAATGACACTGTTTTTGTTTCAGCATGTGTTTATAGCGATCTGATCTTTAACGACCTAAAAACAGTTCACGCGACATTGGTTTCCATCCAAGTTGTTCTTCCGTAAAGAGAAGTTTACAATATCCTTCATACATCATTACTCCTTTTATAAACACAACAAAAGCGCGAGTGATAGAAATAAGCGGTGACGTACGTTTAATTGTTTGTTTGTTTACTGTTTACTGACTACTTGCATAGCAACTCAAAAACAAAGTCCACGCTTCCATCGCCTTCTTGCAAGCTAACGTGTGAACAGTATGACGTAGGCATGCATAATAAGAGTTTTTCAACAAGAAGTCTCAACCCTTTAAGTTGGAGACATTTCTGGTCTTAATGATTGATCTAAGGCAAGCTATCCTAAACATAAAAGTGCTGAACATACAGTAAAAACGCACGTATGAGAACCTAGTGGTTGAAGAACCTGAAGACAACAATTTGCCATATCAAGGGGGATTCCGCAACCAATAAGTGAAAAAATTATTTACTAAAAACCTACTCACAGCAAGGCAACTTTTTGAATACTACTTAAAACATCTCCGCACTTTAATGAATTTCTCTAAGTGACCCCGCGATTTGAAATTCTCAGGTATTCTCGAAAAAAGCTTTTGTCAAACCGCTTGCTCGTAAGAATGCTAAATACGGCGTGTGTTTTCAACAAACAAGACGTGTGTTTTAATTAATTGTGTTTTAGTTCAATTTTCTCTTGCGGGGTCAGCTTATGAGCTTAAATCTCGATAAGTTCTTTTTACCTTTATTCAAAACGTTACCATGCTATGAGGATTTTTGTTAACTTTATATTTGCCACTGTTACTTCAATGTTCTGCGGAAATCATCTTAACCCCCAAAAATATAGGAACCTGCTAAGCCATGCAAGATCAAGCAAGTTCTTATATCTGAGTTACAGTAAATTAATGGTAAACATTTTAACCACGAAGTAACTTTCAGATTACATTACTGCAAAATACATTCAAAGACCAGACGTTAACCCGGGTTAACAAATTTTTTTGTGGTTATCAGCAACTGTATCCACTGAACCTACTAAGCTTGTATCTATCCAAAAATACAAGAATCTGTTTCGCCCGACTTCAAAACATGTAAGTTCTTACACGCAGGTTTTTACTGTATCGCACCTGTAGGTCAGAGAAAACACACGAAGAAATCAATCAACCTTCGGTCACTTCTTTTTTTTGGCTCACTCTGATGAATTGTGTGCGGTGAAATCCATGATCAATAACAGAACAGACGCGTGAAAAACTGACGTCAATTTGTTAAATTCAACCCACATAGGTACTGGGTCGGAATGGATCCCAGGCCCACACTGGAGGGCACATTCCACGAACGGTGGAAAATGAAAGTGTATATGCCTCCCGGATGGGTGTAAAAATGTGTTTCGAAACTTCTTCCCTGTTTTAAAAACAAAAATCTCTACTCAGACATAGGCACGCAAAGCGTGCAGGAGTAATTTTTTTGAGAACTGTTTACAGTAATGATTTGTTAAGTTTTTCTGGTTGCGATGTACAGCAAAAAAGAAATGTGCATACGATGTTACATTGGTAGTGGTAATCTAGCTACATAGTACTAGTAAGCCACAAAACATGATGTTTCACTGAACAACTTAAGAATGTTTATTTCTGAAGCATTACAGCAACCGCTCAGAGAAATCAGGAAACTTAAGAACGTTGTGATTAGAATAAACAATGAACCATCATGATAGTGTGTTTTCCCTTGTTTTTCATCAGTCCGGATAGATTTAAAACAGAATCTGGGGAATTCAGGACGGGAAGAAAAGTTGAAATTTATGTACTACGCTTATGCTTATGTAGTACTTAAGGTATCAGTGTACCCCAAATGACCATCATTCTTCGGCGCCACTTTACGTTCAGACGTTTGACGCAAACCCCAGTAAAGTATATATTTTCTGAAAGCTTAATAATTGTAGATCACGGTGGTATATTCAATAACATAAAAAAATTTTAGGTTTTCCAAATATAGCGCGCTATTTCTCAAAGAACAGAGGTTCACTAATCAAGTTCGTTTCCGGTCGGATTTGAGCGGGAGAACGCGATTAATATAGCTATGTCTTCTTGACACCTTTCTTTAAAAAACGGTGTCGGGAAATTTTGATTACTTGTCTGGTTTGTTTCTGATACGCAGTTAAACTTTGAGAGTTAATAAAACATGCACTTTCTTCACTAAAATAGTTGTAACTTTTGACAGAAGCAAAAAACGAAAATTCCCCGACACCGTTTTTTTGCCTGATTATCAAGCAATGTTCTCTCCAAATTTCAGCGTAAAACGTTGAAAACTCGCCGGAAACGAACTTAAAATGTGCGCTTCACTCACTGAAATTTTCGTTTCGAGATATGAAGAAAAATATACTTTGGGGCGTTCTTCCGGTGTAATGAGATAAATACACAAAGCGTGTGAAAATTAATGACCTGTTGATGGACCTTTAACAATAGAGCTCATATCAATTACAAAGCCGGTTCAAATGTTGCTCCTGGCAGAAAATATCCTTTGTTAGATCTGAATTCCGCCGCTCGCGCTTTTCGCTCAAATTCCTTGAGGGGCAAGGCTTGTTTTCACAAGAAACGATCCAAGATGAACCAAGCACGGAGCTTGCGGAAACATTCTCCAACAAAGTCACATCTGCATGACAAAACGGGCAAGAAACTGATTTCACGAGATTTTCTTGCCAGCTATTGCCGGCATCAAATGTTCTACCATGACTCTTGTGAGTTCGGGTCTGCAGGTTCGTCTTTGCCTTCGTCTTCAATTTTTAACCGGCTAGAACTTTATATCGAATGAATTCGAAAGCTTTGCACTTTGAAAGTTTCTTCGATCTTACAAAAGAACAAGGACTTTTGCGTTTTTTGTTCGACGACATGGAATAGATATACCGGTACTGTCATAACCTTTTATATCAGTCTACAAAAGCAAAACTCTCGAAGCAGAACCGCCACGACCAATTTTAAAACAGAAACACAAACGTGTGGAAATCGCACAACACCGCGTCTGTTACGTGATCTTTGAATTAAACTTCTCGTGACAACGTGTTGACAGCAATCAGTTAAAGATAATTAATGAAAAGAAACGTTTTTCGTTAATAACTTTGCTAAGAATCAATCTTTTTTCTTAGAATTTTTTTTAAATGAAAGATTGCAATAACGTCTATCTGAAAACGCGAAAATAATTTTTTTCAAAACAATAATCAAATTTGGGGTACACTGATACCTTAAGAAAAAATAATTAAAGTTCAATTTTCATCAGAGGCAAAGTCAAAGTGTTTGCTAACTGTTCAAAGAACCAAAATAAAGTTCTGAAGCCAGTTGGGTGCCTTGGCTTCGCCAATGGGGACTTTGCAAGAAAAAAATCCCCCAGGGGTGGGGAAATACAAGAACTTTGAAATGCCGCACATTTTTCGAAGTCCCCACATCAGCCCGGGGTCCCCTCTCGGGGAAGCCGATGACAAGTGCATAAAAATATATAACACGTGTTCCATTGAGATTATTAACGTCCGTTCTATTGAAAGCTACTGACAAGATAACCTGTATTCTATTCAAAACGTACAGCTGGAAACCAGGTGGTTTAATTACCACCGTTTTCGTTGATACGCGACTTTAGAAAACAAAACACTCGCGGAAACGTTTCCAAAATTTCCCTCAATCTTACGTGTTATCGACAGGTCGGATCGAAATCCACCAATCACAGCCCGCTTGCATGACGTAAAGAAGGTCAGAAGGTCACACTAGTGGCTGTGATTGGTGGATTTCGATCCGATATTTCGATAACACGTTAAGCCTGGTTCTCATATGCCGCCGACCTACCTGGGACATAGCTGCCGGTACGGCCTGGGACAACTGCGGCATATGAAAACATTTATCGCCGACACATAATCTGTCCCAGGCATTCACCACCGACTTGCCTGCGAAGTTGAGTTGAGTTCAACTTCGCAGGCAAGCCGGCGATTAATGTTTGGGGCAGATTATCGGCGATAAATGTTCACATATGCCGCAGCGTTGTCCCAGGCCGTGCCGGCGGCCACGTCCCAGGTAGGTCGGCGGCATATGAGAACCAGGCTTACGATATGACAGAAATTTTGGAAATGTTTCCGCAAGTGTTTTGTTTTCCAAAGTCGCGTATCAATGAAAACGGTGGTAACGTCATGCAAATTTACGTCAGGGCAATATTGTTTGCAGGCTGCGTTTGTTTCAACGTGTAACTCATAATTTTGTGAAATCTTAGCGATGAGTGTCTTTTCCTATCGTGACACATCGAAGAAGGATGGAATTACGAAACCTGAAGTAGAGTCAAGGAAACAATCAACGGCCAGATCCAGACGATCCATTTCCCATAGTTTTGCAAATGCGACCCGGAAGTTGAGAAACCGGCGATGAAAGTTGTTATTCCAACTGGCATGAAAGATGCTGCAACGGCTAACATATCGTGTAAAATATCTGCAACCGACAGTGGAGGCCAGTTGTAAACGCGTCGTTTGTGAAAGAGGAACTCTTGTCGTCGCTCGCGAAACACTTGGCGCGTGAAACGACCGAGATACACTTGAGGCGAAGCATGCTAAAATTCAGTACTCCGTCAGAACTTGCATGTTTCTCAAATCGCAAATTGGTGCATGGTCTTTTGTCCTTTGTAATACACGTACATTACAGGAGCCGCAAGCGTCGATCCCTCTAGTCTGATGAGCGGAAATTCGAGGAGAGTATAAATTCTGTGGCATTAGCGACTTCTGCAATTGCAGCACGCCTGCGAAATCCACGGATATCTGCCTCATGGAAAGCGAGTTTCCACCGTTCTTGTCCACAGTGGGGGGAAAAACGGCCTATTTCACGCATCTAAATCGACTTGGTACTTGCAGCTCACACCGAGGCAAGTTGTTCGTGATCAACTCGAGGTGGAAAAAAACCATGATTCGAAAGCACTGTTATGGGAAAAGGCGATTGGAGTGCGGAGTGGCATTTTGTTGCTGATTGAGGAAGTTCTTGGCGCGCAATTGCTGGATGATATCATGGATGTCTCTAAGTTATCTCCGGAGAGCAAGATTTATTATTCTTCTCAGGCATTCGAGAAACTCACGACTCAGCTAGCTAGTTGTGACACAAGCAAGATCAGCAAAGCAGATCTTATAAGGAAGTAAGCTGCTAAAGGAAGAGCCACTGTCTTACAGGTTAGAACTGATGACTTGAGTTTTCTGCTTTTCTTTGAATGTCTACTCCGCAGTTTTAATCTTTTCAGTGTACATTTCTAAAATTAGGAAGTACCTCACTGAGGAAACTACAGAAATTCTTGTTCACGCGTTTATTAGTTCAAAACTAGACTATTGTAACTCTTTATTGTATGGCCTCCCTAAGCATATGATAAGTAGTTTACAGTCTGTGCAAAACACGGCTGCTCGTATTGTTACTTTAGCCAAGACATTTGATCACATTACCCCTGTATTGATTCAACTGCATTGGTTACCTGTTCACTTTCGGATTATAAGGCGCTAAATGGTATGGCGCCATTATATATCACGGAATTACTTAGTTATCGTACATGTTCACGCACGCTACGCTCTACCGATCAAAAACTTCTGGCAGTTCCGAACTCAAGACTTACAACATACGGAGACAGGGCCTTTGCCGTTGCTGCTCCTAAACTCTTGAACGAGCTGCCATTAGATCTTAGAAGTTTAGATACAATTAATTTATTCAAGAAAAAAAAGACCGACCTTTTTAAAAAAGCATATAATGTTTAACTTGTGGTAATTTAGAATATAGGATTTATTGTGATATTTTTATAAATAAGACTGCAATTAAGGGGTTTTGAATTTATTCATTTTTTATTACCAGTAGGATCTTTAATATTATGAATTGTAAAGCGCTTTGGTCAACTAGTGGAGTTAGCGCTATATAAATTATGTTAAATTAAAATAAAATCAAACCGAAATGGAAATCTGTCCTTTGCAAAATGAACATCTTACTCAGTAATTTCATGAAAAACTTTTGTGTAGAAGCCTCTGCGAATGGAGAATGGATTACGCAAACTTCTAAGCTAGAATTCCTCACCAGATGTTTGATATTTTTGCTGCTTGACGCGGGACATGCAAAACAAGGTAAGAAATGTATTCGAATACCGTAAATGATCTAATAAACGCCCACTCTCAAATAAACGCCCCGTATCTAATAGCCGCCCCCCTTGAGGTGTATAGTTTGTATTAGACGCCCTTCTCTAATAAACGCCCCTTGTCTAATAGACGCCCCCCTTCTCCCACCCCACTCCCCAAGAATCGCATTAAAAATAAAGAAAGCTCTTAGAAAATCACGCAATTTATTACGCGGGATGACGCAACCTCGTCCCCAGGGCCAACTCCTCGACGATTTTCAAAATGGCGGATCGTCCGGAGAAGGCCCTGGCCAAGGCTGAACTAACACCCTTGCTGATTGGCCCATTCATACGAACACCTTGATTGGCTAAGATATATCCTAAAGAAATATGGCGGACGCGGTAATAACAGAAAGGGCTATACAGGCTGTATTGCAGTTCATTTCAAACGACGCTGAATCAGACTGCCGTTATCGATTCGAAAGGTGAATCTTTTGATTTAGATTTGAATTTACAAGATGTAAACCATAACATAGAAGTGGAAGTAAGGCCGGGAAAATATAAATTACGAGCATGTTATTGAACAGATGATTGGATTCGCTGACGGCTAGCTAGCTCAGTGGAACTCCTCACAATCGGCCTGTTTTTTTTTGTTGTTGTTCGATATTCATGCGCAATCAGATTTTCTGCGGAAGCAAAGCTAAGTAGAGCTATCGAGGGACGGGATGAGAGAGTTTGAAGCGTAATTTGTTATGTTCATCTAAACGGAGCTTTTGTTCGTTACTGACCATTGCTTTTTCACGGAAAATCATTTCTATTTTCTTGTGCACGTGTACGGACACGTATCCCTTAGGCTTTCTGTCTGTACTAGATTCGGGATTATTTCAGATCTTGTTTGAAATACACTCTAATAATGTATTGTTTTCCGGCCGAGGTTGAATATTTTCATTTCATATTGTCGATTTTGGGCAGTGTTTTGGATTAATTGAAAATACTAAGAACATTCTTAGATTATAACGTATGTACCGAGGGATCCACTGTATTGGCTACGTTGTAGTGGTCTCCCTGCTGAATTAATTTTGATGTACATAAGTTAGGTATTTTACTTAGGCGAACTTAAATAAAAGAATTTATATATGACACTTCTGTTGTCAATTGTATGGATGATGTGAAAGAAATTTTAGAGCTAGCCTGCAGGCATTTTAAGACTTACAGTGCACACAACTTCTTGCAGAAGTGTTATTTAATAGCATTGAACATATGGCTAGTACTATTCTTGTTTTTTTTATTGCATTTACGAATTTCAGCACACAAAACTATGTTCTTTTCAAAATCTCATTGTCAGTCTCAGGGTTATTCTTAAAATAATTTTAATTTTTTTTTCAAATTTCACCCTTGATGTTCTTATTCAATCAATTCTAATATAAAAAGAGTGTGGGTGAAGAACTACTTTACAGAGGGAGGGTTTTCAGTTTATTGCCTTTTTCTGCCTTGCTGCCTGGCCCCTCTGGATTCCCCTCCCCATAGGAGAAGTCAGAGCTCAGGATATGAGTACCTCTGGATGGATGTCAATTTAAGTGCTGTGGATTAATTGCCTTTAATAATTATTACCATCCTGGCACTGGAAAGGTTCTATTATTACTGTTATGAAAAACGATTTATAGGTGATAACAAAATAATATTATTACATGAGAATCCTACTTCACCACATAAAGACAGTGGGAGTAGATGATCTGTGTACTGCTCGCGCTTCTTTACAATAATTTCTCTCTTTTAGTTTATTGAATATACCAATTGTTTTTACCAAATTCTTTGTACATACAGAATTACAGCTGGGTAGTGATTTTTCTTTGCAGTTCTCAAGTTTGTTGCTTTTTTTCAGTTTTCTACCAGTCAGGTTAAAGCAGTGAATCTCATAAGTGCCCACAGTAAATAAACAGAATAACCTTGCGAAAAAAAGCTATGAAACCATTAGTAGCTGATCTGTACTCATTACATTGACTTCAATCTCACGATCATAACAAACACGACAGCAACTCAAAACTCAATTTCAAACATTTAGAAGAGAGCCCACATTATAGCACTGCATAGCCCTAAACAATTTAAGGTGCTTGGTTTGTGGTGAAACACTCTCCCAAGTCTTTGATCTATGTTTATGAATAGGCAATATTTTCTAAGTTAAATGTCTGTAAGGAGTAAAAGAGAAATAAAATTGTAAAAATCTTTGCTCTATATTAACGTTCCACATCCAGACAACTGTCATAAATATGACTTCCTCTATTTCACACAGATACAGGAATAAATGGCTTTGGTAGGGGATCATAAATATTCCAAGGCCACTAACTGAAATTAGTATATACTAAAACAGTGGATAGCGTTGAAGGCACGCGCTGATTGGCTCGTCAAACTCCGAGTATCCTTTGCTATTTACCTCCGAGCAACTCGAGAGAAAATAGCATCCCGGTGTGCATCTGTGACAAGTGAAGAAATCAAAATTATAATTTTCTGTGGTGTATAATATCTCGCTGATTTAGTATATACTAAAACAACTATTCACCTCAGAGTAGGTGGTTAGCAGTGACTATTTACCTCGCCGCTTCACGGCTCGGTAAATATCCACCACTAACCACCTCCACTTCGGTGAATAGTTGTTAAATAACCACCTCAAAAGCTCTCTATTTGGGTACAAATTTGTGAGAACCTCAGAAGCAAAAATGCTTTTGTATAATAAATGGAATTAAAAAACTGTATAACCACAGCAGCAAAACGATGAGAGTGTCGGATCTTAAGTAGACCTGGATCAGTAGGAATTTTAGAATACAAAATATAGACGGCACACTGATAATAATAACCAATCAATGGACTTGAATTGGTTGTCACAATAAATGCAATTTTAAGAGTCTTGCATATCACTAATCAGTGAAGAATAACTGATATGATTTCTCCAACAACCACAACAAAATAATCTTATTTTCTCAATATAATTAAAAAATAGTTTTGTTATACATAATTACTCATAATTGGAAAGTAAGAAAAGGCACGCTCAATCAAACTCAAGCATAGATTCCAGTGTTGTCTATTAGTTTATGAAAAGTGAAGCCCATGGATCTCTGGGACCTTTTTCTGAGGTAAAGGCAGTAT
>Ga0126343_10001567_pt1 | contig 10926 bp, 5 predicted proteins | sample Cyp2metagenome_FD_92531 | JGI IMG/M metagenome (GOLD analysis project Ga0126343, IMG submission 92531) | Coral microbial communities from Lord Howe Island, Old Settlement Bay, Australia - Cyphastrea 2 metagenome | ecosystem: Host-associated > Invertebrates > Cnidaria > Coral ... | reverse complement strand
GTTCTTGAGGTTAGGCAATGAAGGGTACCGGTGGTATTGCGTTACAAGGGGTAGTATTTTCTTGCGTGCGTTTTTGTTTCTCTGTCATGTAGTGCCTTCATTCTGTCAGAGAAATTGACGTCTGTGAGGTGTTTTTCTACAGTAGTAGCTGGGTAATCTCTACTCTTGAGGCGTGTTGAAAAATTCTTAATGTTCTCCTCAAAAGTGATTTCAGAGAAATTTGTTCTTCAGAAGAATTTGCGTTTTGTTGCCTTCGTCGCAATTTTCATCTCCACGAGGCGGTGTGTTGTCGCTAGTCTCGCGCCTAACATATCCCAGATGTTATGTTTACAATAATTTTATCGGATTTCAACTGAATTGAAATATATTTAAAATATCAAAATAATTGCGATTTGAATAATACAGCCGATTCTAGACTTTCTGTCTGTATGGATTTGTGGTGATTTTTCGCCAATCTATGGGTTTTAGGGATTTAACTCGCTTTTCTTTTTGATCGAGCCGAGACCAACTGTGGAATTGCACTCATTTTAGGCATCCTACTGACGAACGGAGAGCCGCTCATTAGATCGTGGTCTGTCCTATTGTCTATACAGCGTGACTAAGTGACGGCGTGACACAACCTTATTATAGATTTCGTCTTTTTGTTCGACTTTATCACTGACATGCGAAAGCTATACGAGAATTACGAGTAGAAATCCGAAGGATAACAAATTCTTAACAACAGCAATATTGGGTGAATTTCCATCATTCCGTCTTTTAGGATTTTGGGGCATTTTCCGTTATTCCGTCTTTTAGGATTTCGGGGCATTTTCCGTCATTCCGTCTTTTAGGATTTCGGGGCATTTTCCGTCATTCCGCCGTTCCGCGATTCCATCTTTTAAGATTTGGGGTGATTTTCCACCGTTCCACCATTCCGCGATTCCATCTTTTAGGATTTGGGGGCGTTTTCCACCGTTCGGTGATTCCGTGACTCCGCCATTCCACCGTTCCATCATTCCAGCTTTTAGGGTCGCCCCTCAGAAGTGACGGTTTGATATAATACAATAAAGAGAAAAAGACTGGAACCTAATTGTGACAATATTAAAAAGAGTGATAATATACAGACCTATCTGAAGTCTGCTAGAAATATATAAAAGGCTAATAGAGAAAAGTTTCTCGCTACCCACATTTTCGTTTAGTTGGTGGAAGAACGTCCGGTTCCTTGAAGAGAGCCGGTTTTCATTGGACAAATGACAGCCAATCAGGATTGATGATAGAAATTACGAATATGTAACCGGGAATCCAGCGGAAGCCATTTTGTTTGTGTTGTGAACCGTCTTGAAGCTGTAAAGGTCTGTGCCGCTAAGAGCTACGTTCCATTCGTTGATAATTTAACATCCATGGTGAGGAAATGTCCCACAAAGGTAAGTATTCAGTTTCACTTAAGCTTTTGGTTTGATCTTTGGTCACATGCTCAATGATACAGTGTAAACATTCTTTTGACCTTGTTCGTACAAATGCTTCAGTGGCAACATGTCAGATGTGGGCTTAAATAAAGTTAAGTTGCTTGTAGAAGTTTAATGCAAAGTCTCAGAAAATATTAATTCTCTGGCTGCAAGTTGCCGTTTGTTCTGAAAGTCAACAGAAAACATCCATCTTGGGATTTGGGGAAAGCGGGAAAGCTAAATATAAATTGTGACCTGCATGGTTATCATAAACTGGTCATTTGAGTTAGAGGACGAGACATGATTAAATCTTTACACCTTAAGTCAGCCTTTTAGTCAGGGCTTGCTGAATTAAAAATGAGCAAATTGCTCATAAAACAACCTATCAAACACAATTTTCTTCAAGTGGTTAGTCCACTTTTTGAATTATTTTTTTTGTAAAAAATACCTTTTAGTCGACGCTTTGCGTGCCTATGTTTGAATGTAGACCTAGCTAAATGTTATGGCTTTTTTCAGTGAGGAATTTCACTAATATTCTAGCAGCAAACCTGAGAAGAGTATAAACAGAAAACAGAAACACATGAATAAAATTGATGAATGCAAAACGTACACAGTGTTTCGTACCGTGTTTATGATGTGCTAATGAGAATTAGCGTAAACAATGGGATCCGTGCATATATGCATCACAAATTTGAAGGTTAATGTCACGAAAAAAGTGTACGTTATACATGGGTAAATACAGTAACTAGGACATATTTGAATTTTTCATTTATCGTCCTTTCAGGGAATGTGCGCTATAGTCTATTTAAAGAATCCCTAACCTCCATTTTTTTCCTTCTATTTTCAAAAAGAATACATCTTTTGGTGAAGATTAAAAAAGAATTGAGTAAATCCATCGAATCCTGACAAAACTACACATTTTTGATGTTGCGATGTTCTGGTTCATGGTCACGCGACAAGAAATCTGGAACCTAATATATTTGTGATGTCAGTGGGTGAAGGTAGATTCTTTTCTTTTGAGATCATGGTGAGATAAGCTGGGTTGCATCTGAAATTTCTGCTCAGTAAGAGATTGGGCTGTAAAATCTCCAAAATACAACATGCAGCCAGTGGCATCAAAATCTAAAAAAAAAAATTATATTTGAGACAGCTTTAATCTAAATACTAAATTAAACAATGGGGCATGGAAAGGTCATTCTTAGCTTTCATATCCTTTTGATCTTTGCTGGTGTTTCCCAACTTTGTCAAGTGGGCAATATGGTCCCAAAATATGGTAAACCGTACTTAGCATCAAATTTAGATCTCCAAATCATGTAAAATTGTTCACATTGAGCAACAAGGCAAACAAATAATCATTAAACCAGACTATTTCACGCGCTGCATGGAACAGTTTAAATTTTTTGATGAGAGTGAGCATTCCTCAGCCCGGCAATGTGCACTACCAAAAATTCAAAAACCACTAAAAGCCTAATTAAATGACATGTGAATAAACTCACTTTTCAAAATAGCCTTCAAAGAAGCAAGTCACTTGCTTCCTGGTATTAAACTCGTGTTTGGATCTGAATATTTTGTGGCTGATCATGATCACAGCACTTCTCTTATTTATCCCTAGTCAGAAAACAAGAAGACAATGACTGAGTGAAAATCAAACTTGCTGAGAGACAAAGCACTGGGATATAACACAGCGAGGTTTTATCCGCTGGTTCAAAGGGAAAATGAGATGAAATCACAGAATTGATGAAAATCAATAACACTCTGATTATTGGTTCACAGTTTTCAAGGCATATTTCTGAAATTGGGTCCCACTTGGCCTGTTGTATTTCAACTAATTCAACCTACATATGTCTTCCATTGTTAAATCACCAAAGAAAGTTCTGGTGTGCACACAAATATGCATTTAGAAGGTTCCGACACATTACAGGTGAACCACAGTGGCCTATAGTTTTTTGAATTTTGAAAATTCACAGAAAATCAAGGAAAAATCATGCTGCTATAATTTTTCACCAATGTGCTCAAAAGAGCGACTTTTTGAAGGCTACGAAAGAACAGTTTCACACAAAAATGAGTCAGTTTGATTGTGTCACTGGTACACTGATGCTGATAAAGTACCGGTAATACTACTTGCAAATCAGAACATAGATTACAAAATGAACAATATTTTTTTCTGAAAACGTACATGTGTGGTACACTAATCCAACTCAGTAAATTGATACCATTACCAAACTTTGCTGAAAGTGAGTCCAAAGTCTTACCCAGTAGTTTATTCTTTATTCTAGTTGAAGACACACACAGTAAGGATTCAACTGATGAAAAGGTCCAGACAGTGTTACTGAGCATTGATCCAGGAGAAGTCAGTAAACATAAATTAACAGGCACACCGGACAGCAAGGTATTATTATAATAATAAGTACTAAATATTTTTAAAATCTTTTGGGGAGCAGGGTTGGTGGAGTGGTGAGAGCACTCGCCTTCCACCAATGTGTCCCGGGTTTGATTCCCCAACTTAAATAAAGACTTAAATAAAGTTATTATCATTATTATTATTATTATTATTATTATTATTGATAATTTGTTTGTCAACAAGAAGAACAATTAACTTGGCACTTTCAGATTTATATTAAAATCTTGCATGAAAAGCATGGCACAATGCGGTGAAACATTAGGTGAAAGTGGTCATGTGAGGGATATGAAAGTTGGAAAATGATGTCAGGCAAAACCACTGCGACAATGTGCTTAACAACATGGTATACAGTTTAATTTGTATTTCCAGACATATTCTTTATACATGCATTTAAATTTGGTCATTCAAGATAATCTCCATATCCAACAATAGAGGGCTTCGACATTTTCAACTAACCCCCTGCCCATCCTTTTGCCATCAGAAATTCCAAAATGCGCTATCACAAATGCCTTCAATATTCCCAAATCATTTTATGTCTTAACAACTGTGGAAATTTAAACATGCATGGGTAAATCCTGCCTAGCAAGTACCTGTACCTTCAACACTGCAAAGCATACTGTAGGTGTGCAAGGCGTGCAGAGGTTATTTTTTTGAGAATTAAAAGTTTAATTGACTTAGGAGCATTTCAATAAATTCTGTCTTTTAATAGTAGTGGTAAGGGCAATCGCAGACAATAGCAGACACCTGCTCCAACTAAAAGTGCATATGCAGAACTTTGTGACCAACCTAAGTCACCCCTATATCATCTGTTTTTATGTTTTCAGAAAAACATGAGGAACAGGTCATTATCTATGGAAAAACTGAACCAAAATAGTACATCTTCACAACTGACAGAGGGACCATCTACTGAAAGGAGCTCTGTTAGTGAGGACAAGGAAAAGGTTGTAGAAGATCCAGAAGAAAAACTAACCTGTGTCAAAGGTGCTGTTAGTTTTGATGATTCAGAACTAACCAAAAAAGAGCTTTCAGATGCTGACAGAAATGAAAAATCTGTTGAGAAACAGCTTGACACAATTATTGTAAAGCCATCAAGTCCTCTTTTGTTGAAGTGGAGTAATAAACCAGTGACACAAGCTAAAGGGAAAAAGAAAAAAGTGTAAGTTTTACAGGGTAATAAATTTGTCGGGTTATTGCTTTTTTCAATGTGTCAAAAGTAATCAGGCAATTACTTTAGTTTTGCCTGACTAGTCTAATTGATGAGTACTGTATTTGCTTTGTTCTAAGTCTCTTGGTTTCACATGTCGACACTCAATTGAAAACTGCTCTGATCCTTTCAAGATTTACAAGTACTTGTATTCATCAACCTGACCATAGTTGCTTTCAGTAATTTCAGAGTTCTTTTACTTATTTTCAATGTACTTGTGTTGATGTTTTTAATTTGGGAAATAGCCTACCTGTTATTCCTGTTTGACTTTTGCAATGAGTGCTTAGGGCTTTCACAGCTGCTTGCACACATAGGTTATGCACCAAAGTCAAGTTATTTGAGAAACGTTTAGATGGGAACTTAACATGAAGGGAACTGAGGAGAATTTGAATGCTGCTTTTTGCAATTATAGTAGTAACAATGTGATAATGTTCTAGATAAATTATATGAACTTGACACAAATGCACCACTGAAAAGAAGTTAACTCAAGACATTACACTCACTCTCACTGGGAATACATCCTACAGCCTATGAATTTCAAAGCACTAAATAAGAGCCCTTTTGATTTCACCAAGCCACCATGATAACTATAATTAATAAGGAAACAGTTTTTTTATGAACTGATGCCTGACGGATTGATAAGTCTGCAATGTTTACAATTTATTGATCACTGTTATTGAACGACCAGTGGACACTAATGAGCCCTGAGCTCTGCAGTCCCTGTTTAACTTGGAAAGGGAAGAAAATAAGAAATTTTTAGTTATTTTAGTGGATCACCCATCTGCTGAACAAGGCTTAACTTTGGTGATTGGATGGGATGCAGAAATTTCCCTTGTGGTATAGGGACACTTTATTTTATTTCTAAGATCTCTCTTAAGATAAAAAGGAAGAAAAATATCTGAACCCCACATCTGGAATAAACCCAAAACTAATTGAAGACCAATTTAGATTTCAATATCAAATAAATACAACCTTTGCATTGATGGAGTATTCAAACACTCCAGTGTCATACAAGGCAATCAATTGGCTGAGTTGAAGACGAAGAAGCTGCAAGGATAGGAAAATCACTGATAACTAGAAACAATATCAGAGACTGAAAAAATCTTCTTTGAATTTGTTGTTAACACTAACAGACAAAACTTCAGTGAACATTTTAATTTGTGCATTGCCTTGACTCAGATTGTCAATATGCTTTTAGAGTTAGTCTTTTTTTGTGTATTTTGTTTGTCTATTATCTTGTAAAACTAATAGAGAATACCAGAAAACCCATGTTGAGGCAGTGCCTGTTTTTGTTTTCTTTTCTTTGTGACAATTCAGGAAAAAGAAGGAAGACAAGCAGTCACGACAGACTGAGGTACCTGAGTATTTTGCAGTGAGGAGAAGTAGCCGGAAAAGCAAATCAGTCATACAGGTTTGACTTAGTTTTGAACATCTAGTATTTAGACTAGCTGGATTTCAATAAAAATATATCAAACAGCAATTGTTAGTAAAAAATCTACTAGCATTCTGTCATGAATGCTGTCCTCTGATTGGCTGTGCTGCTCATATTCTATTCTGTGATAGGTAGTGAGTAGCGTAGCAGCATGCGTGGGCTTGTTTTTTGTGGTTTTGAAGTGTTTGTGAAGAGAACACAGATAAAAGTTTTGAACAACAAGTACCCCGGTAGATTTATACTAGTTAAGACAATTAGGTTATTCGCTCTCGATTTCTATGCATGATTGTTGACTCAAGCTGCACCCCCTCAACTATCATGCAATCAAAATCTTGAGCTCGTAATCTAATTGTTTATTAGTGTTTTCTTTTCAGTTTGTCAAATCTATGGAGCATCAAGCACTGAAAAGATGCAGAAATTGGGTCTTTTATATTCACTAGGGAGGCTGGGATTTCCTGCTGTTGTCTCTTTGTCTTCATCAAGTTACCTGGCACCAGCTGTATCATCTCAGTTTTGATGCAAGTTGTTGATGGAATGTCGATCAAGGGTCGATCGACACTCGATTGACACTCGACCTTGAATGCTTTTAGAATACATGATCCAATAACTTCTGATTGCGGTAACATGTAGTGTCAATGGAGTGTCGATAGAGGGTATTGATCGACATTCAACTGCAGATGCCTTTCATACACATGATCCAGAAAGACCCAGTAAGTTTTGTTCATGGTTACAATCATCTCTCTTTCTAGAGCTCTAGGACCTCTAGTACTAACTCTAGTACTAGCTACATGTGATGTGGTTTTATCACTTTTTTTTGTTCGTTTCCAGAGTGAGAAACTGAAAGCTCTTGAAGAGGCTGTGTTGTCAGGCAAAGAGCAGGATCTAGAGGTTTGACTTTTATAACTAAATGTGAGACCTAGAAAAAATGGAGAGTAGAAGCTTTCTCTTAGAACACTGAATTATGTTATTCTGTGACACGAATATCGTAGGTAAACTAACATCTGCTTCTTGGTGAGCTTGTTTCAGGGTTTTTAATAAGAATCGGCCGGGAGTAGGCGGCGAAACTTCAGGAGTAGGCGGCACGATCTTGGATTGCATTAGCCAACATTTATTCACAAGATACAAAAAAACACTTGTCTCAATTCCAGGGATTACTTTACAGCCCTCTTTGATTGGTTTATTCAATCATTTACTAGCCTGTGTCAGAGAGCCGCTCTCTCTGATTTTTCCTTTGGGGACGGGGCAGCTGTGACACAGGTTAAACGTAACTAACGTGCACAATGGTTTATTTTGTTTCATTTTAATGCCAGGTTCAAGAAGTAGAGGGTAAAGGAAGAGGCGTATTTGCTAAACAGAATTTTTTCAGAGGACAGTTTGTGTGTGAATATGCTGGTGAATTGATAAGTTATGAAGCTGCAAAGGAGCGAGAGAAGTTCTATGAAGGGAAGACGGAGTTTGGATGTTACATGTATTATTTCACTTTCAAGAACAAAAAGTTGTGGTGAGTACAGCCACTATAGTATTCTAAGAATAGTAAGAGATGTTTTGAGGCATACTTAGTTACTATAATTCATCATTTCCAGTTAACTAGGATGATTAGGGAAACAGATTTAAAATGGCTGACAACCATTTTTCAGTATTCTTCAACAGATATACGTTAAAGGGTCAATATACTACACCTCATGGCAGCAAGTTATATACGACAAAAAAAGAATACGTTTTCCTTCGTGAAACGCAATTGTGGCCGCCCCTTCTCTCCCAGTCCCTATTGGCAAAAATAACCCGGTGTAAGAAGGCATGAAAGTGGGGCAGTCAAGCACTGATTGGGCACAAAAAATACAATACAGTGCCATGGGTTTTGTGTCCAATCACTGGCCGGCATTCCAGATCGTGTTCGGACCATTCCGATAAGATTTATTACCCAGTTCTTTGCGCCGATTATCATGCTCGGTCTACAATGTACGTCGTGCCGTCCCGACTAACGCCCCTGGGTCCCTGAGGAAGCATTCTCCACGTTTTCCAACCATATTGCTCTTACTAACAGTATTACTGCTGTCACCATAGTGAACAGAATTCCCTTCTCGTTTTACACCGAGAAGACAGAGAAGGGAATCTGTCCTACAGGATACGCTTGACTGACCCTGAATGTGATTACCGATAATTTTCTTCTAGTGTTGATGCCACAAAGGAAAGTGACAGACTCGGCCGGCTACTGAATCACAGCAGAACTGATGCGAACTGTGCAACAAGGCTGGTGTCAATAAAGGACAAGCCTTACTTGATACTAGAAACAATTAGAGACGTGAAAGCAGGGGAAGAACTTCTATATGACTATGGAGAACGAAGCAAAGATGTCCTTCAATATCATCAGTGGTTAAAAAGCTAGGCGACACTTCTATGCTTCATCAGGCAGCTGAAGAATTGAAAGTGGTATCATCTCTAATCAACGTATGAACAACAGACAGAACGGAAATATCAATTCCTAAATCTTTTTAGCGGCGGTCATCATTCAGTTATTATAACGAGAAACCGCATTTTCTTTCCACAGAGATTTTCCAGCAAAGGGAATTTATCTGCCGTAGACTATCTTTAAATCTTTGCTAGATATTCTTTATTTATCTGAATTTTGCACTGGACTAGCCTCCTACGCAGACGCTCTTTGGGCTCGTCACGCAATATTCCTTCCCCACGAACGTGGGGGAGGAATATTGCGTGACGAGCCAAAAGAGCGTCTGCGTAGGAGGCTAGCACTGGACTGGATTTCGTTTAAGTAACTTAACGACGCGTGCATTTTTTGATGTTTAGTAGCCTGTCATTTTTGTGGCCTCCGAAAACTCAATAATCGTGCAAAAATTACTGACCTTCCCGTCCATCAATTTACAGTGTATTGTCATGCCATCCTGACAAGACTGTTGGTCGATGATGGTGCAAACCTATCTTCAGTGCACCCTCAAATAATCTCAGATTAAACATTCACGCAGAGGAAGAAGTTATTTTTATAATCTAGGAAAATGATAAATTTTGCTTATTTCAAAAACAGCTCAAAATCTCTAATTTATTTTGCATATTTCGACATGAGTGTTTAATCAGAAGCGATTCCTATTTCCTGAAATTTTCAGTTAGCATTGTAAAAAGTGATTTTTAGAAAAACGTCATTAAAAACTGGCAGATGCTAATCTTCCCTCATTCGTTCATTTTGAATTTTTCACGCTTAGTTTTGCTCCCTGTTACCTAAAAATATTGCGCAGCGCATTGTTCAGTTTCTAACACTGTCTTCCTCAGATTTCGATCAGAATATCTTTGAGCATTCTCGTCCCATTTTGGTCCGGCAGCACCACACCTCTAGTCACCCGATTTCTGAGCGTGCACAGCGTATTCGTTTCGTTTTCTCAGCCAATCAGATTTGACGGGAAGTCCGTGAATCGTGGACTTTCGGCGTTGGACCAGCCCAGAAGCTCAGGATTCTTGGTGCTGAGCAAAACTAGCGCAGCTGTAAAATAACTCCCTCGTACGCTTTGAAAAATCGTCTTTAATTCTAACGATTCACTAGAGCAAATAACAAATAACGAAATTAATAAATATGAACTTAAACTTAAAGAAAAACCAAAAATACGACAATACGAAAAACAGCAAAAATAAGAGGGAAAACAAGATTGCTTACAAGATCTGTACGGCACTCCGGAACTGGCAACGACTGAACTTTGTAAACAACTACAACGCTTTTAAAACGGAATTTTTAACAAAAGAATACACACTGAACGAGGTTACGTAATAAACAATACACGATGTGAAAAAATTAATTTGTATTTTAAAAACTGCACAAAAATGTAGAGCAAAATTAACCTAAAAACAATAAACCAAAAACAAACAAGAAAAAGGCGATAAAAAGAAAACGAAAAAATGTAACTCTCGTGGCTACAGCAGCCACTGGGGACTAGAATGATCTTTGAGAAGTTTTTGACACATGCGCGATAAGTCATTTCCGAGTGACCTTTTCGTGCAAATCTTTCCGTATGAAAAATCTTTTCTAACGAAAGTTTGATTTGCATAGTGAACGAGATAATTGTTTTATATTGGGGGGTCTTTTCTTCTCAAGTTGTTGGGTTGTCAGGGCTCGAAATTAAAAAAATTTCCAAGTCACCTTTTGGCGACTATTAAAAAAATAAAGGTCGCCAAATGCAAAAATGTAGTCGCCAGATAGTACAAGAAGAGACTCTCGGATTAGAGCCTCATTTAATTAGCACTGTTGTTCGGCTTCTGTTAGGTTGTGGTTGCCGTTGTGGGACAGACCGAAATAATCGATCTGAAGAAAGAGAGAAGACGAAAACTCCGGAGGACTTCAGCTTGACAATCTTACCTCAGGCAGTAAACGAACAAAGCAATAAGTACATTTCAGGGTTACTTTCGCCAGGAACAACTGCATCTGTCGCATCGCATACAAGAAATTGTACGATGCGAAGGCATC
>Ga0126343_10001566_pt1 | contig 10929 bp, 3 predicted proteins | sample Cyp2metagenome_FD_92531 | JGI IMG/M metagenome (GOLD analysis project Ga0126343, IMG submission 92531) | Coral microbial communities from Lord Howe Island, Old Settlement Bay, Australia - Cyphastrea 2 metagenome | ecosystem: Host-associated > Invertebrates > Cnidaria > Coral ... | reverse complement strand
CAAGCTCTCTTTATGAATCACACAAGGAACACAATATGGCGTCGAATTATAAGGGTTTGTATGGGATTTTCTACAAGATATCCATGAAGGTCGTTAAAAGTGAAAACATTCAATAAAAATGGCTTACCGTATTCCATACGTGTGTTGTTTGCTCCTGGTGTTGTTATTTTACCGATTTAACTTGATTTAAGCGATTTTTTGGAATCTTGGTTTTGGAATACGGTAAGCCATTTTTATTGAACATTTTCACTTTTAACGACCTTCATGGATATCTTGTAGAAAATCCCATACAAACCCTTATAATTCGACACCATATTGTGTTCCTTGTGTGATTCATAAAGAGAGCTTGGGATGCCTGTGATCTTACAAGTGCAGCAAGACTTCGCCGCCATTTTGCTTTCCTAAGTAATACCACTGACTTGCCCCTGACTTGTGCGCGGGCGCGTATGGGCCAAGAGGGAGGTGCTCGCTTACGAGAGCTTAGACCATAAGGGGTCAAGATTTTTTCGCATGAGAATATGGTTAATGTCGATACAATGCTTTTTTGTGTAAATTAAGTCAATTTCGAGGAAAATAATCCGGTTCAACTTTTCAACTTCAACTTTTTCTTTTTCCGGTTCTTCCCATTGAGAAATATCCGTCCGTTTCTTGCACTAGTTAAGAATGCGACAATGTATCCATTTTTCGCTCCATTATCTGTCAAGTGGTCGCATACGGGAAGTTAAAAGCAAGAAAAAATTTCAAAGATCTTGCTTTAAAAGTGGTCGCGGTCGCTTACGAGAGGTGGTCGCCCACAAGAGGTTCCGCAAAGAGTGATTTGACTTAAGAACTTTCTGTATTTTGAAAAAAAATGGTCGCTGAGGATCGGCCCCAACGAGACGTGGTCGCTTACGAGATTTGGTCGCAACCGGGCCTGGCACAAAAGCCACGGTCAGCCCGGCCAGCCACAATCCGAAATTTGCCGAAATTGACCAGCTGACCAAGGAAAAAAAAAACGGCTGCCGCGGCTGGCCCGGTCAACCCCAAACGTGTAAAGTGAGCAGTTTGGATGGGCTAAAATAATCGGGGAAGTCGTGTGTAGCCCGGCTCACAGAAAAAAAGGCCCGCGAGAAATGGAGAGCATGACCACGCTCGTACGGTGTGTTGACATGGTAACTAGCCCGGGCATGGTTAGTGCTACAGTCTCCGGACAGAGCAGTCCGGGTTCCAATTCAGGCCGGGAACCTTGTGTTGTGTTCTTGGGCAAGACACTTTACTCCCACAGTGCCTCTCTCTACCCAGGAGTATAAATGGGTACCGACGAGCTTAATGCTGGGGATAACCCTGCGATGGACTAGCATCCAATACAATACAATACAATACAATACAACTTTATTTTACTACGCTAGCCACACACAACAAAAGGTGGGGCGTAGGTAGACACATCAGGGGGAGTAGAAATATTCCTAGTCGCTTCATGCTACAGAAAACGGGATAAGCTCCAGCCTGATTGGTCGCTTTGCTCGTATACAGACTTAACCTTTATCTAACCAGGATAATGGTTCCCAGGTGTACCTCCTGGCTACCCCTGTGCTCTTCGGTTGCATCAGTGCCTCTCACATTTAGAGCACTGTGTCATTGACACCTCCCTAGCTAACGTATTGCGGTACGATCTTTTGTCATGAACAATGTTCTGGTTTATTTTCTCGGCACTTAGAAATCGATGGAAAATTCGCGGTGTGCCTGGAAAAACGAACCAACTTCATGTAACAGAGCAAAAAATCGCTCCCACAACAGTTTTGTCACTCCTTTATGGCAGTTGCATGCAAACGTTAGCTTTTTTTTTCGACCATTTGATTCAGTCGGCTTGACACAAAACTCAGCTTTGCAGGCTATCAAGACAGTAAACAAATGCAAGAATTTGTGGTGACAAATTAAGTGCATTTTATTTAGAAATACTCGCTGGAAAACTACAAAAGGTTTGTTCGCTAGCTGTTTTTCTTTTACCAACATCTGGTTTGATTGTTGCTGTTTTTTTTTCTCGTTTGCTTTCAGTTATGTTAACTAATTACCTTACAAATTGACCAGTAGACTCGGAATCATTTATATGAAATATAATAAAAACAGTGAAAACGATCCAATAAACTGATTTTCGTATTCCGATTTCTTACACACGAAAAAAAAAGACGTAAATTGTCTGAACTAGGTTAGGTAACTTAATGAATAGAGGGGTAAGTTTCTGAAGAAACTGTGGTGCTGCGTCGGTGGGGAGTATAACGAGATAATTGGGTTTTATCAACTGGGTTGATAATGTGAATTGGCCACCGTAAAGAAATTCGAAAGCTGACGTTTCGAGCGTTAGCCCTTCGTCGAAGCGAATATCTAGGTAACTTAATGCAGTCTTTAGAATTCTCTGTCAAAACCGTTGTCTAACGATCTTCGTATATGACAACAAGAAATGTTCGAAATGTAATATAATTATAAGTTATACTTAATAAGTTGAAAATGTTTCTACACATTTCAAAGTGATAAAATATGGTCATCAATTCACAGCTGTCCATTCGAGTCCATCTTGCAACGCACAGTTTAGTATTCACTGACTAAGAGTTGTGACGCGGTGGGACCAGTAGCCAGCCAACTTGAAAGAATGCTCTCACTTAAAAATTTCTGCTTTTCTCCAATACAAGTACAAAAAGACCAAAGAGACCAAAAGTAGCTTTCTCAACCTTATTTAGTCTCTGCAATTTGTGTACACTTTTGTACTTTGCTACAAAATGCTTGCAATAAAAGACGCGGTTACAGCATCACTTCGATAACTTTGGCCATAGGAAAACAATCTGATGATGAACTTAATGAATGTAAAACTCTCTGTCTAAAGTTCCTCGTATATGCCAACAGGAAATATACCAAATATTATAAAATACATTACCTAATAAATCGAAAATGTCTCTGGACGTCAAAGTGATGAAACATGTTCGTCAATTGACAGTTCTCAAAATCTACCCTTCCATGTACAGTTTAGTATTCACCGATTAAAAGCAGAGCTGAGGGGCCAGTAGTCAGCCAATTTCAAGCAATGCTTGGACTTGACTGAAAAAAATCTACTTTTCTCTAATACAAGTAAAAAGCAATAAAGGAAGCAATTAAAGTTTCACTTCGGTAGCTAAACTGAGCTATGTCAAAACAGTGTGACGGTGATATACTATGTAAAATTCACAACTTTATCTAACGATCTTCGTAATAAAAAGCAGGAAATACGCGAAATATGGTCAGATATATACATTACATTCCTGTTGAAACGTCACTAGGCATATATATCGAAGGTGATAACAATGTTCGTCCATATCACAGTGATGTCGAAATCTAGCCTTTCACTTGTGGGCTGCTGGCATTGTTCTGGCGGACATCATCAAAACGTACAGTTAAGTACACACTGACTAAGACTTGCGACGCGTTGGGGTCAGCCAATTTGAAACAATGCTTTGAGTTGAAGAAGTCTGCTTTTCTCTTGCTTGAACCGCAAGTGATCTCAGGAATCTTTTACTCATTTGATGGATTCTGCGGCGTAAACGTTATGCCATTCGCGACAGGCCCCTGAAGATTGAAGCTTGCAACAAAATACACCAATGCCCCTTGTGTAAAGTCCCTCTCCACTTTGCCGATGTCTGCGTTCTTGCCAACATAAAGCTCAAGATTTCCCTGCACCAACTCAATGTAGAGGGTTGACTTTCCTAGGCCACTTGATGGCTTCACTCTAATCCTTCCTTTGCACTCTAGCAATTTCCGTCTGCTATTAACTTGCCAAAATTTGTCAGGAGAGTAGTCCGTTTGTCCAAGTAACTTGTTGCGACTAATGAGGCGGGACATGCCTTTTCCTTCCTTGCCTACATAGAGTGTGGCGTAAAGTCTTCGCAAATGATTCTGAGATTTTTCTTTGCACTTCTCCAAGGCTTTAATGTACATCGGCATAAATTCCAGTGTGTTGCCATCAAGAATCTGTAGGAAACAGATAACCATCAGGTAAAAATCTGGAAGGCAATCATGAGTCGAGACCACTGACCATTTCTCGCAGACGTGAAGACCTTGGTCAAGGCTGTAAGATCTTGCTCCGGTCACCAGCATGCAGACTTTCATCAAGTGATGAGCCAAGCGATACTCGCCCTCTTTTAGAACAAGATCTTCCAGAAGTTTGAGCAGGAACTCAAGATCTGCTTTCTTCAAACTATCGATTGGCTTCTCGCTGTTCGTCAACATGAAGTGGGCTTGAAGTCGTTTAAGCTCCAGCTGCGATGACTCTCGGAAATTCTTAGTTGTACAAATATCTATACAGGCCTGGACAATGTCTTCGTCAGCTTTAAGCCTGCCTGAAGGCACATATCGTCTGCGAAACGTCTTCATCAAAGATAACCTCAACTTGTTAGACAGCCGTTTCGTTTCTGCGGGATCTGCCAGATAAGACACACTCTGGACCATATTATCTACAACATCCAAGAGATGATAAGAATCACTTATGCAAGTCCGGAAGAAGGGAGGAGACAGATTAGTCACAAAAAGCAAAGTCTCTTCTGCATCGTGATTGCAAACGTTGTTCATCATCCAATTAATGCACAGCAACCAAACGTCTACTTCGCCAATTAAAGGATGTGGGTAGGTTGGAGGGAAGGTTCTTGCTTCACGATGTGCCTGAAGAACTTTACTAGCCATTGCTTCCAGTCCGGCCAGATCCTCAACTTCCCCTCTGTGGATCATGTACTTCAATTCAAAGTAAAGGACAACACCTTTAGTGTGACACAAATTTTTGTATCCACCTTTAGAAGAGGAAGATCCATGAACTTGCAAGGCACGTTGAATAAGCTCCTTTGCTTTTGGAAACGAAGGAGGTTCCTTCTTGGCGCAAAATCGTGCTGCATTGGCGAACATCACCGAGTTGTTTGTCTTCTCAGCTACTTTACAAAAGATTTCGGCTGCACGATTTGAATCAGTTTTCTTCAGCTCTTCAAACAGAATGGAGAATTTGAACTTCTCGATGTGTCCTGTCTTGATCTTGTTGTAGATGAAAAGTTCGTTAAAGACGGGTAGAAGCGTTTCGTTTTGGTAAATTGGAAACTGAAGAAATCGATCCACTATTCCAAAAAGGTCACGCTTCTGCTCTTGGTACACCTTCTTAAGCACCAAGTCTGCGACTAATGGATGCTGAAACGTGTAACTTTCTGGGGGCTTTTGGTTTCCAGATGGTGTTGGCTTTGTAGGTATCATTAAATTCATGAGGTACTCAGAGAAAAGCTTCGTAATATCATCGTAGGTAGCACTCTTCTTTTTATCTGGGAGGACCGTGAACTGTTTGAAAGCTTCATGCAAAAGAATTGCTGGAGTGGGAAGATTTGCATACTCTTGTAAAAAAGCAACAACTGCAGCGATTTCTTGTTGAATTCCACCCAGTTCGTTGAAGGTGTCTTCGATTATCTTCTCAAGTTTAGGGCGAAATTCTTCCATCATGGAAAGAAGGGGGAAATGGAACACACGACATATAGATAGTGGCTCGTCAATGGTGACCAGATACTCTTTGTACTTCGACTTGAACTCATTCAGATCTGTGACCGATTCTTCCAATTTAACATTGACATGAAACACTTTGTGCACGTGGGAAGACTCCTTTCCCTGCACTGCTTTTGAAGAAACTTTTGATCCTCGGAGACAACGCAATAAAAGTGCCCGTTTTCCCTTGCTTTGAAGAATTCGTGCAAGTTTGTTTGAAAGGCCTTCTATAGCACCGGACTGTTTCCCATCGATCAAAACTAATGGAGTTGTGTTGCAGATTTCTTCAATCGATGATATTCGCTCTGCAAGTGCGTTTGCAAAGATGTTGTCTTCATCCGAGTAGTGATGAGAGCTGATGTCGATTACCCCGCATGGGTATGCCTTATGCAGATCCCAGAGTACACGGCGGGCAATTGTTGTTCCCCCAGCACCTGGAGAATGTCTAATTTCCACAAGGGTCGGCCGTGCTAAGCATTGGTCAAGGAGCCGTTGAATGTGAATCTGGATATCTTTCTCGATTTCTCTTCTAGCATCATGATTATCAAAGAGACTGGCAAACGAAATTTCATTTCCGGACAAGAATGACTTTCTCTGCTCCTCTAAGTATGTCTCCTGTTGCTCCTGAGCGTCTGAGGACTTACTATTGTCTTGTGGTAGATCTTCACATCCTATGTACAGAACTTCAAAGTATTCCTTGATGTAAAGGTACTGTCTTGGACTGAGGTAAACTGGGACTTCAGCATGGGAAGTTGGCATTCGAAGCTTCCGATCCGTTGACGTACCAAGCACGTCTTTTAATCCCAGGTTAAGAATCTTTGGGCCCAACTCGAAATTGCTAACATTGAATTTGTCCGGCCTGCTAGTCCAATTCTTGTTATTGACAGACACAAATGTCAAGTCATGTTTGTTAAAGTTTTCGATTAGACGACTCAATGTAACTTCCAAATAGGGTCTGCTGTGGTCAGTGAAGGGAAGAATTAGACATACCACGGGCTTTAACTCGTCAAATGTGTCTGGGTCCGAGCAACATCGAAACAAACTGTTGATATCTTTCACTGAGGAGGCTTCCCATTCTGAAAACTCCTGACGACCACCACCGCCATCACCAGCTCTTCCATTAACAAACAACCACTGGATTTTTTGGGGATCGATCTGTCGTATCAAACTTTTCATCGAAAACTGTTTTAATTCTGCTGGTGTAAACATGCTTGCTAGATTACTCATTTTACCTTCTTTTGATGTGAACTCTCGATAAAATCCATTCTCTTCAGACTGGGGATCGAAATCTAAGATCATCTTCCAAGGGACGCCTCTTAAACTGGAATAGCAATCAAGCTCCTCGTTCCGTACAGCATCCGTGACAAGAATATATTGATTCTTCTGGGTATCGAAATTACCAACCGCATGACGAAACTTCAACCATTCATCCCACTTGGGACCACTGAGATCCTCTGCGCTCGAAGGCGTTTTGGAAGCCCCATCAGCTGATTGACTGGCAATGAACGAATCCAGTTTTCTCTCGATCGATTCTAGCTTCTTTTCATACGGATGGAGTCTATCTCGTTCTGCCAAAAAGAGCTGTTTGTAGTGTTCTGCAGCAACGAGCTCTTCCTCTGAGGAAAGGAAAGAGATAAGTAATACAACCACCATTTTTTGCTGTATAATGTTTTTTGTATTACGCAAAATAAAATGGTTGTTGTTGTCGTTGTTAACCATAAGATGTGTTGCCGAAACAATGATCGCCTCTCTCATTCTATGTCTTTTAAGACACTGATGCGCCTTTGAGGTCTAGAAAAAAAGCTGAGCGCATCAGCGTTCCGCTTGGCCTTCCACAAGCCATTTTTCAGTCCGTGCCGCAGACAATTTAGTCTACATGATGTGCATGTTGTAGACCTCAAGAATGCAGCATGACGACGATGATGATTATGATATGATGATTTGTTCTAATGCATGCTCGATAGAGCGGTTTTCAATTGAGTGCCGTAAAACCAAAACCAGAGTAATCACTCTGTCCAATCACAAAGGACACAGATAATCAAGTGAACCAATCAAAACACGAGGTAATTACAGGTAGCTGACGCAAAGTGCGGGAAAACGTGTACGAGTGAATCACGATTGGTTTTGGTTTAACTCCTGATTGGATGAAAAAGTGGCGCGAGTGTAGCGTAGTAAGCGCAAAACCAATTACCTTTCGACACTCAAATGAAAACCGCTTTATAAATAGGTTTCCCTGCATGCATATTCTAAGGTCGGATAAAGGTTACGGACAAACGTCAGCGACAGTATCTACAAATATACAATGCGCTCTCGGTTATTAAAATAAAAATCCACCTTCCTGGTGTTAGGATTATTGCTTTGAAGTGACATCTCATGTTATAGATACATATATCATATTACATGGTTACCTGACTTGAGCTTAAGCGCTGCAATAGCATAAGAATCAGCCCCAAGTGTGATGAAGTTCTTGGACAGCAGAGGCCAGTAATAGTTGAATTCGGAATCAGACATCCTGTCTGTGGAAGGGTGTCCCAGCAACTTGTTACGGCACTTCTTTAATTCGCGGAGGGCAAGGTCATAGCCGGGTCTCCTGCTGATCTCCAGTGCACATTTTGTAGAAAACAGAAGAACAGATGTCATCAATGAAAAGTCCCATTCTTCTATCTTCCCTCTCCTGAAACATGCTTCTTCCTCTCTACCGAAACACATTTTTCCTTTATCGAGGACAGCTGCATCACCTGGTGTATTCGACCAGGAAGGATGGATTTGTTTAAACAGCTCCCTAAGTGCTCGAAGGCCGACTCCATACACTAGCTTGAAAATGCACAGTATGTTCCTTCTGGAAAAGAAAAAGACGCAGCGAACTTTTTAAAAATTAACGGACTAAAACGAAACATTTAAGTCCATGACATTGGGCTGGATAACTGTTTAATCACTCACCAGATTTTCAACGAATAACATTTTTACAGCTACGAATAAACTACAGCTAAGTGTTGTTAAGAAATTATAGAAACAAAAACTGTAACGGAAGGTTTTCAATGCGGAACTGGGTGGTTAAGGACGGATGTGGTCTATCAGCTCGGGTGCTGTTAAATACCGAGATAACGGCGGACGGACTTGTCTTGGGGAAAACTAGGAACAGCACAGGCCCCCTACACGGTACTCGGCGTTACCCAATGCCAAAGGTACAGGGTTGTTGTCTTTCATGAGCCGGACATCCACTCAGCCAAGGACTCTTACCGATCTGGAACTCTCGTCTTCTTTACTGTAGATTAAACCTCGTAGTACATACACTGTAGGTCCCAGGGAACTCAGGGAGAATCAGCGTAGATCAAGATAAATCAAATAATGTACAGTATGTGTCTGCTTACGGTTCGCTAATAATGGCAGGTGAACTTGACGGTTTACACATCTTTACAGCAAAAGACACAACTAAGTCAAGTCTTATCATTACCAGCTTCCGTAAGGGAAATTGCTGAACGTTTAGATCCTCCGTTCAAAATTAGTTCGGGAAAATTGCTCAAGATATGGTGTTAATTGAAAATAAGCTACTTCGCATCTGAGAACAGATAAATATGAATAAATTATCGACATTAAACGAAATACTGGACACTAAATATGAGTTATTGACCAAGTGTGAGGCCAAGATGGCTGGATATTGGCCGTCCTTTCGCAAAAAAAGGCCCTGGGTCAAACCGTTCCCTGGGTCCTCTCTCTACTTTCCCGAGGTAGAGAAAGGACCGTGGGAACGAGGGGGCCATGTGACTGTCAACAGACGAAGAAGTTGAAACTGATATCATGTGGAAATCTGATTGCAGACGGACATAAACAGTCCTGCATCATGGGAGAAAATACCTGGCCACATAAAAAACCATGTTAAAATAAACAGTATAACGGATCTAGTAAGATCTACGGTCGTTGTTCGTGAGCGGTGAACGGAACGGTTCTCGACCTTATTAAATCCATTTTGAAATCACTGGTTATCCTTGCAATCTGATTGGCTCTCAGTAGTGCGATTTATTCACGTATCGCACCATTTTTTGCTCTAAATCGCATCTTTTTCTCAACCAATGAGAATGGGACAGTAAAACAAAACAACCAATCAGATTTACAGGTCTGATTAAAGTAATCAATAAAATTTCAGGAAAATGAAAGCCAAAAAGTCTTTGTGTGGAGAATTTTGCAACTACCATTGCCAAAAATTTGTTGTTATTGTTTCTCTCCAAAAATTGTGCGATTTCAAAATGGATCTAATAAAGTGGCAATTGAACTTTAAACACTTCAAACTCGGTAAAACGGTAAAACGGTACATTCGAAACAGCACAAAAGACTCTAAAATGCGCAACAACTGCTCACACGAAACTATTCAAAACTCTCCCGATAAACGTTCCGCAACTTCAAATCGTACGCGCAATAAACGTACGCGTAACTTAAATTCAAAATGATTTTGCGCGCGCGCGCTATTCGCACGCCACGTCACTTCGGAACTGTCTTTTTAACATTTCCCCCTCCCCACACTGGCGGAATCGGTTTCGTAATTGGTCTTACGACAGTCTTGGCGCCGCATACAACTTTGGCCACACGGGTGTGGCCGTCTCCTCCAGGATAAACTCCAATAACTCGCCCTAACGGCCAACGTCCTCTTGGAGAATCGGGCTGAATCACGAGAACTACATCGTCAACTTTAAGATCGCGGTTTTCTGATGTCCATTTTGGTCGGATGTTAAGGGCGGGAACACATTCTTTGAGCCATCTTCTCCACACTTGTGAGATAATGTCTTGGACCTTTCGCCATCGTTGACGCGGATAAAGCGTAGAGGTCTCAACGGATTCAGGCGCGAATTGTCCTCCCATTTGGCCATGCAAGAAATGGTTGGGGGTCAATGGAACACTGTCAACAAGGACTGTGTTAAGCGCAGGCCAAGAATCGCGCCATGTCATCGGAGTCAATGGTGCTACTTTGTCCTTGGCTGCTATAAGGCGAGTAGTGACGGCATTGTTATGATATTTGCAGCGGATATAAGCAGCTGCACCATAAGCTTGCTGAGAGGCGTCAAAAAATGTCACAATGCGCTTCGATTTGACAGGCTCTGGACTTCGTAGGCATCGGGGAATCTTCACCTCTTTCAGACTTTTCAACTGCTCGAACCAATCCCCGATTTTGTTGGCTATTTCATCTTGCACTTCGTCATCCCAATCGTAGCCTCGCATCCACAGCTCCTGAAGTAGAATTTTTGCAGCAATGACGTACGGGCATACAAATCCCAGAGGATCAAATATTGTGGCCACTTAACGTAGGACGTTTCGCTTCGTTGTCTGGAAATCTGGCGAAACCGGAGAGGCGGTTACGGTAAACAAGTCCTCGGTGCTGTTCCACGAGATTCCCAGTGTCTTTATTACAGGATCTTGGCCGCT
>Ga0126343_10001565_pt1 | contig 10931 bp, 2 predicted proteins | sample Cyp2metagenome_FD_92531 | JGI IMG/M metagenome (GOLD analysis project Ga0126343, IMG submission 92531) | Coral microbial communities from Lord Howe Island, Old Settlement Bay, Australia - Cyphastrea 2 metagenome | ecosystem: Host-associated > Invertebrates > Cnidaria > Coral ... | reverse complement strand
CAGGGCCGTACCTAGGATTTTTTGTCTGCGGGGGCAAACTGAGATTTCGGACCAATATATCTACAAGAAATAGCCCAACAAAATCAAACACTATGTTAGAAAAAAAAAAGTTTTCCTGGCGGGGGCAACTGCCCCCCCTGCCCCCCGCTATGTACGGCCCTGGTATGTATGCTTCAAAATGACTAAAAGAGATTCAAAAATATGTGTAAAAAGTTAACTAATTGATGTCAGTTTTTCATGCATCTGTCCTGTTATTGATCATGAATTTTGTCATAACATTGTCAAAGTAGCTGTGGATCCATGAGGCAATAGTGGGTGTATGACAAAATTCATTGTCAATAACAGGACAGATGCATTTAAAACTGACATCAGTTTGTTTTTTACGATAACAAATTGTCAAATTGCCCGCTCTCGCTCGCTGACGTGCCGCGCGAATTTCAAATTCATGTGTCTGTCCGCATATTGACAATAAAAATAAGCCAATGAGCGCGCATGAATTTCAGCAGTTATCTTAAAAAAGGGTATTTTAAGGCAAGAATTCTTTTCTTAACTGAAAGTGAATTCATGTCGTTGATTTGTTTATCTGAAATGTTATTGATAAACTTTGTCAGTTGTACTACGATGTAAGTCCTACATCAAGTTTGCCAAATAGCTCACTATAATTCAACTAGAAGACTTGATCCCATAGTCTAGTTGTTTTTCTATGTATAATAGTTATTATGTTTCACAATTTAATTTAGAATAATAGCAATGATGTGACATAAATTACACCATAGCTTATGATTCTGTTTGCTAAATTAAAGGTGATAATCTGTATTGATTTTACACTGAATAATAACTTCACAATATAATCACAAAATTACTTTCACACTTCTGTTCTGAATTATAGTGTTCACCAATTCATATTTATTTTTATAGATTTGAAAATATTAAGAAAAGAAATATATTGTAAATGAACTTAGTTTGTTGTAGAACAATTGAATATGTATGATTTTTGGTGATTCAAGAACAATTGTTTTTAAAAACATTGTGTCCAATGGTTCTTTAAAGTGTTTGTGAATAAAAAGGGGGAAGTAAGATCATAAAACTGTCTACTACAATGTAAGTTTATCCTTAACTGTTGTTATGAACACTGACCTCTAATATAATTTATAGATTTTACGTTGTTTCTTTGGCAGGAATTGCTACCAGAAAAAAATGGTTTCTGTGATTTTGTGAGCATTATTTTTAGCAGCCTATTTCAGGCATTGAGTAGGAGTTTTGTTCTGTTTAAATGAGAAAAGATGATCAACAGGGCTACTTAATAATTTCTTGGTTCTTGCATGCATTCAGACTAGAAACAGATTTAAACATAGCATGTTACTAAGACCTGAAGCATTTCAGCACAACAGCTTCAACTGCTTTAAAAGGAACTGAAATATTTTACAACCTTGGGCGCAATTCCTGTTGAAGAAACAAGTAAAGTTTATGGGTTCATCATGTCATGTAAACAACTGAACTAACATTAAAAAACTATCTCCTCCCCTTCAACCAGTTTCCATCTCAAGGCCAAGTTTCAAAGGTGACTACTAACTTCTCTTCTAGGTTGTCTTACTCTTAATCCACTTACATCTTTCAAATCTTGCACCTCAGACTGTAAGTAATCTTTTAAAATAAAGTTCTTAAACCCCTGCTATCTTAAAGGAATCAATGCTTAAAATGTGTCGGTGAACAATGTTCCAACTTGCTCTTAATACTCTGCTCTGTTGAAATTAGAAACTTTAAATTCTCCCTGCAGAAGAAAGTAAAGTCCTAAATATTAAATTTAACAGTTCGCTTCAGTCGAGTTTTTTGTGTACTGGATTTTGGGTATGACTCGGACAAAATTGCACCTGTGTTTGATTTATGACTATTTCCACTTTTACGTGTCAGAGAATGGATATGAAATAATATTAGACATGGGCATCAATTTTTTATGAGCCGTGCAACTTTTCCAGTTTCAGGTTAAATGTAAACTGTGCTATAAGAATTTTAACAGATAATGTAAAATATTTCGTTGTAATGAAGTTGAGGGTTAATGGATGCCCCATCAGCTATGTACCACACTGTTGTGATGGGCAAGGTGTGATGGGCAGTAATTAAGTAAATGAGAATAAGTGTGGAATCACACAGTTCAGGCAATAAGCATAATTTTATGTTTAGCTAACAAGTCTGTAATTCTAACCTGTAACAGTCAAATGCTGTCGTACCTCAGGTTTGCTGTGCATCATAAAATTAATTTGTAAATGAGTTTCTAAATAGTGATAGAAGTAAAAAAAAGGTTCATCCTTAAGTTAATAATAATTTATTTGAATCTGGAATGACAATTTGAAATAGCTATCATAGTCCTTAAAGTGTTTAGGTAGTATAAAGTGATCAGAGAAATGGTTACAAGATTTCTTACAAAATGTAATCTTGTATTTTTAAGGTCGATCAAAGAGTGAGCTTGAAGATGAAAAGCACAGTGGTAGCTCAGGTGAGAGATAAAACAGTAAACTGCCTTATATGTACTGTGTGTTTGAATCCCATTTTTATCAACCATAAAATTTTGACCCTGTTAACATAAGCAATTTAATAGTAATATTGTTCACTCTACCCATATTTGCCATTAGCCAATCAGAAACCATGTGCACTGTCCAATATCCTGTGAAATCAATACTGACCCTTTATTATCTAACTGCAGCGAATAGTGTCCAAATAACAGTACAAATATACAGCGATATTGTGGAGTTATTTGTACAGTAGAAAACCTGTTTGCCGTACAGGTTGGCACACGTGTGTAAAACTGTCACGCTCTCCCTCTTTCAATGATAAATGTACTGACTACAGCAGTTTGATAATAAATCTCTTATTAGATGTTTTGGTGTGCAGTATTGCTGTATATTTTTACTTTTTGTCTGTATTTTGACTCATCCTACAGGCTTGTCAAAATACAGCACGACTTACAAGCCATGCTACCCGCCAAAACATCCAATACAATATATATTTTTATATGGCTACAATATCATGATCACTTGGCGGAACTTTGGGTTCGATAAATATATAATGGTATGATTCAGCGATGTGTCAGGCTCTTTGCCATGGTATGTAGTTAATTCTACACTCCATAGCTTGACCAAATTCGCCTGGTATGCCACGAACACGTGAAAGGTGAAAAACACGTTATATGGAAATTTTGGTTAAACATTGCAGGAAGTAGCCGTGTATTAGAGGAAGATATGCTTATTCTTCGGGTCGTTGAAGCTTACTGTACAAGTGCAAGAGCAAGACATACGCTAAACAGTAAGTGTCAAGTGGTATCCTTGTAACCTGGTTCTGTTTCTCCAGAAGTGATCTCTCCTACCTAAGCTTGAGATTCTCGAAGTTTACTTAATTAAATGGTCTTAAGTATGAGTTTACAGCAAAATATTTTGAGGTTAGTCACTTCACTGACAGTCGAGATTGGTTAGTACTGTACATGTACACGTACTTGAATCCCATAATACAGCACTATTTTCAGATGTGTATGATGCTTCATGTATATTGTGCTTCATTGTCAGATAGACTGTTTAATGGTCCTTGAAATTATGTTGTAGCTCATGTGAGGTGTTTACTGTCCTAATTAGAGTGCTCGGGCAGGCAAGCAACAAAATGGATTTCAAAATGTTGAAATTAGCAGAATTTGGCTTTTCCCACCTGTAGCTCAAATTAAAGTGTACATGTGTCCAAGGTGAAATGAACTCAGAGTCTTTTGTTGTGTACTCGTTTGATATATTTGTTATACATCATGGCCACTGCTGAATTTTTCATGTGGTTACATTTTGTTTTGACCCGGTAGTGGCATTAAGATTTAGGGTACGATTTGCAGTATATCTATCAAAGGTGTGTGTTCAGTGAGTGGTTTTCTTCACTGTTGTTGATAATAGGACTAATGCGCTGAATTTGTTTCACGCTTTTGACAAAACTCTGCTGACTGAGTTATTGAACAAATTATGTTGAATTAGTTTCTTAATGAAAGGGACTTCTATGTAGGAAAGTGGGGCCACAGTTTAGGCCTGTTTACATGGAGAGAAATACTGTATTCCCTCATGGGTGGGCCAATCCCAACATTGAGCAATCCTGGGCAAAGAGTGTGTGCACAACAGGGAGGGCCAATTTGTTATTTGGTAAGCAAGGAGAGATTTTTCATAGAGCTACTTAGCAGGAAATGGCTCTAGGGGAAGGTAAACCCTGTTTCCAAGGAAAACGTGTCTCCTTATAAACAGGCCTGACTTATCAAAAAAGTCATTAATACAACAGTAAAATGTGGGAGAGATGTGTTAGTAAGATCTCTACACCATTGAAACACCATTTTTGTGAAACACTCATTATTGATATAGATCGATTAGACAAGTTTAGATGTGTTTTAAGAGCATTTCACGTCCTTAGTTTTAGGATCAATACAAATAGTTACTGCTATTATTGCCCGAGGGGTGATAATTTTAACTTTACCTGCTATGTAGTCTTTACTATTGATTTAACTTCAAGAGAAGTGTATTGTTTATTTCTTATTATTTCAATTTCAAAAATTTGCAAGGGTGATTCTAAATTGTATTGTTAGCTGAGTATGAGGGTATAAAAACTCCGATCAGCGACAGCTTTTGCGCAAGCTCTTCAAAATGGGTGTGATTATGTTAGTTTATTGCTTGGTTGCTTCCAGTTTTGTCACTTCCATTTTTTTTTTCAAATAAGAAATGTTATTGTTTCAGTTTATTATTGATGAGTGATCAATACCCAGACCATTGTAAATTTTGCTTTGACATTGCCCAATTCTGATGTAATAATGATAACAACAAAGGCATGTGATGTATGAAAGACGGCATAAACAGATGTTAACATGGCATTTCTTTAAAATCAAAGGTTATCATTTCTTTCTTCTTGTGTAATCTAGCTCACTGTTAAGCGATTTAAATTTTTTTGTTGTCACGAGGTGTTTTGTTTTTGTAATTGTATACTAAAATGCATTATTTGATTAAAAGACCTTTATGCATCAACCTATGTCCCTGGTGTTGCACTTCACTGTATGTCATGCCTACGTGTTTTTTATCTTAATTATTTTGTAACTGGATGATTTCCATTCATATAATTATTGGGATCACCTTTTAATTCTGGTTGAAACCACATCAACCCTCTATAACATTGGTCAGAAAAAATTATATTGTTAACTTCAAAGCAGCCATGCATTCATGCACATAATATGCATTCATGCACATAATATGTTCTGTCACATTGTTACATGTTCAAACTTTTACCATTGTTAAACCCAGTGTAAGCATACATTGATTTAGATGGCACTTAAGTTGCTATTTGTAATCCTGTTTTCCTGGTCTTTCTGATCATCGGTACTGATATTGAAGGTTAAATAAGGTTTAGTGTGATGCATAGTTTAATAGATAGGCCTGTTATCCGGTCACTTCGTTCCATAGTCACTTCATTCCACACTTCATTCCATCTGTTAGTCACTTTGGTCCATCAAAGAGTCATTTTATTCCAAGGTATAGTCTCTTCGTTCTAAGGAGAAAACTAAGCAAGTAAACCTCTAATCTTACAAAGCTACATGTACTGAATACCCAAAGTGGATAGAATGTCCTTCATTCCTCGAAGTCGTTTCAATACACATGTTAAGTCGATAACATACACATTTTAGAGTTGATTCGATACAAAACTTCTAGTTTACTTGCAAAAGTAATTTTTGGGGTTAGGTACACTTTAATAGCTTACATGTAGTTTAACACTGGAACGAAGTGACTATTCTTTGGAAGCTTGTGACTATTTGGTGGAAGGAAGTCACCATGGAATGAAGTCACTGTAAACCAATAAGCCCACATGGCATTTTATTTCTCGTAGGACATGTAATGAAGGTATAACAAACATCAAATCTTAGAATATGATTAATGAAGCATTATTTGAATTCTCTTGTGCCAGGATAAAACTGTGTTAAGCACTAATGCCATCTTGTACAGTAATATTGCACTTGAAACTAAGATACAGTTTGCTTCTTAAATTGCACTGCGTAATTTTGTTTTGGTATGCAAATTAACTATCAATTGTGTAACAATTTGAATCGCTAACTCTTTTGGACTTTTACAGTAATTATTTCACGATTTAATCGTGATTGCTTTCCACTTAATCTAATTTGTGTTAAAATGCCTCTTAACTTTGTCAAAGCATTGATTTAATTTATGTGGTTCTAACTCTTGTGTGTGCAGCCTTAACCCTTCCATAATGACCATTCAAATAAAAAAGCTTCTGAGCAGAGCATTTGGTGCTGCCATTTTACTTTTTTTTTCAAATTGAGACATTACCTCTATGTAAATATCTTCAGTTCCAACTCTGGCATCATAATATTATTCTAAGTCTTTGTTATACCTTCATTATGTGTACCCTAGCAGAAGATGCAAATAAACCCAAACCAAATGGGCCTGCTGAATGCATTCCAATTGACATCCTTGGTGATGAACTTGATGGTGCTAACCATTCCAGTCGGCCTAGAGGCGCCAAGATCTTGGCTCATGGATGCTGCCCGGGACTTGCAAGCAAGAGCAGAATGTACACATATTAATTTTAAAATAGTCGTCCTCTCAATAAAATGGAATACATTTTAGACATGTACTGGTAATTTCATTGTAGATATTTTCTGTATATAATAAGAATTTTTTTTTAGGAGGATTGTTATTTTGGAACCACTACTCGTGCTGTTTAGACGTATTATAAATTTGGTTGACTCGCTGTCAATGTAGAAAAGTATTAACAATTGCATGTACATCTGTGTTTTGTGATGAAGATTCATCTGTGGTTATTTCAAAAACGAGTTTTGATGGTCACATTGTTTTTGAATGATGCAAGGTACATGATGTCTACATGTTCAATGAATTAAGCAACTATGAATTAAGGACGTTTTGTAGCACTGTTATTGCAATAATATTCTTGCATTGTCTAGGAAGTAAGAAAAGCGATATCATGGTAATTTGGGCTCTAAGTCCAATCAAAAAGATCTCCCAGGCATCAGTATAGTTGTTAGGCTATTACTTTTTATTCTGTTACTTTTATATATTTTTGCTTATTCCCATAATGTACGATACTACTGTTGTATTGATTTTAACTTGAAAGTACAGTGTTACTACCGAATCTCCAAGATGGGACTATTGTAAGACAAATCTATAGATAGTCGTTCAAGAACCGAGTTTAAAAGGCATTAATTTTATCCTGTTTGCTCATCAATTTCTAAGTTATTTTTAAGATGTTGATTTTTGAACCAGTAGTTTACATATAAGTTGTTCTTTTTTTGTATTTTGACACATTTTGTGACTGCAATACAAACCAGGCCTGGTTTTGAAAAGGTGAAGTCTTAAGTGTATATAGACAGAAGAGGAGTCACAGATAAAGCAGGAACGTTTTATGCTATTTATGATTCAAAGGCAAAAAAGACTTAACATTTTTTATTACAACATGAAGGAAAGGTGTAGATAATTGTAGTATAAATATTACTGAGAACATCTTAAAATAATACTTTTAAGCAGTAGTATTGTATTTTAGTCGATCTTGGAAGCAGGTCTTCAAGTAGAATTACATGAGGTATGACATCATTACACGTTTGATTTATTGTAGGACATTTTGTATTAAAGTGCACATGCAGGAATACATGATAAGCAATTTGTAAGGAACTACAGTGTAGTAAGCAATATCAAAGATGGTTAGTGTTAGTGATAAAAAATGAATAGATACTACGGCTTAATATTTAGCTTATTAGTTTCTAATACTAACTTGATAAGTGCTAGGCATTGTCGATTCCTTTTTTGAAATGATAATGGATTAATTTGACTCAGAGAGTTTCAAATTGATGAATCAATACTGCTTTAGACTTTCGGATTTTTAAACAGAATGACTTAGCCATTTTGGCTATAATAATATCGGTAACTGGTAGATTAATGGCACTAGGGTTGCAAAACATGTAGAGACAAATATTTTTGTTACTTTAGTTTGTAGTTGGCTTTTAGCAGTAATTGAAAGTACTTGACAATATCATGGTCCCACCAAATACGTGGCATACAACAGGCCGTAGTTTGTCATCCCATCGTAACAATTTTTTTCACTTTAAAACATTTTTTTTAAATTTTTGTACCTATGTGTCAATGGTATGCCACAGTGTGCAGTGCAGTCATGAATATATACCAGTACTTCAGAAAGTCAGCAAAGACAGAACGTCAACTAGAATATGAGTCATGATCACTATTAATGATATTTTTATCATACACGATTTAGTACTCAATCTTTGCTCATACAGGTACTGATTATTTAATGATGCTGTGGAACTCTGTTATTTCAGGAGGAGCTTTGTCATAACATATAAACGATTAGATATGATGTACAAAGCTGACTTGAAATAGAAGTTGAATAAGAGAACATACCAAAAAGAGTAATATTGAAACAAAGGGACCAAGGAAAAAATTAGATCCTAAGATACAGACAACCTTCAATCTCATCCCCAGAGCCCGTGATCTTTTGGTTATCAAGAATCGAAACTTCTTGGTGAGCCACTTCTAGTCAAAGTGGTTACTCATTCTACACACATTCAGAAGCCATTTTTAAATTTGTCTGCATGCGCACAACCAAATTGGAACCAAGATTTTCTGGTTTCAGTTTTTGATTTTGACTAGAGCATCAGGTGTTTGAACACAGGCACGGGCTGTGGGGATGAGATTGTCAAATTACAAATGCCATGCGAGAAAGAGGTTCCTTCACACAGCGACGTATTTTGTGTGAAGTCCACACGAAACACATCTACATGTATGGACCAAGTATGGCCATGACCATAGTTAGTGGAGGGGACAATGTCATGACAGGGATGTACATCATCATCTTACATAGAGTCAATACAGTCGAACCTCGAAGAGGCTGAGAGCCTAGGGGCCATGAGAAAGTGTCTGCTTTAGTGAGGTGTCTGGGATAATGTCAACTGTCTGTTTTAAAAAAAACGTTTTCTGTCTCCATGGTGCTCACTATTTCAGGTTCAACAGCATTGAGTTGGTAAAAATGGGCAGTATTAGAGAGTCAGTTATAACAGTGCAGAGTTCCACTGCCGTCCAAGTTGTACCTAGTGAGATACATAATTCAAATATCATATTCGCCATGTTCAATATTTTTATTTGAATAGTTATCACAGTCATTTCAGGTGATATTATTTATTGAATATTAATTTATTAGACTTGATGTTTGGCAATTTCTTATTAACTCAGAATCAACCATGGAAAATTTTGCACCATATGTATAAAATTATAAATGACGATTGCTCTGTATGTGATTGAAAGATGGGAATGTGATTCTCCCAATAAATTTGGAATTTCGACATAAAGCAAGTTTCTTTATCTTGCGATTGGACATGTAAATGAGGAGAAACTGGTGTGGGAGTCGTTATGTAATGATTGTGCATTTGAGTGTTGCCTGAGCAACTCATGTTGTCTATTGTTATTTATGAAAGCTGTGAGGATTGCAGTGTAAAAATGGCCCACTGTTAGTTTGCATGTTTCTTTTCTGGTTACTTATTAGTGTTCTTGCTTTAATTGGTGAGTTGCATAAAGCATCTATTTCCTCAGATGCCCGGTCATTTATCATTGAAATTCGTAGATGTACAAATGTTCTGCACTGGAAGCAAAGTATCTGACGCATTCATTTTACATTGCTACCCTTTTTTCCCATTTTTACATTCACCCACTGAGTAACAGCCAATGTAAATCATCCCCTTTCCTTGGACTAAAATGTAAAAATTTTGTTTCGTTTAATTTTTGAACCCTAATTAAAACCATTATTTTTTCCAACTGTTAATTAATGCTGTTGAAGGCAAAATGGGCATTTGTAGGAGTGAAAATGGATAACAAAGAAATCTGGTTGTACTGAATAGCCAGCTTTATTTCTATGCAAATTGACCTCTGTTTAGAATTGTTGGTCAACAGCCAGTTGTTAATCTAGCCTTGCATTTCTCTCAACATTGTGAGCTGGTTTCATTTCAGATGACTCTTGAACATTGACTGTTCTCATCCTCATTCTTCTAAACTCCCTTGCATTTTTTGAATACTTTTAACCACAAACGCTTTTCAAGTGCAGACATTATCACTCAGTGTCTTTCTAATTTGCCTTACCTACAATATAGACAAACAAAGGACAGAGGCAATTTCAGGTATTACAAAACATTTTTTTTTTCTTTTTCACCCTTTGTTAGAGGAGCTCAGTCACGGTTTGCGCATATTGAAATGTTAAGCCTCAATTTTTCAAATTTGTGATTTGCAATCGGTGTTAATCTTCTTCATTCTTAGCCATCCTTCTTCTGTTATGGTATATTATTATGCCTTGGTGTTTTTCTATCTTATTATACTGTTATTTTTCAGGTTTAATTCAATTTGAAGGTAATTTTGTATGTGGCCAAAATAACTAAAAAAACCATGACTGAGCTCCTTTGAGGTGGAGGACGTATCGCCAGGGGCTCCATGTGAGCATTGTAATGGGGGGAGGGGGTCTTTGGGTGTGGAATATCTGGAGTTGGGGGGGCGGGGGTATTATAATTGTGTATCAGACACATGTCCCTCCTTGCCTGCCCATGACACTGATTTCCTTTATTCATTTACACAAGCTTTGATTTCTAAAGAAGATTTTGAATTTATGAAATGAGTTATTTTAAGTACTCACCAACAACCTCCTCACTCCTGTTTGGAGTGAAGAGGGGGTTCTTTTTAGGGGAACAAAGTGTTTTATTTACTCTTACATTTTGTCTTGACATTTAAGATTCCTACAAAACATTCTGGGTCATGGGAAATTAGCAAAATTAATATATCATTGATGGTCATAATATTGTCTTTAAAAAGTCTCTTTGTGGGAAAGATAATTTATGCAAGGTAGTAAAT
>Ga0126343_10001564_pt1 | contig 10936 bp, 8 predicted proteins | sample Cyp2metagenome_FD_92531 | JGI IMG/M metagenome (GOLD analysis project Ga0126343, IMG submission 92531) | Coral microbial communities from Lord Howe Island, Old Settlement Bay, Australia - Cyphastrea 2 metagenome | ecosystem: Host-associated > Invertebrates > Cnidaria > Coral ... | reverse complement strand
GGTTTCAAGATGACTTCGAAAGGTCGTTATCCCCAGCACACCAAGAAAAAGTTCAGGACATCTGGATCCAACATGATAAAATCCTGCTCAACTTGTCACGTCAAAAACCAGTGACAACAAAAATCTTATTAATTAAACATGTATCACCTTTATTTGTATTTAATCTCGAAACTACAGCTAACACCTCTGCTTGATAATAGAGTCAAGATGACTTCGAAACGTCATAATCTTCTAGCACGCCATGAAAAAGTTCAGGATAAACAGGATAAAGTCCTGCAAATGTCGTTTATATGTTATTTCATTATAATTTACCTAACAACATTGACTTCGTACAAAGCATGCAAACCCACTCCCCCAAGAAAACGAAATGTGCTTTCTCACAGAAAACGTTTTATTTTTTTCCCTTCAGTTAGAACTGTGCTAGTCTTCTTCTGTTTGTTTACATAACACCTGCGTTGCTGTCTTAACAACTACTGCTCGAAGCTCACGAAGACGCCAGCAATACAAAAATGGATTGATGGACGAATTCATGAATACTGCAGTGTAAGAAAATTGCCATTCTGTTTTCCATTCCTTTATGGAGAGTCCATAAAGGGTCAGCAAAACATACAATGGAAGATAACATATCATCAGAGCTATAAAGAAGACGAAAGTATTCAACGCACTTTTTTTCAATCGCGTTATGTTGAGGTTATTTCCAGTATTAGAGCCTTGCAATGTCTTTTGTTGAAGCCAAATTTCTAATTGATGTCGACGAACAATGTGATAAATTCTGATAAAAGAAAATGCGCAAGTTAAAAGACAAGTAATAGTAATAATGCCTGTAAGAAGACTACGTACACGAATGTTCCAAAAGTAAATCCCTGATACGAGAAAGCTAATCAACCATATACTTATTAAAGTATATTTAACACGGGATTCGGTCACTAAAGTAGCATATTTCATGTGATAGTGAAGAGCCAGAAATCGATCCACAGTGATGGCTGTTATCGTTACCAAAGAAACTCCACATAGAGAATACCCCATCGTTATTGAAACATGGTATACGAAACGGTCTCCCGTAAGTTTTTCAGCGATAAAAATCGGTTGAGCAACGAGACCAACGAGGAGATCTGACACAGCGAGACTGCAGAGCATAATCATGTGCGTTGAGCGAATGGAAGGCGTTCTTATTATTGCGGCCAATACCAAAGCGTTGCCCAGAATGGATATGAGCATCAGTGGAGCGTTAAGAACACAGTTTATGATGGTAATAGTTTTGTCTTCATTCCCTGAATGATCATCTGCTGATCCATTGCTATGTTTCTCGATATTATTCATCATCAACTTTCAACTAACTGGGAACCCTGGATTCACCAAAGTGTTTGTCTTTACACCAGAGGTTTTTTTCGTTTTCGTAGACTGCAAAACAGTCGTATTTTTTGCGAACGCGGGCGAGCGTCAATATGAAAACGCAAGGCGGTCTGGAGCTAGTGTGAAAACGGCGAGGGAGAATGGGGAGAGACGCGCCCTACAGGCGTGCCGGGGCTCGCACGCTTCACAAGCGAGGATCGCACTTGAGGCCCTTCACGCGTTCCCAAAGCGTCCGAAAACGACTGTTTTGCAGTCTATCGTTTTCGCGAAACTCAGATCAGCAAAAAGAAAAGTTGAAGAAAGTGGAGACACTCAGCACGTGATAGCAGCACAGGTCAGTAGTGGCGAGCGTTATGTAAAAGCGCCAGTGTTTCTCAATTTAACCCTTCTTGCGATAGTTTCGTGAAAAGTGTTCATCGAGTCCTTCATTTTCCCGAAAACGCAACACCTAATGGTGACGTCATTGGAGAGTAACTAGAATTTCCTCCTAAATTTATACCAGCAGCCATTACTGCTTTACCTAAGCAACAACGATTCTAAGAGGTAGAGCTCGCAATGTTTACGAGTCAAAATATACCCGCTGTAATCATTTTGAAAATGTTGCTCTTACACTGCTCTTGTATTTTTAAATTGCTATTTTATCGTTTTAATCGACTCATTTTTCACAAAAAGGGTTACAATTAGTTTATTTACAATAGCTCAATAACACCACGCTGTATCAACGCTATTACATATACACCCGACAGCAAACTCCACAATAGATCAATTACTCTCTCGGGTTTCATTAATAAATTAAACGAACAATATGATGTTAAAATACAGATTAAAAGTTACCTAATAGTTAAATAACGTAAAGAAAATGCTCCTTCAAGGATATTACTCTAGTCTAATCGATTCGTTTTATTTATTTAGTGTTTTGAGGGTAGCTATATAGCTATCTATATCCCTTACCTATAGCGAGGTGCTATAAACAATGAATTTCGAATTTTTAAATAGAACTGAACTGGAAAGTCACGTTTCTGTCTTGTAAGTAGTTTATAACTGTCACACCATGTTGTGAATAATGTCTGTATTTTGAAATAAAGCATATATAAGAAAAACCATAACAACATCAGCAATGTACAGAGCAAACCCAATCCCGATAAAAAGAACAAAATTCAGTGCCTTCTCGCAGAAAAGGTTTCAGTCTATATTTTTCATTCATATAGAATTGTGTCTAGTTTTCTTCTGTTTGTTTGCAACATAACACCTGCCTTGCTGTCTTAACAACTGCTGTTCAAAGCTCACAAAGACGCCAGCAATACAAAAATGGATTGATGGACGAATTCATAAACACTGCAGTTTTAGAAAATTCCCATTCGGTTTTCCATTCCTTTATGGAGAGTCCATAAAGGGTCATAAAGGGTCAGCAAAACATACAATGGAAGATGACATATAATCAGAGCTTTGAAGAAGACGAAAGTATTTAACGCACTTTTTTTCAATCGCGTTATGTTGAAGTTATTTCCAGTATTAGAGCCTTGCAATACGTGTTGCTGAAGAAAAATTTGTAATTGATGTCGACGAGCAATGCGATAAATTCTGATGAAACAAAATATACAAATTAAAAGATAAGTAATAGTAATAATGCCAGTGAGAAGACTGCGTACACGAATGTTCCAAAAGTAAATCCCTGATTCGAGAATGCTAATCAACCTTACAATTATTAAAGTATATTTAACACGGGACTCAGTCATTAAAGTAGCATATCTCATGTGATAGTGAAGAGCCAGAAATCGATCCACAGTGATGCCTGTTACCGTTATCAAAGAAACTCTACATAGAGAATACCCTATCGTTATTGAAAAATGGTATACGAAACGGTCTCTCGTAAGTTTTTCAGCGATAAAAATTGGTTGAGCAATGAGACCAACGAGGAGATCTGACACAGCGAGACTGCAGAGCATAATCATGTGCGTTGAGCGAATGGAAGGCGTTCTTATTATTGCGGCCAATACCAACGCGTTGCCCAGAATGGATATGGGCATCAGTGGAGCGTTAAGAACACAGTTTATGATGATAATAGCTTTGTCTTCATTCCCTGAATGATCATCTGCTGACTCATTGTTATGTTTGTCGGTATTTTTTATCATCAACTTTTGAACTAACTGGGAACCCTAGCTTCGCCAAAGTGTTTGTCTCTATTCACCAAGGTTTTGTTTTTCCTTTCCGCGAAAAGCAAAACGTAAAGCTGAAGAGCAGTGGAGATGCCCAACTTCTGATAGCAACACAGGTCAGTAATGGTGAGCGTTTTGTGAAAACTCCAGCGATGTTTCTCGTGAAAGGTGTTCTTCAATAATTCATATATTTTTCCGAAAAGGCAAGACCTGTTTGTGATGTCATTGCCCCGGGGGTTACTTAACAAAGTTTAATACGGGGAGACTCTTTCCAAGGTTCAGCCACTACCCTTCTATATACTATTTTCGCAGAAAAGGTACTCCTTTTATATGCCAGTTATTTAAAAAAAAGGTACCCCTTTCACATACCTACCTGTAACTCTGTCTTATGAATAAATCGCTGAGAAAAGATGTCTTAAATTGATGCAGCCATAAGATGCGACTATTTGAATAATTTTAATTAAAGGCCATTTCATATATCTAAATGACCGATTTCCCAACCCTTTTATACACCTCAACTTGTGAAATCCCTACCCTTTTATAAACCTGAGGCTTTAAAGAGTACCCTTTTCCAGTGGAACCTCCCCATACAAGCCATCGTCACGAGTACTTTTCCCCGCGGGTGTGTATAGAGTAAAGTTATACTTGTCCGAGTACTTGTTATTGGAGGGACCATTGGTAACAGTATCCTGCATAACACAGCCGTTATTGCCACAGCTAAGTAACGACGATTCCAAGAGGTAGAGCTGATAATATTTACCAGTCAAAATATACCCGCCCTCGTGCTGGAGCTATACGGCGTAGAGGCGCGTCACCCGGGTGGCGTATTGGGGAGCCCTCCCTTTGAGGGGTTGCACCTGAATAATATTTACGGAATAGGGTGCCGCAGACCGCCATAGCCTTTGAGAAGGACAACTCTGATCCCAAAACCCGGGTAGATGGAGCTCGATAGCCTTGGTAGGCAGTTCGTCTAGGAGAAGGAAAACTCTGATTCTAAACCACTGGTGGATGGAGCTCATTAGCCTTGGTCGGCAATCCATCTACGACAAGGAAAACTCAGACACCAAACCAGCCGGCCCTCCAGGTTTGGGGATCGGGCGCTGGGCTAACAACCCAGTCCCGGAAAAAACCAATCTGTTACAGAAACCGTAACAACGAATCCAGAAAACAACTTTGCTCTGGGAGAGTCCTCTCCAGTAGAGGCTATGATGTGGACGGGTGAAAGCCGTCGGGAAGCCAGTGCGCAGACAACTCTTCTGACAGCCAAAAGCAAGACCAAAATAGGGACCTGGAACATCCGAACCCGGTATGAGGTAGCGAAATCTGCACAAGTGAGCAGGGATATGCATCGTTACAACCTCAAGATGCTACGACTGTGTGACTGTGAAACACGCTGGAACGGAACTGGACGAAAACGACTGACGAGTTGCGACACTATATCATCTATTCTGGACATGGGGAAGGACACCCACACATTCACGGAGTAGCCCTGCTCTTGACACCCGAGGCAGCGCAGGCACTACTCTCCTGGGAGCCAGTATCATCGAGCATCCTGACTGCAAGGTTCAACTCCAAGGGGAGGAAAGTCACCGTCATCCAGTGCTACGCACCCACCAATGCAGCAGAGATCAAGGAAAAGGAGACATTCTACGAACCGCTCCAGGCAGTGATGGATAAGCTGCCAAGAAGAGACCTGAAGATCCTAATGGGTGACCTCAACACAAAAGTGGGGGCAGACAACACCAAAAGAGAACTCGTCATAGGAAAACATGGAGTTGGTGCTCAGAACGAGAATGGAGAGCTACTCACTGAGTTCTGCACCTTCAACAACCTTGTCATTGGAGGCACCGTGTTCCAGCACAAGCAGATCCACAAGACGACATGGATATCACTAGATGGGAGGACTGCGAAGGAGAAGCTTGCTGGACGTCAGGGTCAAACTAGGAGCAGACGCAGCCTCGGACCATCAACTGGTGGTGGCAGACCTGAAAGTCAAGCTGAAAGTCAAGCTGAAAGTCTACAGAGACCGAGCAGACAGGCCATCCCACAAATACAACGTACACAGCCTGAAAGACAAAGCAAAGGCTGAGGTCTACCAATGCGAAATGAGAAACCGATTCAGCGCACTCGCACACAAACCAGGAGAATCAGTAGACGAGACATGGTGTGGCCTGAGGGACACCTGGAAGGCCACATGCAACGAGGTCGTGGGGAAGAAAACTAGACAACACAGAGAGTGGCTCTCAGCCAATACTTGGACCCTCATCAACGAGAGGAAACAGCTGAAGAACAACAACAACCAAACCCAAGACCTGCAACAGAAGCAAGATCTATAGGCTCGGTACGGGGAGTTGAACCGTCAGGTCAAGAAAAGCACCAGAGCGGACAAGACGAGCTTCGTACATGACCTCACAGAAGAAGCAGAAACAGCAGCTGGCAAAAGAGACATGGAGAGGGTGTACGAGATCACAAGAACACTGTCAGGGAAGAACAAGGCCCCCTCAAGACCAGTAAAAGACAAGAACGGCGAGGCTATCACCGATCGATGAGGCCAAAGAAAGAGCAAGATGGGCAGAACATTTCCAAGAGATTCTCAAGAGACCTCCACCTGAAGTCCCACCTGACATCCTACCTGCGGCAAACAAGCTAGAGGCGAACACTAACCCACCAACCAAGGCCGAGGTCAGCAAAGCCATCATGTTTTTGAAGTCCGGTAACGCAACAGGCCCAGACGGCATTCCACAAGAAGCACTAAAGGTGGACGTCCAGACCTCCACAGTGATGATCTACCCACTCCTGATGAAGATCTGGTAGAACGAGCAGATCCCAGAGGAATGGAAGAAAGGGTATCTGGTAAAACTGCCGAAGAAAGGGAACCTGTCAGCATGTAACAACTGGCGGGGAATCATGCTGCTCTCCATCCCAACCAAGATCCTGACAAGAATCATCATGGAGAGACTCAAGAAGGTCCTGGACGAAACACTACGAGAGGAGCAGGCAGGTTTTCGCCAAGACACATCCTACACGGACCACATCGCCACGCTGCGAATCATCATCGAGAAGTCGCTGCAATGGCAGATCCCACTGTACTCAGTATTCGTCGACTTACAAAAGGCATTCGACAGTGTGCATCGAGACGTCATCTGGAGGCTCATGCAACACTACGGCTTCCCTCCCACGTTCATTTCCATCATACAGCAGCTGTACGACAACTCTAACTGCCAAGTCATACATGAAGGGAAGTTGAGAGACACATTCCAGGTACAGACCGGTGTTCGTCAAGGCTGCTTACTGTCACCGACCATCTTCCTTCTGGTAGTCGACTGGATTATGAAACGGGCAACATCGGACAAGAAGACCGGCATCCAGTGGACTTTCGCCAAACAGCTGGAGGACCTAGACTTCGCTAACGATATTAACCTCCTCTCACACGAACATCAGGACGCACAGGAGAAGCTGTCCCGCCTCGCCGAAGACGCTATGAAGACGGGCCTCAATATCAACACCAAGAAGACGGAGGTGATGCGAATAAACAACAAGAAACAAGACCTCATCACACTCGACGACGAAGATCTGAACGAGGCGGAGAAGTTTGTCTACCTGGGCAGCGTCGTCAATAAAGATGGAGGAACAGATGAAGACATCAAGAGCCGAATCAACAAGCCCAGACTTGCATTCAACACCCTCCGCCTCATTTGGAATTCTTCAGCCCTCTCCCTCCACAGCAAGATCAGAATCCTCAACACCAACGTCAAGTATGTCCTACTGTATAGCTCCGAAACATGGAGAACTACCAAGTCAAACACCCACAAGCTGCAGACCTTTATCAACAGATGCCTCAGAAACATCATTAACATCAGGTGGCCAGACGTCATTTCCAACGCCGACCTCTGGGACAAGACTGGTCAAAGCCCCATTGAAGTGGAGATCAGAAAAAGGAAATGGGGGTGGATCGGCCACACACTCACGAAGTCCCCCTCAAACGTCACCAAGTAAGCCCTTGACTGGAATCCACAAGGAAAGCGAAAAGTAGGATCACCGAAACAGACTTGGCACAGGAGCGCTGACGCAGAGGTGAGGGCTATCGGAACGTCATGGGCACAGCTAAGGAGGACCTCACTGAACCGAGTGCGTTGGAGGAGTGTTGTTGCGGTCCTATGTTCCTTACGGAATTTTAAGGCTTACGAAATCATTTCGAAACGTTGTTCATGTATTTTTAAAATGCTATTTTATTGTTTTAATCGATTTATTTCTTACAAAAAGAAGTGCAATTAGTTCATTTACAGTATCTCAACTACACCAGGCTGTATATGCCCTATTACATATACAACCGGCAGCAAACTCGACAATAAGGGGTATCGAATGGTCTTTGCGAGCAGCGCGTTTATTTTTGCGAGCACAAACAGTGATCAAATATGTCTTGCGAGCAGCGAGCACTTTGAAAAATACAGATGGCGAGCAGCAAGCACTTCATAATTTTTCTAGGCGGAATCTAGATTTCTCTTTATTGAAAAGAAATGTTTTACACCATGAGTCTACCATGCAATCTTGCTGGCACCGTTGAACCAATAGCCCAGCAGCTTACATCCAATAGAGCGTTTTCACTCACGTGGCCAGCACACATGCAAATTTACTGAAACAAAAGGGAAGTGTTTACATGAGAAAAGAGTTCAACTCCCAGAGGATTGGTTTGGTACACCAGCATGGCCGCCGTTTCATTGTTTTGAAACACCAATATGGCTGCCGTGACGTCATGTGAAAACGCTCTATTGTGCCTTGCTGGCGATGATGTCAAATAACATCATTTAGCTTCGCTGAGTGCGATACACTAGGTGAACACTCAAAGAGATCCAAAGCTTTCTAAACCGACATTGTGAAAATATCACGGAAAGAAGCTCTAAGATACCAGAGTTCAAGTTTTGTGACATGGAAGGTTTTGGCTATATTATATTCTTTCGAAATGCGGCCAAGCATTTCGAGCTTCGGTTTCGATGATTGGCAAACCGATTGACTGACAAAGATTTAACGCAACGGAAGCTTTACCAGGATCTAACCAATTGAAGCCGTACATCTCTGACAAGTTCTGAAGGTGGAATAGTATTGGTAATACTATACATGTCATCATAACTCTAGATTACTTTCTAGCTTTGCGGGAGTGGTTGCCTTTCGAGGAGAATTGTTACTTGTGCCAGTTTCAATAAAACGTCGGCAAAACGAGGATGAATGATATGTTTCCAGAAACATTCATTGCGCGTGCATTTTTCCGTAAGGTTTCTCAGTACGTTTTTCCATAAGAGAATTTTAACTAAATTCCGGGCATGCGAGCGGTAGCAAAAATTTTGCGAGCACGAGCAAGCGAGCACTCATCTAATTTTTGCGAGCAATTCGAGCAAAGGCCAAATTTTGCGAGCACTTTTAAATTCAATGAGACCATTCGATACCCCTACAATAGATCAATTACTCTCTCTCATTTCGTCAATATATTAAACACAAAATATCATGGTGGAAGTATAAACTAAAATTTACCAAATTGTTAAATAACTTAAAGAATATGTTCCTTTGTCTGCGTTGCTCTAGTCAAAACGATACGTGTTTTAAGCTAACTGTATCTTTTACCTAGGTGTTACAAAAAGTAATGTTTTTCGAACATTTAAATAGAACTTAACTGGAATAATGTCATGTTTCTGTCTTGTAATTAGTTTGTAAGTGTACTTTACCTTGACTGCATGTCACACCATGTAGTGAATAATGTTTGTATTTTGAAATAAAGCATATATAAGAAAAACCATAACAACATCAGCAATGTACAAAGTAAACCCAATCCCGAGAAAAAAAACCAAAATTGCTTTCTCGCAGAAACGTTTTAAGTATATGTTTTTCATTCAAAAAGAATTGTGTCTAGTTTTCTTCTGTTTGTTTACAAAATAACACCTGCCTTGCTGTCTTAACAACTGCTGTTCGAAGCCTACAAAGACGCCAGCAATACAAAAATGGATTGATGGACGAATTCATAAATACTGCAGTATAAGAAAATTGCCATTCTGTTTTCCATTCCATTGTGGAAAGTCCATAAAGAGTCAAGAAAACATACAATGGAAGATAACATATAATTAGAGCTATGTAGAAGACAAAAGTATTCAACGCACTTTTCTTCAATCGCGTTATGTTGAGGTTACTTCCAACATTAGAGCCTTGCAATGCGTTTTGTTGAAGGTAAATTTGTAATTGATGTCGACGAACAATGCGATAGATTCTGATGAAAGAAAATGTGCAAATTAAAAGACACATTATAGTAATAATGCCTGTAAGAAGACTACGTACACGAATGTTCCAAAAGTAAATCCCTGATACGAGAAAGCTAATCAACCATATAATTATTAAAGTGTATTTAACACGGGATTCAGTCACTAAAGTAGCATATCTCATGTGATAGTGAAGAGCCAGAAATCGATCCACAGTGATGCCTGTTATCGTTACCAAAGAAACTCCACATAGAGAAAACCCCATCGTTATTGAAACATGGTATAAGAAACGGTCTCCCGTAAGTTTTTCAGCGATAAAAATCGGTTGAGCAATGAGACCAACGAGGAGATCTGACACAGCGAGACTGCAGAGCATAATCATGTGCGTTGAGCGAATGGAAGGCGTTCTAATTATTGCAGCCAATACCAAAGCGTTGCCCAGAATGGATATGAGCATCAGTGGAGCGTTAAGAACACAGTTTATGATGATAATAGTTTTGTCTTCATTCTCTGAATGATCATCTGCTGATCCATTGCTATGTTTGTCGGTATTATTCATCATCAATTTTCAACTAACTGGAAACCCGAGTCTCACCAAACTGTTTGTCTTTACACCAAAGGTTTTTTTTTGTTTCCGCCATAAGTGCAAAGTAAAGCTGAAGAACAGTGGAGACGCCCAACACCTGATAACAACACAGGTCAGTAGTGGCGATCGTTTTGTAAAAACTCCCGTGTTTCTCAATGTTACGAAAAATTGTGCGTGACTTGCGTGACTTATCAGAACAGTGTGGAACGTTCTTGAATATTTAATTAGTTTCGAATCACAATGACTAAGTTATTCTTATTTTAAACCGTATGCGTATGCCCGGGGGGGTACTCCCTTATTTGGGCTATACGGGGACGTGCCGCTGGACAGGGTATGGTTTTTGGGCCTCGCTGTCCTAAACAGGGTATACAATTTGACTTGCCTCTGCCCCAAACAGGGTCAGAAGCTGTCCTAAACAGGGTATGGTATTACGAGCCGAGAGATTTTAACTCAGAATGAGAGCATGGCTTGATAGTTTTTTGTTTAGTTCAAGTGCAGAGACGCAACAACTGGGTTTAAGACGAATCGAGCGTAATTTCTCTGATTTGAATGGCTTATTAATCAGTTCAAATTCCTGTAGAACTAGGCAGTGTGTATTT
>Ga0126343_10001563_pt1 | contig 10936 bp, 5 predicted proteins | sample Cyp2metagenome_FD_92531 | JGI IMG/M metagenome (GOLD analysis project Ga0126343, IMG submission 92531) | Coral microbial communities from Lord Howe Island, Old Settlement Bay, Australia - Cyphastrea 2 metagenome | ecosystem: Host-associated > Invertebrates > Cnidaria > Coral ... | reverse complement strand
CTAGCTTTCAACGAGGCTTATCGAAGGTCAGATAAAGGAACTAGCTCTCCTGTCTGCCTTTTGAGGCCAGGAAGACTAATTTCACCGTCTTTTTGTTGAATCATGAATCGTGCAATGTAATTACGATTGCTTTCAACATGACATTGAAGTCTACGTCAACACGAACGTACCGTGTTAAAATCCGCGTTGGAGCCTGAGTAGATCAAGTTTTGCTTTCATAAACCTGCATCGTCCTAAATGCACTGAACGATAGCTTCCTACATTGAAAATCGTTCGAAATTCAAATAAACTAGGTCAACATAAACTTCAAAATAAACTAGGCTCAACATGTTGTCGTTACGTCAATCATCACCCGGAAGCCACACGTATAAAATTCTTTCGCGCTAGCGAATCACAGACAGTTCTGATAATTGTCTAGGCCGAGAACGTCTAAAATGGATTAAACAATGCAAAGAAATTCTATTGACGATCAGCGCTTGAGCCAAATGTTGTTCAGTGTACTAGTCGCCATGTACATGTGCTGCTCGCAAATAGCTATGTCCCGGATGTACTTTGATTTTGTCGAGCGCGCGAATTTGTCGTCGACTCGATTTGTCGACTTTGATTTCACTCACTCATTATAGCACTGTATTTTTTGCCACTAGACGTCCAATAACACGAGTCGACTTTTAGCCAGACGAGTCGTGACGAATCGAGTCGACACTAAAACCCCATTCACACGAACTAAACTAGCTTAATTAAACCAGATTTAGTTTCATCTAGTTTGTCGATAACTTTTTGCAATAATTTTGAGAAGAGAAATCTCATGCCAGTTTGCTAACATATTTTAATCATAAAGGTTTTTACCTTGTTAAATTGCGAGGCGCGCACGATATTAGCAACTAATTTTTAACCTTGTTTTGTTAAACCACTTTTAAACATGCTTAACAAATAAGTCGTGTCGACTTTTAAGGAGTATAATCAATTTAAATTAAGAAATATCATACTACGAAAAAGATAACTATAACTACGAGATTTAACATGTCTTAAGTTGAACATTTTGTGGGGTGACTAATGTTTGCACTCTTCCACAGCTTATTATATCTACATCCGTGTAATATCTGTACTCATCTTCATTGAAAATGACTTAGCCACCTGACTCTCCGCGAATAAATAATGATTTCGACGTAATGTGCGGTAAGGGCTAAGTGTTGAGCCAAATACTTTCCGGTGTAAATAAAGTTAACTGATGGTCATGATTTCTTTGACGGATTGACTGCCAGTTTCGAAATGAGGCAAAAAAACTATTTTACCTCCTTACACACTCTAGAAAATGAAAAAAACGAAAGGAAACGGCGGCTTAAGCGTGTCATCGCAGTCCGAATATTTCAAGGAAATGAATCAACAACTACTTTTTAGTTTAGAACAGTGCGTATCTCGTGATTTCCCCGGGGTGATTTCTGAGTATGAATAATTGCCCAGAAATAGTCTCAGAAAAGGAAATTCATGTGCGTGTCCATCAAAGGCTTCAATGCGTCAAGGCTATAAAGGCTTTAATCCGCCGTTCACCAACACTTCACATTGTACAATGGCTGCGACCGAGGGTGTGAAACCGGACGAGGAACTAAACTTTATCCTTAAGTCTCTGGCCGAGAGAGGAAAGGATGGTGAAATATTTAAGAAATACAACGAGTATTTCAGTAACGATTTTCTTTTACCACGGCAGTTAATTACCGAGTTAAACAGTAGTGAAATCGATCATGACCACGTAATGTTACGGGCTTATGGAAGTTCAGCTGAAGATCTGCAGTTCTACTCTCCGGGTGATGCTGGAGACATTGATCTTATGGTCTTTCCACGCTCGGATAGCTTGATGATTTACGAAGAACGGCTTGAATACTCACTCGAACATCCATTGCATGTGAGAATAAAAGGCAGCGATCATCCCATGCTACAGTCTTGCCTCATGGAAAATACACCGTACGTGGCCACATCAGCCTTAAAGAATTTTTCTCCAGCAATTTTTGGGTCGTCTGTTCCCTTTCTAGTCGACTGTGTTTCCGATGTCTCCCAGCTAATTTCAAAATGCAGTTTTCCACTTCGTTTCACCTCCTACCTGAAGAAGAAAAATACAAACAGCCCAGCTATAACACTTTGTATGTCTGACTTGTTGGGAACTATTTCCAAATACAGGGAGCTGCTAAAGATAGATTCACAAAGTATTTCCATGAACAAAGCAGCAGCTGAAATGGAATGTATTATCCATGTCTTGTTTGATGTCAGCAGAATTGACTACACCAGAGAGCACGCCGAAATTGTAAACGACTGTTTGGCACTACTCGTAGCCACAGGAAATGTGGATCAAGATATTCCTTTGTTAGTTTTTGTGTCAGACTTCTGGAAAAGATTGCAAAAGCTTCTTACCCGAGTTAATGAAAGCGGAAGTCTGTCAAGTAACAAGACTTTACATAAAGATGATCATAAAAACGTCACGCCTAAGAATAGGACGGGTGACGAAAGTGGAAATCCGACAGATGCGGAAAATTGCCCGCGAATGACGTTAACCTCCAATGGCAATTCGTGTGTCACAGTGCAATCACAAAGTGGTGATACATACACTGACTACAAGTATCCCATTGTCTTCGAATCCACGTCAAAACCATCAATAATGAAGTCAGATTCTGCCAACCATTTACATCAAATTCCAAATAATCCAATAGCGTCATGTAAGCAGAGGGGTGCAGGTGATAATTTGGAGGGCAAAAGAGAAAAAAAAGAGAACTTGGACTGTAATAAAGATTTGGGAAAATCAAACACAGACCGAGAGCCAGAAGTTAAAAAAGAAGAGATCGCTTGGGATAATGATGAAGAGAAAAAGGCAAAGGATCAAAATGAATCAAATGAGCTTAAAAGAAGACTGTTTAGATGGGATGAGCTAATACAGTCTTGCCATCGAAAAAAAACTCTGGACACACAATTTGTGGACGCGGAGCGAGTTAAAACGGGATTGATTTGATCCCCGCCTTTAGATCTTATGAATGGCCAAAGGTTGCGAGAGAATGGATAAAGAGAGCGCGTAAATGGCCTTCCCCCGACATTGTCAGCAAGGTTATTAATGAGGGGTACCACTTGGTAGCTAAGTCGGCAAAGTTAAATGGCAATCCAGATTGCGACTTCAGAATCTCCTTTTCTCATGCAGAATACCTGCTAAGCCAAGAGATGAACGAGATCCAACGTGACTGTTACGTTTGCATGAAAAAACTTCATCGCGCTTATCTTTGCACTCAGCCGAAGAGTTTGGTCTCATTCCATCTGAAAAACATTCTGTTGCAGACAATCGAAGAAACCGGTGCGGAGATGTGGACCGACAGCAATAGAGCCGAATGCATGATAATACTCCTCCAAAACCTTTTGACAGCCCTTACTAAGAGAGATCTAAGACATTTCTTCGTGAGGTCCTATAATCTGTTTGGTGTAGATTACATAGAGAACCCTCAGATTCTTGAATTCCTAGCAATGAAAGTTGAAGAAATCCTAGAAAACCCAAAGCAATTTTCAAAGCAGTTGATTCAGAGCCGAGGAACCGGAGAGAGAACAAAGGAAGATACAAAAAAAGAACACGTTTCCCAGAGAAGAATTCCGGAGGACGAGCAATCTACGTCTTCTAAATCTGCGACTGCACAAGGAAATGACAAACTGGAAGAAAGTCTATCCAAGGGTAGTTGTACCATCCAACCAAAGAAAGAAAATGAAGCAGTTCCCCTAATGCAAGCAAAAGTGCCCCTAGAAAGCTGCTCAGCTAGAAGTTATCGGTACCACGATTTGAAGGATGCGTACCAGGTGGTCACCGAGGAACTGATCCAAATGGCTTCCCATGACGGTGCAACCATGAGCCCTTTAGAAATGTCCTTAGTAAAAGATATCGTGGAGCTCGTAACGGAACACAACATCCCTGTTGGAGCACTTCCTGGAATGTTTAACGTCCTCTGGCACAAGCGAGGCTACTACTGGATTTGGATCAGCACTGAGCCAGATATAAGACACCGTATTCTTGTCGCAATCCAAGGTGGAGTTGATCTATTGAAGCACCATTTGAAGAAAAACGACTTCTGGGAAAACGACTTCTGGGAAGGAAAGAACGGTGAAACATATGAAGTATTCTTCGACAGAATATTTGACCCTGCTGTTGAAAATCCTTCCCACTTAAACCACGTACTGCCATCTGATAATTTTAATCAATTAATGTACAAAGTTGCTAACAGTTTCGAAAAATCGTCAGTGGAATACCTCAGGGAGATGGGAGAGAAATATTTAGACCTTAGCCATCCTGACGACAGTGACATTTTTGACTTCCTCTTGGATGCCTTGGTCGGAGACCAAAACAGCAATCAATCGGACACGGCAGACCGTCTGCTTGGTAAAGAGCTGTGTAAAATTAACTTAGCGATTGTGCAACTAACTAAGGAAGACAAAGACCAACAAGGAGATAACACTAACCCCTTTGTGAAGTTATACCAAAGACTGCTTGATGTTTTTATTAGAGCTTTCACGATATCAGTTCAGCAAAAGGTGGCTAAAGACGAGGATGGCATTCCACTAGACTGACATTACTTCTATGCAGGGGGTTTTCAAGCTGTTTGTCATAGCTAGGGTTCGTAGTGTTGTTTGAAAAAACAGGTGAATTTTAGCCTTGCTAATGACTCAAAAACTCGTTCTCTATCCTATTTGCTTGAAAGAGCACTTGAGACTAAGTAAAAATTGAGAGATAATGATACGGATGATTTGTAATGTTGTTTTCAAATCTCCTACGGACGAGATTAGTGGGACAAGCAAACTGTTAGTAGATTTGCATATTTTTTAATGAAATTGTAGTACTCATGTACATACGGTGAATGTTTGAAGTACCATCAAATGCGAGAGGAAAGTAATGTAAAGCGGCCTCCACACAGTAAACTAAAGTTTTCAAACTCGTATTGGCAAATTCCGGTGTGTATGTGTCTGAAAAGCACAAATACAGTCGAGAAACACTTTGGCAAACTGTTTGCGACAAATAGAGCTTGCGTGTATTCTCGCCATCCATTTATCAACAACAAATTCGTCTCTGACGTGAGTACTATTGGCAAACATGTCTATTTTACTGTCAGACAATTATAACACGCGCTCTATTCACGGTGCCTTTTTTTTGGCTTGACAATTCACAAAATGGGGGACATAATTAAAAAAGAACACGAGGACAATTATGGAAGAGATTCGTAATTGTCTGGCTGTTTGGGACGTCTTATCTGTAGTCCACAAAGATACTAAAAACAAACAAAAGAAAATGGAGGAGCTAGCGTACAAGCTGGGTCTCGTCCAAACCTTCCGATTTCTCCACCGCTTTCCGTCTTTTCTCTTCTCTTCTCTTCTCCTCCTCTTCTTCTGTTTCACTGTTCTACATGAGTGCCATTGAACTAAGTCGACCATGTTGCAAATTACTGAGGCACTGTTAGGGGTTTTAGGGATAAGGGATAACTTACGAAATAATTTTAGGGATAAGGGATAACTGACTAAAAAATTATAAGGATAGGGGATAACTGAGACAGTTTTAGGGACTACTTAAAATAGCTTTGGTTTCTCAAGTTTCACTCGTTTGGTCACTTTTGCCAAGGATCTGCATCCCCGGCGACCAGTAACGAACAGTAACAGGTCATTTATCGGTCCAAATTCAAGCAAGAAGGGTCGAATGTCCACAATTTGCTCTCAGGCTGTTTTTTTCGGTAAACAACTGACCTCATGGCACACATGTAACATAGGCATCACATGATCAGTCATAACTGAGAGCCCAAAAGGGGGGAGACCACTAAATTTTACTGGCCCATACAGCCTATTTAGTACTCGAAAAGCATCTTTGCAGTTTTCAAGCGCGTGGTATGGGTATTATTGCTGGTTTTCAACTGATATCAGTCACAGGGTTCTCCAATGGCTGTAAAATCGAATGTCATTAAAATTTACACTCATATAAGAATAAATTAAGACTAACAAACTTAGAGGCTTCATGAAGAAACTAGTATTTAAAAGGTGAAACTGCGCTTAACTTGGTATCAAATTTTATGATCATAAACAGGTCTTTATTTCGTCTTGTTTAGCCCCCAAAGTACAGGAAATCAAATCTTTAGCAACCTCAAATTTCAAAATTTCCCAGGGGATCATGCCCTGGACCCTCCCAGGTTAGCTTGCCCCTTCGGACCTTGCTTTAATTTACACCGCATGTTATTCTTTATTAGAGACCTGTGGAAACTCCTGCTAAGAACCCTGATCACACATCGGGATCACAAGGATCAAAAGACTGCACCATGGTGGCTTCATTGTACTCTAACTAATCATTGTTAGACTGAAATGGTACTTTCATATGACTGTCACGAACTTTCTAAAGATTTATGAGGGGGATCGCTTCAATAATAATAATTAAAAAAAACATTTAAGGGGGGATCAGCTAAATGTTATTATCTTTAGCCGAAAATTCTCCAAACCTTCGAATCCAGAAGAAAAATAATGGTCGACCAGTCCCTTATCTATTAAGAAACGGTCGGGGGTTACTTAACGCTTTAAAGCTGCCACCTATTGTCAAATTCCAAAGATAAGTAATTTTGGGGATAACGGTCTCGATAATATTAGGGATAAGGGATAACTGCCGCTGGAATTTTAGGGATGAGGGATAACTAAACCACCCCTAACAGTGCCTCATTACTGTGTGCTGTGATTTGATTTCAAACTTATTGTGTGAAGGCCGCTTAAAACCCTGAAATTACATTAGTACAGAATATGTAGTAAGGGATAACCAATTTGAAAATAATGAGATTAAAAAAATTAATAAAAGACTGCCAAAATTGGAGAAAGCTGTAGGGCAGACCGGCTTAAATTTGGCATCCATGAAAATTTTTTGAATGCAGTTATATCCAGGAAGGTTACCGTATACCATTAGAAGTATCTCGCATCCAAGCGATGTAGCATGTCAGTGGTTTAAACTAATACCTAAACCCACGTATCAAACTACAACTTAAAGAGCTGGCTATCAAACTATACCAAGAATTTTGTAATAAAATAAATTGTCGATGTTTTTCGATATCTAAATGTTTGTCCCAATCTCCTTTCAAAAGAAGTCAAAGCGAATGTTTTTCCTCGTTCATTTAATTTTGTATAAACGACACCTTCTTGGGGCTGAAAATTTTGTTGCAGGGTACCTTTGAAGAAATCTCCCAACGGCAATGCACAAGAGGTTGGCTTCCAGAGGGAAGGTGGAGTGGCTGCGAGTAGAAATAGAATATCTGAATATGTCATTGTTGAAGAGGGAAGGGAGTGGTCATATAAGTTTTTAGTTACTTTCACACCTTATGTAAAGTTTATTTTTTAAAGTAATGCCATATGTCGTACTATGCCAAGTTATGCGTTCACACAGGTGATCATAATGACTAAATTTGCCCCAATAATAAACATCAGTACAAACAGATTACTAAGAACCACCACTTTAACCCACAAGAAAGGGGCACTTAAACTTAAAAACATATTACGTGTAGTAAAAGTCCTAAGATGTTGCTTCTCATTGCCCTGAACGCGCTCGGAGAAGAAAGGCATACTTTCACTTATTCGGAGACGATAGACGTTCACCGAACACAGCAAGACATTCATTAAATCCGTAATCCTATTTGTTTTCAAGATTTGGAGCTTGGAATAAGGCCCCGTCCACGCTAATCCCTTTTTCAAACAAAAACGGAGCTGTTTTGCTCTGTTTTCAAAACGATTTGCGTCCACACCTATCGTTTTCGTATCGTTTTCGCCCGTCCACACTACAACGATCATCAAGAGAGAAGCCACATGGAACCGTCTGTTCGCCATTTTGGATCACTCATGGTCGAGTGGGCTGGCGCCTGGTCGTGACTATTTGGATGACGTCACCGTTTTCGGATAGCATCGTTTTCACCGTCCACACTAGAAAACAGCGTTTTCAAAAAGCATCGTTTTCAAATCGCTCCACTCTGGTGAGCGTTTTCGAATGACTCGATGATCGTTTTAGTGTGCGTTGTAGTGTGGACGATAGCCGTATCCGGAGCAAAACAGCTCCGTTTTCGTTTGTATTTAAAAAGTTATTGCTGTGTAACTTACATGAAATATTGCTCATGTTAGTTATTTGGGACACGGCATGTTGGTTGTTAAAAGATGGCGTGTTGAAGTAAACACGTGTAACGAATTGAAGACTGTCATAAGCTCAAATAACTGAACAGTTATGAGTACCAAGATGTGACTCAAACTTGAGAAGATCTAAGTTGAGGTCACCTAGTATAACACAATATTTGTTTCCTCTTTGAATCCTTGGTTAAACTACCTTATGTAGGTGACATAAATCATGGAATTGTCTACCTCGCAATGGGCCTGTCTTTATGTAATTCCACAAATAGTTTTTCATTTATATCATTTTGGATTTCAAGCCATAAGGATTCATATCCATCTTCAACTGAAGAGAGACCTTGACCAGAGCTATATCTTGCCAAAAAGCTCCCGCTCCTCCAGCTTTGTAAGGTTATTTTTTGCGCGTGTGAGTGCTTTGTGTACAGTTGCATGTGTGTTTTCTTACTTTATAATCTAATCTGATAAACACAGTGAAAACGATCTATATAGCGGCCGGAAAATAGTGTTAACATCTGTAATTTACTATGGCTATCTGCACTGAACGAACAGGAATTTACATACGTACTTTAACAAACACTATCACGTCTTTTAGAACGGCTAAAAATCAAGACATAAAGATATATTCTTTGACAAACGCAATCGTAGCTCTATGTCACACACCGCGATAACTCTGAGACTCAAAATGTGTTTGTTTCCAAACGAAGGAAGCTGCTGAGCTGAAAAGCTCTAGACAGATACATGTGTAGTACCTCTTATTTCTGATTAGGACAAAAACCTTGTTACGGGTTAGTTTTGGATTTAAGAATTTGATTAAGTCTCGTGAAAACGCTATCTTTTCCATCTACATTCTCTGTGAATTTACCCAACGAACTCGTTATCTGTTGTACCCTGTGTTCCCCTTGACTTTCGTGCGTTAGTTATGCATGACGTTAAGCCTGGTGGAATAAACAGGAACTTAGGGGAATGGATGAGGAAATGCAGCAGGGAATCTCCTAGAAATTTAGCTTATTGTAGAATGAGTGTGTACTGCGCAATTTACAAGACCTGCAGAAGAGGGTACAGGTAAACGCTTTGGGTAATGCATTGGAGAACACATGGTTAACGTGCGGAGTAAAAGGAAAAGGAGTACGGAACAGAGGGATACCAGGGAACTAATGCGAAAACAAGTAAAAGGGAAACATAAGGCGAGGTTGGAGGAGCCGAATTTTCGGTAGTTCCGTTCTGCAAACTGTCCTAGAGTCTATTCCTGTGCCTTTCGTTTTAATCCTTAGGCGTTCGCTTCTCTTTTTTTTGCACCACACTCTCCCCCTTGAGTCTCGGTATACTTTTTCTCTAAGTGAATAGTAATTGGTTTACAAACCTCCCAAAAATTTAAAACCAATTCTCATTTCTCACAAATCTTTGGATACACTGAACAAAACGTGAAATTAACGGACACAAATCATGTTTTCTTACATTTTCGAAGAGAGAAATCCTCTATTCAAGGCTACGGACGAAGTTTGTTTGTTTTGACTTCCGCAACTCCATTCGATATTCAAATTCAAATTTAATTCTTGACACATGAATTTTCACAAGAAACTAAACAAAGTACAGTGACTCGATCACGCTCGTTGCCGAAGAATCCAATCTCGCTGTCTGCTTACAAGCACATTTGCTTCGGTACACGCATCTAATGAGACTTCTTGTAATTCATAAGCATTTTACTTTCACAAAAGCGGATTTACTGACGCAAAGTTTCCGATTGCTCGCGAGCAGTGCTTGGGATCTTAATTTTCACGCGCGTCAAGCACATGTAATGCTGCTGTGCACGCGAACGGCATTCAATACCCTGCAGCCCGAAAAAAACCTTCTTAAATACTATTCAATCTTCTTGAGAGTATAAGATGTTGCTTGGAAATTTCAAGCGAATCCAAAAAATGAAAACAAAAGCATCCCGATATCACGAAAGTGACCGTAATTCCGCAATAGCGAGAATCGGTAATGGCGAGAATCATTTCCGGTCAACATCTATTAGGATTTTGTCCTCAATAGCAATCGTAAAAATAGCGAGAGTCAGTAAGACGAGAGTTGAATGTACATTTAAAGTTGATAACGTCTCACGGTGATGTAAACGTATGTGTAGCATGAAGCTGAAAATTGCAAAATTTCGCATTTTTGCTTCGTGAAATCTGAGTTTTCGATACGATAACTGTTTTGCACGAATATCTAGCGTTATGTTATTAAGCTAGCTTATTTACCTCTGCAATTAATATCCAAGGCCGTCAAACTGGCAAAGTACCAGCAAAATCGATTTTTCGACCGTGGCCACATTCTCAGAATTGTCGTTTATGTTTACTGACATTCACTCTTAAGAATTTTCGACGATTTACCGAAATTAGAATTTCGTGGTCCACTCATCCCAGGCTTTGTACTACGAAGTGAACTACTCTAGAAACGCCAATTGTTTTCTGCGTTCCTTGTCGGTTTTTTTTTACCCAAAATAAGAAGGGGGGGGCTCCCCTAGCTACATCCGCCAATGGGAGCTTGCGAAGATATGTTAGAGCTCCTGCTACAACTTTAATGAATATCGTCAATGATTGATTCAAATAAATACCAAAATGGAACTGGAATTCGCCCAAACTATTAGGTTTGGAGACGACCTTGACCCAAGCTTAGAAGAGAGACGATGATCATGATCATGTGTCCGAGTCTATAAAGAAGGCTAATAAGCGCCTATATTTTCTTGTTATGTTGAAGAGAGCCGGTGTTCCATTGAAAGATATTGTAGCTTTTTATACAACCGCTATAAGGCCTG
>Ga0126343_10001562_pt1 | contig 10937 bp, 7 predicted proteins | sample Cyp2metagenome_FD_92531 | JGI IMG/M metagenome (GOLD analysis project Ga0126343, IMG submission 92531) | Coral microbial communities from Lord Howe Island, Old Settlement Bay, Australia - Cyphastrea 2 metagenome | ecosystem: Host-associated > Invertebrates > Cnidaria > Coral ... | reverse complement strand
CGCCATCTTGGAAATTTCGGTTTAGGTAAGCTCAATTTATTAATGAACTTGAACCGTTCCCGATAGTTTTGGGCTCTTTTGAAATCTTCTTTTTCCCATTGATTTTATAAAAGAGCTAAGGTTCTCAATGTGGCACAAAGATGACGTTTTTAAGGTCCGTGTTTTCGAGGTCTGCGCTTTCGAGGTCTGTGCTTTCGAGGCCTGCATTTTCGAGGTCTGCGTTTTCGAGGTCTGTGTTTTCGAGGTCTGCGTTTTCGAGGTCTGCGTTTTCGAGGTCTGTGTTTTCGAGGTCTGTGTTTTTGAGGTTTTTTGTTTTCGAGGTCTGCGGTCTGCGTTTTCGAGACACCCGTTACGTTGTGTGTTGAAGAAATTACTTAACATGGATTCCGCTCAAAGTTCGAGCAATAAGTAAAAGTTAATGTACTCACAGCACATTAACTTTTTCAATACTATTTGAAACTTCTCACTGTAGTTCATTTCTCCAGGTGACCCTGCAATGAAAATCCCAAGCATTCTCGAGAAATGTAATGTCAAACCTTGGAAAAATGCGTCATGCCGGTGTTTTCAACTAAAGCGAAACGTCCCTTTTAAGTGAAATATTGTGTAACTTCAAGTTCAATTTTGTCGGGTCAGCTTGAGAGCTTACATCTTGATAGGATCTTCTTACCTTTCTTCAAAATATTACCATGCTATGAGGGTTTTTTTGGTAACTTAATTTTTGCCATTTTTGCTCGAATATTGTGTGGAAATCATCTTAATTTCCTACTTCCAGATTTATTTTTACATGAGTTATTCGCTTCTATTTTTAGTTGTTTTCTCAAATGTTAGCCGTCATAGTACAAGAATGAAATTCTGTTGTAGTTGGCTTCGTTTTTGTCCTTTTAAGTCGATAATTAACTCACTTTCGCAAATTTTCACAGCTTCTAGTTCTGTGGGACATTCATTTTTGTTGCAAAGTAGAGAAGCAATATAATTTCCTGTTTTCTTATCAGTTTTACACATCAAGTTGAGTTCTTTTTGTTACTATTTTTGATATTTGACCCTTCATTAATTCAACTTTGAATAAATGATGTCTGTGGTTACTGTGTGTAGGGTTTATTTTTGAGCTTTTGCTCACTCTAAAATATTCCCCAAAATGCCAGGGAATTAGGGGTGGGTGGCAGACAATTCAGGCATCAATGGGTTAAAATGAGCAAAAATCGGCCTGAAACACTAACAGTAAAGTAGTAAGTTATTCTTGGACTGTGAATGAGAATACTTGCATGTCACATAATCAAAATCCCTTGCTGACTTCAGGGTTTTCATTAAGAATTGAAGTAGCAGGAGGATATTTTAAAATAACAGGAGAATCTGGCCACTCAGAGAAAAATAAACTTCAAGCTTCTACAAGCTAATGAAATTTAGCTGGTAAAGTCCATTTAGTAGCTGGAGGATTCTCGGATCTGCGATGTTTAATGAACACCCTGTGACTTGCAAGGTTAATACAAATCAGGAGTGAATGGCAGAGGTGATATAGTACCTGATTAATGTGTCTGAGCTAAACATTACACTCTGCACTGCATCTGAGATTGTCTCGCTAGTTTCCTTCTGTTTTTTGGATCGATAGCCTGCACGATGGATTGCAACATTAACATCACAGCTTAAAGGAATGTTTTCCTTTAAAATTTGTTGAAGGGTGGATGTTTTCGGGTTTAAAATAACTGATAATGCAAACAGCTTACTAAACTTGGTGGAAACAGAGTTGTACGAACTAGACCTCGGGCCGCTATGTTTGTTTTGGTTTTTGTAAACTATAAACCTGGCGCGCTATCTTGCAAACCGTCAGGTGATGATGTGATGCCTCTTGCTGAAGTGTGCGCTAGAGGCCCAAACATCTCATGGAAATGTAATTGTTTTGAGCCACCTTAGCGCATTTTTTGTAGTAGTTTTTGCAAGTTTTTTTTTCTGTAAGGGCCGATTTACACGATACGACTTTGTTGCATGCGACAAGTTTACAGGCTTGCAACATGAATTGTTTTGTGTAAATCAAACCTACAACTCGCTTAAGACTATTGTGTATGTCCAAAAAAATGTTGTAGGATTTTAAAAGATGTTTTAAAACGCTGCAACAATCCTAGCTAAAATTGATAGAAATGACTTCTCACACACAACTGGTAGCCATGCCGTAAGCTTGTCACATGCATCAAAGTAGTGTGTTGTACGCCCTCAAGTAACATACGTAGTAGGTTATGCTATACAGTGTAATAAGTAATTATTGGGTATTGTAATATAAAGAATTGTGGCAGGGTTTTTTTCATGTATTGTAAGTGATGTTGGGAAGTCAGCAAAAGTATGAAAAAGCAAAGTTAATTGTGCCAAAATTTGACTTTTAGCTCCTTCTATGACCCTGTAAGATTTCATATTGTTAAACAGTTTCTTCCAATAATGGTCTTGGAGAGATAATGTGTCAAAATAGTGATGCGTTTGCTTTCCTTGCAGTAATCAATTTTGTTATGCTCGAGTCAAAGGTCACATTTTCAGGAAGAGGGCTGCATTTTGTTGGGCTTGTGATTTTAGTTACCTAAAGAGTTTATTTCAGTTATTTGGACAAGCAACAATGCTCTTTCAGACCAAACTAGCTTTTAAGTCTTGTTTAGCTATCTTGGGTCATTAACTTTTAAAGTTTGTGAATTATCTTAGTTCCCATCAAATTGTGTTATATTTGGCTCTAAATATACACTAAAAGAAGTTCAAATTTGGCATGCAATCAGTTTGTAAGAACAATTTTTACTTTCCAGTTTACAGGTACATGCCTCTGAATACATGCCACTCGTTTTCGATTGTTTTTGGCCAATACGGGGCAATGAAAAGGAAAACATTGTGTAAAAAATAATTAAGGACTCGCCAAACTTGAAACAATATTTTTGTAACTAGTGCCTGTAGTACTGTACTCCATTTTGGTGCATTTGCAGAAATTTGTTTTTTTGCTATTCCCAAGTCTAGATGATATTTAGCGAAGCTCCTATTAATTATTTTATTTTTATATTCTTCTATTAATTAGGTATTAGAAAAAAATGTCACAAAATCTCTGTGCTATAACTATGATGACGTAAGTATGAAACATTGCTAGATGATTTATAGTAGTAATAATGATAATAATAATAATGATAATAATAAGTAATAGTAATTGGACCGAGTGGAGTACAATTCAGGGAGTAATCGCGTGAGTAATTTCAAAATCGGATGAGCACGAAGCGTGAGGCCGATTTGGAATTACGAGCACGATTACTCCCTGAATTGTATGACACCTAATTGTATCTATAACAAATTTTGGAATCAAAAATGACTTTTGAGAAGTTTTTTAGGGGCGAAAACGTCTGTAGCGCTTTTCATAAGTGTTGAAAACTGTAGGAAACATTGCCAAGGAAGCCATCAAAGTGCACATAATTTATGTGAAAGTCATGCGCGTATCCAATTACAGGTAACCAATTACAAAAAGTTCAAATCGGACACCTCTAATTGGACACCCAGGTGACTGGGTGCCGATTACGTGACAGATAGGCGCGTGGAGAACCAATCACAATTGTTGTTATAGATATAATTATAATGATAATAATAATAAGTAATTATTATAGTAATCAGACCAAGTGGAGTACAATTCAGGTAGTAATTGCGCAAGTAATTTCAAAATTGGACGAGCGTGAAGTGCTATTGCTCCCTGAATTGTATGACATGATGTCCAATTACTAATTAATGGTATCTATAACAAATTTTGGAATTATAATGTCTTTTGGGAAGTTGTTTTGAGTGAAAACGTCTGCAGCGCTTTTCATAAGTTTTGAAAACTGTAGGACACATTGCGAAAGAAGCCATGAATAAAAGCGCACGTAATTTATGTGAAAATCACATGGGTATCCAATTTTAATTATTCAATTACAAAAAGTTCAAATCGGACACGTGTAATTGGACACCCATGTGATCGCGTGCTGATTACTTGACAAATAGGCACACAGAGAACCAATCACGATAGATATGATTATAATAATAGTATTGTGCTTGGTACTTTGCTAGCTTGCCAGTAAATGTGCCAGGTATTTGATAATTTTGTTTATTCCAAATATAATCCACATCCTCCAGACAGATGTAGATGTATTGTGGGGAATTAGCACAAGACACTTTACATGTGAATAAACGTGATACAAGACTCATTTTCTCCAAGTGATCCCTGATTATGTGAAATTGTTGTCCCATGATTACACTGCAGTCCACTCCGTCTTAAGGGGAGTGTTAACTCGCGACAGAAACTTTCATGATGAATAAGGTTAACATGAATAATAAATGTGAAATACACTAACAAGAAAATCTTTAAGTACCAGTACCCACAAATTTTTCTTTGGTAATATAAATTTCCTTTTTCTCCTAATCACCACTGTGAAAAAATTATCTTTGTAGCTATTTTCGTTAATTTTTTTATGAATTTTCAAAGTTTGTAAATTTGCTCATTTCCATGTTCACGACCGAGGAATAGTAGAGAATGGGATGAGTTGGCTTCTGACGTCATTTCAGGAATAACAGTATTTTGTTTCTGAGAAGAATACATGCAAACATGCAGTACTTTGTGTCAAAATCATTGCACACTGGAAGGAAGATCTGTTCCTTGGAGAACATAGCAAAACAGGATGAGTAGGATAGAGTATTTCTTTTCATTCAATACCTCTATCTTGATGAAACTCTACCAGGAACAAGAAAAAGACCAAAGAAGCGGGCTGATGTGTGCTAAGCTGGGGAGCCATTGAGGATTTCTTCGATTTCAGGTTCACCGCTACTGTAAAAACCTAGAGATTAGTCTTCGCTACTTTTATTTGAGACTTGAAATACCAGTTACTGCATAAGGCACAAATTGGGGGATAAGCTGGAAGCCATCTGACTATCCTGCATTCAACCTCCAAATCCCAGATGAAACTATGGTGAGGAAATTACATGGTAAATTGAATGTATCACGCTTTTTGTACTTGAAGTAAAGAATTTGCCAAACAAATAGTAAATGAAACCTATGTTCTACAATGAGACGAGTAAGATTTTTGAAGCTTCAAACTGGTGAACTGGCTTTATATGTACTTGAGGATTGTAATAAAAAACACGCTGACACCGCAGGTCGTAATTGGCTGTGTTTCTTAGACTACAAGTAGTCCCTCTTTCGCTTAGTCCTTTGTGCCTGGTGCGAAAGAAAACCGTGAGAAAAAAATGGCGCCACATGAAATCCTAAGGAGCGAGAAGCACGTGAAGGGAGGGACTACAGACCAAGCCCAAGAGTTTGAATTATGTGTTGCTCTCACATTGCAAAAATATGATGGGCTTATGCTGGGAGCATTGACAACACATAATCGTTTGAGATACGTAAGATGTCTTGTATTGAGGGAGCACTGGACCCAAAACTGTATACTTGGATGCAGACAGGTGGTGGATGGGACATAAAGATCAACCAAAGCTTTAGTTGCAGATGAGGCCCGGGAGTACTACCATAGTAAAGGCAGTTTCTGTTTGGAGGGTATAAAATTAATATGAAGTTTTCTCACAAGCAATACAGAACTGCAGCTATCCAATGGCTAAGTGCTGACCTACAGATGTGACAGAGTTCCACAGGATATTACCCTGATATAACTGAGCTTCTGGCTTTGCTGAAAATGCAGGAGTGGTAACAGCAGGTAATCCAAACAAAGTAGTAGATAATGATGGCTGATCGCAAAAACTGGAGGTGGTGGTTGTGAAGCAGAGTTAGAGGTTTTGCTTTCAGATCCCATGGGATTCGAAGCAGAATATTTCTCTTGACACTGGGATTCAAATTTCTCTTAATAATATTATTGTTTTCCACTGATGAGAGACTGGAAATTGGAAAATTTAGCAAATGGTAAGGAAGTACATAAGGGCATAAGCAAAGCACGAGCATAAGCACAAGTGAAAACAGCCACAACATAAACATAAGCAGAAGCACAAACATAAGAAAAGCAAACCTACTTATTTGTCTTGTGCTGTTTTCACTAGCAACGCATTTGACATAAGCATCAGCCCAAGAAAACGCCTGATTCACACTAATGACATGCAAATGACATTGTCACAAAGGGCATAATCAAAGTGGCTATGAGCCACTCATCTTGGAAAATGGATCGTTTTTAAACAGTGGCGTACAATTTTGATGCCACTGACTTGAGGCTTTAATCCGAAGGTTAAGTTAAAGTGAAAGCCCACTGACATTGTTAAGAAATAGTGCAAAACGCAATGGTAAGAGAGTACAGGAGGAGATGTAACACTGTTGAAAACATTGACAAAGTTATCTTCGGCCAAGAGACCGAGGAAAGTGCCACATGTCCGATCACCAAAGCAAGTAATAATTCTCATTTTCATATACCTGTAATTTTTGTTCTCTACTTTCACAGCCAATTTCAGACATTTTTTCTCTTTTTGATACTTTTTCACACATTCTGTTTATAAAAACGTTCGTGCAAGAATTTATTCAGTACAGAGCATTTCTGCAATAAGATATTGAGTACCTAGGTCAAAATTCAAAAAAATAACTTGAAACGGTGTAATCTACCTTACTGGTAAACAGCAGATGTTGTCAAAGTATCGTCTAGGGTGCACTCGAAGAAATATTAATTAAAAGAAACGTTCGATTTCTGTTTTCAGGCTTGATTTCTGCAGATCTCTCGATTACGCGAGTCAAGTCTAAAAGTGCCCACAGGATCCTCGATTGAACAATAGCTAGTAATCGAACCTATTCTGTTTTAAGTGGTATAATGATGCTCAGGCGACGTCCACCTAAGTCTCTCAAAGGAATTACATTCAAATTTTCCCACAAGCATTCCATGCCTTTTCATATTCATTTGAGAGCTCCCCCCCGGGTTTCCAAATGTCTAACAGGAAATGAAGGAGTGACATCGGCTTACCACTGCAACTTGGAAAATAATAAATATTTTCGAAGTTAAAAAGGATGTTATCTCAATGTAAAAAGGGCCTTATGTAGACAAAATAACATATTAGCAACAAAACGGCATAAAAATAAAACTGATCTCTCTCTTATTGTTAGTTATACATGCCCAGTAATTTTTTCATTTATCATTTTTTAGCTTACCTTGTTTTCATGAGAATTAAAACCCATGTTGGGTGTAACAGTAAATCAGAATAGAAGAGCAATAAACTAGGACAGGGGATCACCCTGTAGCGTCTCTTGTGTTACGCTTTTGTTACAGCCGTTGACGTCATAACCTTTGCACACCAAAGCGAAAAGGCAGCGTGCCTCATGGTTAATGTTGGCGGTGTTCGAGCTCTTTCGATAACACTCGCTTTTCATTGTTTTGACCATATTGCTCACCCCAGAATCGGGAAGGAGGTATGTAACAACATTGTAATCCAGTTGTGGTTGCCTTATTCTTGGCTTGCACGTGACGTCATCATTTCTAAAATCTAAAACTAAAGAGCCATTAAAGTTGTTATCCTCATCAGGCATAAGAGGTACTAAATTTATATCTGTTTACAACTTGTCAGCCCAGTAGCTTGCTTCACCTGGAAACCAGTGCATTTTGAATTTCAGAGCTATGGCAGTGCGTGACATAGAGCTACCAATGCGTTTGTCGAAAAATATATACTTATCTCATGATTTTTAGCCACAGAACTTAAAATATTAGGAAAAGGGCTTATGTAAATGCTTGTTTGTTCCAGATGTTTGCACTATTATCCAGCCGCCATGTCACGTTCCACAGAGGTACACCAACATGACGGCTCCATACTGGGGTCTGTTAATTTGTGCAAAGTATTTGGATGAGTTTCTGAAGTTCAGGAAAATGCACAGCTTTAAACTTGGAGAAGTACCTTCATTATCAATCTCCTATAACACGACAATTTCTTATCTTTATCCTCTAAATGGTTTTTGAATTATTTTTATATTGCGTGACAGAATTCTTGGCTTGCTCTGTCAATTAATAAATTATGTACTTAATATTGTTGTTAAGTGTGATGTTCAAACTAAAGAATAAGTCATTTGCGTCAAAAAAAAGAAGCAAGCTTTTTATAACTTGAATGTGACAAAGGCCCAACTTGAATAAATTATCGGCTCTTCACACTGTCTCGCTTGTTTTTTTGTGTGTCATTCTCTTTTGTAGCCTGCCAAGGTCATTTTTTCGTCTAAATCTCCAAGAAAAGTGTGAAAAAGATGTTCCCATTCATTATTCACCTCTCGGGCAATAATTCTGGAATTTTTTTGACCGAAACGTCGATTTGTGTTATGTGCATAAGTCACTAAGGTCAATTGAGGTCACAAATAGAATTCTTATTAATTCTGACTTTTGAGCGAATATTACCAGCAATCAGTCTCAGTTAGAATGTTTAATCAAAGAAAATTCATTGTAGTGATTGACTAGGTAAGGGCTTTGAAATACCAGCTATGAGAAAAATCAAATTTTCAAGATAAAATCAGTGATCATTTTTTAGAGACAGACTCTTAAATCGGCTGCTAATCAGTGGCACCTCTCTTTGGATTTGTCGCGTTCTGCTTGAAACCTCTCAATACAAAATGTTAAGCTTTTCCTCTGCCACTTTTCCTTCATAGCCTTCTGAAGTTTTAGCGATAGACAACACAGATCTTGGCCAATGTCTGACATACTTTTGTTCCAGAAGCAACAACTTTGTTTTGGTGGGAAAATACAATGTCTACCAAGTGAATCTCTCAAGGAATTCGGAAATGTTGTCTTGTTCCACACTCTCAATCTCAACAAATAGAAGGAAACTGCATGGAAGGGATGGATAGGCCATGTGTATTATCCAGATTAGGAGCTGCAAAAACCGCTAGGGCTATGTTGTCGTCGGTTTGAGTTACATCAGTTAACATGTGTAGTCAAATCTTTAACAATGCTGACAAGATCAGCCACTCCTCGTAGTTTCTGTATTTTTGTTCCGATATTCAAGGTGATTTAGATCGTCGACTATTTGTAGACATATTGTGGGGGATTAGCCATTCGTCTGGGAGGTGTGGATTATTTCTGGAATAAGCCATTAGCATGAATCTCTAATTAGCAGCTATAAAATAAATATACAATAATGATGTGGTGCAAAATTCATTAAATGGCAGCAAAAGCTGTTCCTTCTTTGAAAATTGAAAATGGCTTCCGCTTCTTGTGAAGTCTCAAAAACAATGGTGTTTGTTTGTTTGTTTGATTGATTGGCGAACTCATGAGTTTTGCTAAAGCAATATAATTTGCACATCTCGCTTTTAGTTTCTTTTAAGTTTGATAGTTGTCTCTGTGTGTTGCAGCCCCTTTGCGTTCTAATAATTATAGACACTTTATTCGCTCAACAAATTACTGTTGAGCAAACAAGGTGATACTTTTAGCATTAGTTAAACTCACTTACTGCCAGTGGCTATGTACGTCCAATGTACTAACGAAAGGATTTCAGTAGATAATATTATTGGCTTCTCATAAACATGGCTGAGTAAAGAAGACATTTTTAGCAAGCTAATATGCCTGATGTGCCTATGTATATAAACAGAACAAATGCTGGAAAAAATCAAATGCCCTGGAGGTGCCATGCACCTCTTGTTACAAGTTTCATGATTGGTAGAAAAGACAATAGAAGAAACAACTGAAACAAAGGACAAGAACCCCGAAACAATAGAGGTGCGTGTTATTGAGAACGAATGAAATTGGAGGTTACAAAGAGGTGCGTGGCATCTGATGCCTCAAGAGGGTTTGAACCCATGGCACCCCGATCTCATGAAAGGTGCTCTAACCACTGAGCTACCGAGGCAACCACAGTAGAGTGAGTCGAATATTAGCTACAAAAGAACATCGATTGCCAGACATTTGCTCTCGGGCATATCAGAGTTGACCTCTCTGATGATGAACAATTTGTTCGAAATATGCCATGTTACATACTACAAGTATGATATGTTTTTGTTTCAGCCATTCATCTGTGTACGTGACCCTATGCATTGTCAATGGGAAGATAAAAGGTAAAGTTTGTAAATTAATTTTGAGAGTTTATGAGTATTATTGTTTGTCTTATTTGTTCATCAGGGCATGGATATATTAATACGTGGCATTACTGAATGAATACATAATTAGGTCCACACTGGAAAAGGATTGGCCAGTTCCTTTTGCAAATTTTTCGTAGATAAAAAGGTGAACTCTGTATACAAGCCAAGTGACTCATCAGCCAAGAGCTTATCCCAGTTTCTGTAGAATGAAGAGAATAGAGGTATTTCTACTTCCCCTTGGATGGGATTCCAGTCGATTGCAGGGTTACCCCCATCATTAAATTTGCTGGTACCCATTTGTATACCGGTACCTGGGTGAGAGAGGCACCGCGAGAGTAGTGTCTTGCCCAAGAACATAACACAGTGTCACTGGTCAGGGCTTGATCCTGGACTGCTCACTCCGGAGTTGAGCTCGCTAACCATGAGACCACTCCACCTCCAAAATTTCTGGACCTCAATCGTAACTGAACAAGGTAGTTCAAGAAATATTTATCATTAATGAAATTATAGCTCTTTTACAGGAAAAACTTTTGATAGAGTATTATGCACCCCTTGCATACGGCTTCTGAGCCCACAGTACGATCGGCTGTCAAAATTGTGGTGTCCTAACAAAACGATACGAAAAACAGCCCTTTTCTTTGCAGCCAACATAAATAAAAATAGGTCCGCAATGCGTACTTGGGTCTTGTACTTAGTTTAACTCCATTCGGCCCTTATAGAATTTGGTATTGTGGTCTCACTTTTACTATGTGTGATTGGTTGAAAATTTGCCATAACAATGCAGCACTAAAATGGGTTCCATAAGTATGCTTTCAATTTCAGGACCTGTTCAGAATTTTACAGCAATGCGGATTCGCCGCAAAGCTTTCTCTTACCGCCATTTACACACTTCAGACTACTTTTGCTGCACACTAGACCCTCTCTATCAGCT
>Ga0126343_10001561_pt1 | contig 10937 bp, 9 predicted proteins | sample Cyp2metagenome_FD_92531 | JGI IMG/M metagenome (GOLD analysis project Ga0126343, IMG submission 92531) | Coral microbial communities from Lord Howe Island, Old Settlement Bay, Australia - Cyphastrea 2 metagenome | ecosystem: Host-associated > Invertebrates > Cnidaria > Coral ... | reverse complement strand
GATGCGAATGCCGTCGCTTCCTGCCTCCACACCTTCCTCACGGAATACAGAAGCGGAGCAAGGTAATGTCTTTGAAGACTTTCCCCCATGATTTTACTGTTTAAAACTGCATACAATATCCAACAAAGTGCATGTGTTTCATATGAAAATGCTCTCAGGTCATTAAAAGAAAACTTGGATAAGAGTATCAACAAACGAATACCTGACGATAAGTTACTAAGAGTTATTAGTAGAATTCTACTAGTGAACTAATGCAAATACTGTAGTCTGATTGGTTAAACCATTGCATGCTATCAGCCATTAGTGTGCAGTGCCTCAATTGGTGTGTTCGACAAATTGCAACGTTTTCTCGTTCCTCCAAAGCTTTGAAAGAACATTAAGAAACAAATACATAATAAAATTCCCGAGAAGACTAAAAGAAGGATATTCACAGTTTCTTGAATTAAAAAAAGTTGGTTTTGAAAGAAACTGATAAGCGCCAGTACGCAATCGCAAATGTCAAATGGGCAGTTCAGTCCAGGTGAATTTCCATTTAGCATTTAGCATACTCTGACCCGAAAAAATAATTTGAATCGTGTTATTATTTGATTTGATTTATTTTATTTTCCTTGCAGATCACTTGTCAGCTATTCTGATGGGTGTGGAGGTCAAAACAAAAACCAAGCTATTATTAATTTGTACCTCAAGCTCCAGAGGACGGGAGTTTATGAGATACTTGACCACAAGTTCCTGGTTAGAGAACATACATTTCTGGAAAATGACCGCGACTTTGCACATACATACATACATACATACAAGCTACTCGTGTATGCCAAACATGAAATCCATCATATCGTCACACAACAAGCATGTTCTTTCAAATGCAAATGCACCAACGCCACAACCTGACACCTGCAATTGTAGGAAAAAGCCTGACTGTCCACTGGAAGGAAAATGCCTCCAAACTAACTTCATCTATCAAGCCACAGTCACCACCAAGACAGCAACTGAAACGTACGTTGAACTAGCCACAAACTTTAAGGAACGCTACAGGAAACACAAAACATCCTTTCGACACTCGCACAGGAAAAATGAGACAGAACTTCCTAAATATGTCTGGAGCTTACAAGACGCAAACAAACCGTTTCTGATTAAATGGAAAATTGTTAAGAAATGTAAACCCTATGGCAACGTTAGCAAAAAGTGTAATCTTTGTCTGAATGAAAAGTTCATAATCATCTGTAAAAAATAACTGTGTAGCCTCAACAGAAGAAGCCAATTAGCAAGCTCATGCCCCCACAGAAACCGATATACACTTCGGAACTTTAGAGTAACGTACCTTAAAATAACGACACACAATCCCCCTGATTTCATGTTTTTGTAACCTAACAATTCTTTGTATAGTTTCCAGTAGCCCATGTGTAACGCATTGCAGTACTATAGCAACCATTCAAATTTTCGGATTTAACTGCCAGCGTTCCTAATAAAACACTAGCTAAATGACGCCTAAAATTCTTAGGGCATTTCAAACACTTAAGATTATCATTCAAAGAGTTCCAGAGTTTGACTCCTCTAAAAGCAAAAGAGCGCTGCCCTGTTGACAGGCGACGTAAGGGTATGTCTAAAGCACCTGACAATCGAGTTTGTCTATTATGTACTTGGGAACGTAGTTTCAATATATCAGCAAGATAGTCTGGAACAAGTTTGTTAATGCATTTGTGCATCATAGTAGCATCGTTAAGAATAAGTTTCTCTCTAATAGGTAGCCATTTCAGCGATCGCAGCCCATCCGAAATATGGTCATACTTTCTTAGTCCCAGAATAATTCGTCCAGCGAAATTTTGGACCTTTTGTAACTTATCAATATTGCGGTTGCTGGTATTACTCCAAACAGTTGAACAATATTGAAGTTTACTGAAAACAAAAGAATTTATTACCAACAAAAGCGTTTTCCTATCCAAAAGATGCTTAATTCTGTTAATTTGTTGCAATTTAAAAAGACAATTCGAAGCAGTCTTGGTAATATGTTTGTTGTAACTAAGGCATGTGTCGAGAAGAACACCTAAGTCTTTAACGACAGGCACAGGTGTTAATTCTTTGTCAAGTAGTGTTGTACTGAATGATGACAGTTTTTGCAAAAGTTGTGGCACTTTAACAGCTAAAACTTTAGCACAACTCGAGACGAGGAAAAGTTCTGCCAAGGTGGTACTGCCTGAAGATTGGTTCAAAGTGGTCAGAGACACCAATCTGAGAAAGCCATTCCAGGTAAATTGTTGTCCAATGTTGTTTGTATTATATAGTTGAATATAGTTGAAGCGGCCCATCGCATGAAAGGAACATTCTGACTGATTCCTTGGGCAGTTTGCCACGGTTAAATGACGAATGTATCAGTCAGGAGAAGGCCGGCTGGTAAGGGAGAAGTTTTACCTGATAGATATTTATTTTAAGACTTGGTAGGGAAGAGGCTTTTTTCTTTTCTAATTGAGTGACAGTGGAAACGATCTGCAGATTTTTTGGAAGGTTAAAGCAGTCGCTGGGGCTTGCGATGTGTTGCTACATGTTGAGTGTTGTTAGCTCAAATTTGAACATTTTCAAACTTGAGCCGACAACACTCAACATGTCGCAACACACTGCAACATGGTGGCCAAACACACACAACATGCTAACGTTGCGCCTAAGGCAATTTAGTTTGCAGGTCTAATAATCCATCCACTCACTTACATTACTGAATTCATTACGGGCAAACCAATGGACCAGGAAAATTTCAGAAACTGGAAAGAATACGTCTCAGCGAAATACAAAATCGCAAAGAAGGACAATGATGGAAATCCTGTAAAGATTAGGGACCTTCACTGGATGAACTTCCGCTGGGGAGATGACGGCAATGGAGAGATGGTCCAGCATCCAAATGAAGTGTGGTTCAGAAACAGTTTCTCCACCTACACACATGGAAGAAGGTTAAAGTAACCACCTCAGCTCAGGTATATTCGCAGCCATCTACCCTATACGAAAGCCCCCTTCCACTAAACCCCAACAAGGTAAAAGACCTCCAAAAAATGGCCAGAAACCACATCCTAGAGCCAGAACAACAGTTTTAATGAGCCTGAAATTTTCCGTCGCAATCGAGGACTCGGACGATAATGAATAGATTACTAATAGAAGGCGATGACGTAATGTAAATATTATCTGAGTAACTAGAGAGTTTAAGCAATGAGGACAACGCAGAGTAAAAAGGTATATTTTACCTTCGAATTTGGCAAATGCCCAGATCTTTTCAGTGCTCCTAAAGATCTCAAAACTAGATCGACCTAAATATTTGATGCTAGTGCTCAATTAAATGCTTAATGAAAATGCAAAAAATAGTGCACAGGCACGTGGAAAGCCACTATCCTACTCGTTTAACCTTTTGTTTGGTAACGTTCTCATTACCGTCCAGATTTGCTTAGGGTCCCTCTCATTAAGTAGTCTTTGTACGTGGATTGTATGAGTTTTGTAATCGATAAGTAATAGTTTTTCCTCAGAGAATTACCACCGTTTTTGTTGATACACGACTTTGGAAAACAAAACACTCGCGGAAACGTTTGGAAAATTTCTTTCAGTCTTACATGTTAATGACATATCGGATCGAAATCCACCAATCACAGCCCGCTAGCATGACTTAGAGAAACTCAGAAGGTCACGCTAGTGGCGGTGATTGGTGGATTTCGATCCATTCTGTCAATAACACGTATGACTGACAGAAATTTTGGAAACGTTTCCGTAGGTGTTTTGTTTTCCAAAGTCGCATATCAACGAAAACGGTGGTAATCATGTCCAGTGGCCACTGTTTACATGCGACATCGAACCGGTTTAGAAATCAACTAATTAATTCAGTACAAATGAATTAGGTGTCGCAAAATCAATAGTTATTAAAGAGGCTGTACCCGTTTTCTTTATACAAGAGAGCAGTCTAAGCATAACATTGGCTGTACATTTTTGTCGTAAAACGTAAACATTGTTAGGATAAGAGTAAGATTACAGTGTTGTATAAAGTTAGGGTATGATACTGATAATAAATGAGGTTTTTACTTAAATTAGGAGTGAGCAGTATTTCATTTTTGTTGGGAGCTTTTGCATAGCTCAGCCAGGGATTTCCATTCTTTAAGCTGCGAAGAGAGAGCAAGAGAGATTTATTGCTACACGGCTAGCTCCGCGAGCGGGCAAGATGAATCAAATCCTGCTCTTTGATTAGCTACCCGAGCGCGCAAGATGGAGCTATCTTCACCTCACACTTGGTCAATAACCCATACTTGATGATAACCTACGTAGAAAGCTCTATGGGCATGGGGACCAACACGCTGGTCTCAGAGTGTTTTACTTCTTCTTGTCTCTTTTTTCTATTTTTATGCATTGTTAATACACTTATTGCAATAGTCACACTACTTCTTGCACTACTTACAAGACTACTACATAAACTAACATTATGTACAATGATTCCATGTTTTATATCATTAATTAGGTCACTTACTATAGACAAAGGCTTACCCTACTTATATTCCTTACAATGTAGTACATATGCTACCTATAATACAATACAACCACTTACAATACTAACAATACAAATGCGTACACAGTAACTCATATTTGAATACTGACGTCACTAGCAATATACGCAATATATTTTAGTTGGATTTTACTAAGATGACGCACAAACCTTGACAGCAGAAGTGCCAGTGATAAAAACAGTCGCATCCAATGTTCCAAGTGGCATGGTGATGGTTGAACACAGTGAGGATGAACACATTGGTGATGGTCCTGCAATAAGCCATGTGGTTCCCTTGAGAGCCCCGACTTCTTCAACAGAAGCTACTGTTAGCCCAGAGGAAATAGCGAAACAGATTACCAGTTTGCTAAATGATTAAGGGATACCTCAGCAACTTTTTGCAGAAAAGGTGCAGAACAGATCTCAAGGATCATTTTCCCATTATTCATCAAAGGCCCCAGCGGATATGCCTAAAATACATAGCCAAACAATTTGGTTCAAGGAAGTCTTGGAGTGCAAGGAACAGCAACAGGAGTTAACAGAGACAATGAAGTTAATGAAGACAAGTAAAAATTGTTTATTGTAATTACTGTCATATCATAATCAGAAATATAATTTAGCTAAAGACCACTTGGGTTAGCATGCCAACTGGAGAAACATATTATTATTTTCATCAGGTAAAAATGGTAAAAAGTGGTAAAAAGTGAAGGTGAATTTTCACAGGTATTTTATGCAAAGGTCATATACTCAATGTTCTAATTTACAGTATACTGTTCTCATTATTTTTCCAGGATTAAAATCCAAGGATGCAAAGGCCCCATGTGGCAAAGAAGATGTCAAGGCACAAAATCAGTTTAGTGACAAGATTGCAACTGCTGATGTGTATGTAACAAGCAAGGCAAGACCAAGCAAAGTTGTAATGGAAACAACAGCAAAGGCCCTGAAGCCGGATGAGCGACTGGTTAGGGAAAGCAGGTGAAAGCTGTACACTGTGTACACAATTCAATTGCACCCAGCAAGAAGGTAACAACCTCCAAACACAACTTGCCATGTCTGTTGCCAAAGTCTTAGGCACAACATCTCTAGTAAACACACTTGATAAAGCAAGAAAAGTCTTGCACGAAAACGAAACAGACACAACAAGTACTGCCATGACAAGTACAAAAATAGCTTGGCCTGTGTTCAGACACACGTGCTTGCTGATCACAACAGTTTATCACAGGAAATAGAGCAATGAGAAAAGGAATTTCTCTAAAAAGCATGGGTTTGCACCAACATATGAAAACTTTGATCGAGAGGAAACCATAAAAACAGCATACAAGAAAAAGAAATTGAGCAAGGAACTAATGAAACACTGGAAAATAACACTGCATATATAGCCAGCAAGTCAAACATAAATGAATTAAAAATCATTTTAATAACCTGAATTATAGTTCAAAGAATTCCACTCCTACTTCAACAAGACTTGGACCCAAGAAATAACAAGTTTATTGTGTCGTTATCGCCACTATTTTTTTTAAGTTACCAACTGGCGATTTCTTTGCCAGAGAAAATCCAAGCACATTTTGACACATACAATTTAATAATTGAGTTAATCACATTTAAGAATTTAAATGATATTTTAAATATTTATTTTCATTTACTTTACCAAAAATTTTAGCAAAGAAAGGCTTATCGTACCTTTTTCCGTAATTAACAAAAGAACATTTTATTCAAAGATTTGTTGTCAACACACGTTCAAAGATTGTAAAGGACTAGGTATAAATACACATAGTATATATGACCATATCTTGGATTTCGTAAAATAAACACAACTTGCATTGTAACATATTTCTCCTGTGCGAATACATTTTGTACATCTCGATTGATCATCAAAACTGTTCAGCTAGGCCTTTTGGGCAGAAAATGAAAAGGGCATTTTTACAGCTGTTTAACAACAGTATTAATCTGAGCTGAGTGAGACTTTTGAAGTATAACTTATAGCATGATTTTAAATTGCGAATACAACCTTACACATGCAAGGGCTGAAATTACATATTACGTACCTGTGTCTGGTGAAGATCCATTCAAAATAATTAGAGATGAAAATCCTCCAGTATTCTAATTAAGGGCAGATAATATTTTTACACTGGGAAACTTCCTTCGCATTGAAACCTTTCTTGATTTAGTATACATTCGAGTAGCAACGCCATGATTGTTTACACATACCACGCTGAAACTTGAAACTTGAGAGCTCTCTAGTTAATAAAGTTAGCGATCAACCAATACTTAACTAGAAACCTCGCTGGGGGTCACGATCTCGCTTTCGATCCATTCCTTAATTCACGTGAGCAACATACTTTTAATGCTTTATCCAACAAGCCCTCCTTTTTCTTTACTTTTAATCAGGGTAGATTTTTTGACCTTTGGATTTTCGTTTTTCTATACATAATCGTAATTACATTCAACAAACACAATCACATTCAAGATAGAAATACTCCATCAAATTCTACATAGACATAAAAGTGTTATCACATTCAACCACTTAAAATTTACCAAAGTCAGAGAAGGTACAGTAAATGTTCTATCGCACTCAGCAGTGAATGTATCCATTGACCACATTCAACATTGGCCTTGCAATCAACATTCAAATTAATCTCTCAACAAATACCATGAGCCCTGCAATCGTAGTTAAAGTGTACTATGGGAAAACGCAAGCAGATGGCATTCAAAATGGCAGACAGACCAGCCGCCTCGCATGTTTCCAAGTCTCGAAGAACGAGTGTGAATTTGTGTCAGAGAAGAACTTGCTTCCCAGAACAGAGAAAAGCCAGGAATTCAATCAAAGGATTCAACAGCTAATAAATACCTCTGCATCATCAGCTATCGGAAGATAAAGTGGTGCTGCCACCAGTTTGTATAGTAATGACAGAAATGAGTCTTCTCATGGCAGAGAGATATCCAAGTGAGCTAATACAGTCCCAGTGCGTAGCCTTAGGTTTAAAAAGTTGCAAAAGTGACTTCTGCCGAAGCACAAGTTCCGAAGAGTGTGTATGTTCTGCGATTACAGAAAGAAAAAGCTGCCTCACAGTGTCGCTCTTGTTGTTGGAAAAATACAATACATCTACAAAAACCGTCAATAGCATGACGAACCACAAATTCTCAATTAACAAGACTGTGATGTCTATCAAGATGCCACAAACTATTTGGTCCAGGCACAGAGTAGTCCCTATGATATACAACACTGTCCCATCTTTCCCTTACATTAGCAGGGTCTACATGAACAATACTTTTTCTCACTCTCTGTCGCTACATTCTCAATCCAAGTGATCTTAAGCGTCCACTTGTCATTGAGCATCCAATCAAGGAACCATGTTCTAGAATAAACTGTTGACCATAGCCATCAAGTTCTGTTTCTTTAATACAAAGCTTTACAACTCTTCTCTGTATTGTCCACCTTGAAACAAGCAACATCTCACTTATTTGCATCCCCTTAAAGCCTAAAAAGCGCAATTCACGAAACAGGTGTTCACTTATTTCCAGTTTTGGCCTTGCTTCCAGTTTTGGCCTTGCTTTCTTATTAGTGCGACTCACAGGTGGAAATTCCAAAGTGTTAAAAGCAATATTAGTGTAGTGAGTAGAGGACTCCAGACAATTCAATTCAATCTGAAGTAGCTGATAATTTTGCAAGAGCTCACAAAGGAATGCTTCACTCTCTAAATCACCTTGATCAAGTGCTAAGGACAAAATTTGCTGCAAAGCATACACAGCCTGGTCTAAATGCAAGCCAAGAATTTCCCTCTCCAAAGATCCGGGCAAAGATGTACGTGGCACACACTCGCAGTCATTAACTATGAAAGGAGAGAGGTAAAAAACAAGTCCCATTTTCTTGAAGAATTCCTGACTGCCATCTTGAAAAAACCATTTCATCCCAGTCTACAACATTCATAGAGGATCGTGGGATTTGTTGACAAACTTTTTAGTTCTTCTTGAATGTGATTAGATTTCCTGCTTCTCTGAAATCGCAAACTGTTGAATCTAGTCATTTTTTTGTGATTGTCATGGGTTTTTTACCTTTCTTTGAAGTTTATTAAATTTGTTAAGTTAAATAAGATCACACTTGTTGATTTTGAAGGAGACGTGATGTTGAATTTGACCTTGCTTGTTGAATGTGATTGAAAAATTCAATGTTGAATTTTTGCACCGTTTCACTTTCCATATTCGTAGTTAAATATTAAATAAACTTTGTTTTAATTGTCATCTACCACCTGCTTAATGCCACACACCACACATCATCCACCGTCCGCAACTTGTTACATGTGTCCCATTACCTGCCACCCACCACCCACAGAAAAGACCTACTGAGAAACATCTACAGGGATGTTCTGAAAACCACTTTTGTGAGAACGCACCCTATCTGAAGATAATTCTTATGATTGCTTGAGACCGAACTTAATGTAAATGTTGATAACCCATCTGCTGAAGACATACAAACTGAAGACACAACAGAATACAATTAAAAGGAGGAATGAAGCTTGTCAGAAGGAAAACAGCAAAGCTAGTAAGATCTATAAGGTTTAACAAGTAAATAAATTTTAAGATTTATTACAGAGAACAACTAAGGCCTTATACACCATGGAGAGATAAAAAGACTTAACTTAGGATTGCTAGACATACCAAGAGAGATATCAACAGATGAAATCCATTGTTAATGGTAACAAAGAGCAATATGAGTGCCACTGCGACATTCTTGAGAGAGTCATTGGTAGAGTTTAAGAATCTCGAGGAAACTGGAAATGTTGCAGCTTCTGTGACGATCTCAGGAGTTCTCCTGTGTTATATTGTTGTGCTGTTTATCATCAGAAAAGTGGATTAAAAGAAGCTAGGAATGTAAGAATTGATGATGACAATTTATTCAATAGGGTGCATACATGTAATTAAAGTCAAGACTGCAGTCTCCCATATGGCCCTATATATGAAACTAAGTTACATCATGACTAATTACAGGAAGTTTAACCACATCAAGGTGTAAAAAGTAATACTGGGTTTAACTGTAAAATCCACTGTTTTCAATTAATACAGTCTGTATGATCTATTTGGGTATTTTGCCGAGGCATAATGATCAAGAAGAACTGGTACAAAATTATCTGCATGATAGTGATTATAGAACACTTCTTCATTTGCTAACCATAAAACGGACAGAACTATTTTACCATGTTTTGCATTCAATCAAAACTAAAGATGAACCACTAAAATTATTTGCAAGTGGAGGAGCTGGAGTTCGTAAAAGCACTGAAGCTATTGCCCTGTATGAAACACTTGCAAGGTACCATATTTACTAGAATAAGCGCTGCCCTCAATTAAACTCTGCCCTGGAATAAGCACCGCATCTGGGACCAACACCCCAGATGCAGCGCTTATTCCAGGAATTATGTATAACCAGGAAAAACACTATAAAACAATTTTAAAACAGCATTGGCAATTTATTTTCCTTAAATGTGATGTTCTTTAGCTCAAAGAGACTGTATTTCCCTGCTCGGGGGGGTAAGCTCTCTTTCCAGAATTCTTGCTATGCGAAGCTCTGATGTCAGGGCCGTGAACTTTGCAGACACAACAAGCCCAACTTCTCTCTTTTGTTTTCCTGTTACTTGCGCACATAGCTTGTTTCCTGCTTCTGCTTCCAGGAGTTTTCTTTGCGTCTGACTGCGTCATTACTAGGTCCACACCGACTGCATTAGAATAGCGAAGCGCACTATTTCTAAAAAAAGATTTGTGAGGGTGAGATCCCATGAGACCCCCCGCACAGAGTCAGACAAACAATGCGACCAAAACAAAGCAACTGTCTGACCAGGAGCCACGATTGTGATCCTAAAAGCGAAAATTTTAGTCAATTCTTGGTTTATCATTGTAGAAACAAGAGAAATGGTAGGCACCAGACACTGCTGTTGGGGTGAGTGTAAACAGAATCAAGATATCCAGAAAAATGGCCGGAATCACTAAAGGAGGAGAATTTGGGGCAGAAAGTATTCATACCTGTCCCGAAACCGGCAAAAGACCTCGTAAAGTGGCATGTTCACGGGAATTCTTTAAGGGGAAAAACATTAACAAAAACACATACATTTGTGCTCTTCACTGGCCTGGAGGAAGGGGGTCCCGCAGACGAGTTTTTAGACCCGCTCAAAGCAAATCTCACACCGAAACAAGCAGGACAAGCATTCGCTCCAAAGAGAAAGGCCCCGAAATCAAGAGAGGAGCCGGTGACAAAGCAAACCATGGTAATTAAGGTAATTCCCTAGTATTGCATTGCGCATCCCTACTGCGCACGATTTTCACATCATTAGCGCGCGCACATGAGCGCGCGCATGTACAAAACGTAAGAGATTTCCCTCAAACTAGGCTCGATGGCGAAATAAAATCTCCTTTTCTCTTAAACGAGCACGGTGACCCCCGAATTTTT
>Ga0126343_10001560_pt1 | contig 10940 bp, 6 predicted proteins | sample Cyp2metagenome_FD_92531 | JGI IMG/M metagenome (GOLD analysis project Ga0126343, IMG submission 92531) | Coral microbial communities from Lord Howe Island, Old Settlement Bay, Australia - Cyphastrea 2 metagenome | ecosystem: Host-associated > Invertebrates > Cnidaria > Coral ... | reverse complement strand
TACATTTTTTCTAGTCATGTACTCTTAAGTCACTCTTACACTCTTTTTTGTTAACAGGAAATGACATGCAAACTGTGGTTATAACACGACAATAAAACGCGTTAATGGAAAACAAAAACTATATATCTTTTTACTTGTTTCGTATGTTTTAACATACATCTTCAGACGTGACCATGGAGGTGATGTTGTAGAAAAGAAATTAATGCATTTTGACATGCATCAAGAGACGATGGTCTATCAAAGTCAAAATAGCGTAGAGCAGCTCGATTGAGTGTGTGTACGTTTTTGCAAATCATTAAAAGTTAAATATTTCCATGGAGTTAATGCGTCCACTACAACTGAAAATTCAGAAGCCCGTCTTCACTTTTTGCAGTATTTAACTTCTAAACGGTTGCAAAGTCACTGGAACTGATTGGCCAGCAAAAACATGTACCGTGCAACCCTGGTATATACGCTACATCCCTGTAAACACTGTAGTGAAGTGTAAAGCCTTGGAGCCAATGGCTCATAAATGCCGAAGCTTATCCCGTTTCTGAAGCATGAAGCGGCTTCTACTCCCCCTGGACGAGATGCTAGACCATCGCAGGTCACTCGTCCTCCGCAATTTGCTAGATTTCCCCAACAATGCCACACCTTGGTGGAGAGAGGCACTGTGAGAGTTTTAAAAGAGTTTTCTTGCCCACGAACACAGCACCGTGTCCCCGGCCAGGGCTCAGACCTTGAAATGCGGAAAATTTATATTAACTGGTCCGGGCAAAATGCAACAGCTATGGTCGAGAGGTTACCTTTGAACAGTAGTTCTGTTAGTTGATACTTTTTTTTAAAAAACGGAGGCTGTTCGTTAATAACAGAGGAGGCTGGAGATACTCTCCTTGTCTGCTGTAACTGAGAAGGAAAAAGTTGATATCTGAAACCATCTGGAGTGTAGTTATTGGCCAAATGAACGAAGTACTGACTTGGTTCAAAATTAAGATTTGCGAAATACAGTCAGAAATACACAGTGAATACAAACAAGCCTGGAGTAGGGCATTTCCACTTCAGACCGTGCTAAAAGATCTGAAAGGTCTGAAAGTCAAGAAATAGTGGTCATGGCAAGCACACGAGGAAGTACATTTCCAACACCCTAGACAGCCGGGAAGTAGAAAAAAGTAAACGGATTAACATTCCTCGACTGCAAGGTCTATGAATTAAGACTTTGAGAAGGAAGTAGACAAGTAAATCATTAAGAACATACAGGCGTTTGGGATATTGCAGAAGACTTAATTAGACAACCATGGACAGCACCCTTGAAAACCATGACACAGAATTAACAGTTTTAGAAAGACAAGACGGAAGTGCTCTTTTCCCAAAGCTGTACGTGTTTTGCAAGTCACTCTGGATAACAATTCGTAATTAAAGCTAATGACGGTCAGCCAAGCACATCTCTTCCTTGTCAGGTGATTAGGAAGGAAAAGTAAATTAAGTATCTTGACGTTCCAGAGTAGCACGTCGGGTAACAGTAACAGAAGAACTTGGTAAGATATAATTCGCCCTTCCCCTTTGGCTGAATGGAACTGAAAAGTTTAAACAAGATTGGTACGAACCTTGGACTAGTCTCGCGACCGTGATATTTGAGATTCGTAACTGTACTATCGCACGATTTTTCTTGAGCATTAAAGGTTCGGACCGTCAGCAGTGTTCTGTTGCATCTTAAAAGTTGAATATCATGATTGGAAAAACGTCTATGGTCGTCTTTCGTTTTTTGCCATTGAGGGGAATGCGTGAATTTGAATTTCAATCGCATAAATTTCATAACAGAAAGGCTTTTAAAAAGCCCCCAAAATATACCTCCGGTGAGATTACCGAGAGCCAGTTCTCTGAGGCAGGTTAAGTTTCCATGATGATCCCATCGCTTGCATGGACGATTGAATAATACCCAGCGTTGGTTTACGACTGTTCCGTTCCATGACCCTCCAGAACAATCTACGCTGTCACGGCATTTACGCTTGGGATTTCGGCCAGTCAAATACAACGACTAAGCTGTTTAAGACTGACTTAATATCCCTACAGGATGATCCCTGGTTATCGAGAGCAATAGGGAGAATCTGCTGATAGGTAGACAGTAGGGACCTGTATTTTCATTTTCGTGCGAAACAAATGACAAACAAACAAGAGGATTCCGGGAGAAGATATCTTTGCCCGAGATAGCATCACGGGAAGGACAGGGGGAAGTGAGCACGCTTTCAGGCTTCTATTAAAAGTGGATAGTTACAAATGATAGCGGAGCAGATCGAAGCAACTCAACAGAAAAGAAAAAAACTCTCCTCTGCCTTTGGACGTACACCTCAGCAGGCTAAAGGTTGTTTGATTCAGTTCAAGTATTCTTTACTGCCTCAACCTAGAAACCCGGAAAGGTAGCTTAGGAGCGAGGTTTTTACTCTTTTTCTCGCAATATATAAACACGCACTAAATAAATCAGTGAAAATATAACCATAACTAGTGCTCTCGCCGAAAGACCAAATGTCTGATTCGGTAAAAAGGATGGCCTGACTGACTGCTATGTGTAGTTTTGACGGCTAGACACTGAAGTCGTATAAGGTGACTAACTTTAATGGTAATCAGTAATTCTAGTTACTTGTCGCTTGTTCGAATCAATGGCATCTTCTTAGTTTGCTAAACAAAACATCTTGAACAATATTTCCTTGCCGTTTCTCAGAATTGTTTGGTTCGGTGACACCACTAGTTCGCTGGTCAAGGAGGAAATGAAAAATGTTACAAATAAAAGCGAAATAAACAATAATAATAATAATAATAATAATAATAATAATAAAGATAGACCATCGATATCTTTACAGTGTTTCCAATTAATTTTTTCCACCACCCTATCGTCATAAGTCCGCGATATTGCAGTTGTTATTATTAGTGTTTCATGTTAAGTAAAAATTATAATCTAAATTAATTGAAGCCGGAAATTGAGCCGGTGAAGGTTATATCTTGCCTACCTTCTACAATCGAGGCTGCCTTTTAAGTACTCAGGTGTTGCCGAAACGAGACTTGTTATTGATGAGTAAAAACTTGGTCTGAAATCACAATGTACTCTTCAGGACGACGTTTAAGTCAGCCAAGAGTTTAGCTTATGACACGTGTCAATGGTTTCACTTATGTGTAAGCTTTGGCTATCGCAACCTGCTTGTTTGTTGTTGTTTTTTTTTATCGCAACTTGTTTAAGAGGGGATGTTACCTGAGTTTAAGTGGAATTCTAGGAAGTTTAAAAAGGGATTAAAAGGGAAAAAACAGGCTATGGAACACCACTGACCAAGGGGAAAAAATGTTATCATTTTGTAACACCACCAAGCCAATCAGCAAACACTTGATGTTTATGCTAACAATCCCTTTCTATTCTGAGCATAACACTGAAATAAGCGTAAGCATAAGAAAAATGCTTATGCTTATACCCCTTTTTGTCACAGTAGTCCTCACTAGGGCATAAGCTTCTTAACACATGAGCAAATACTCTCCGAAGGTTCCAATTGTACTCCATGAGTCAGAATAAAAATAGCTCAAAGAATTCCTACAATTCCTAAACCAGAAAGTCGAAATAATACTTGATTTCGCCGAAAGATCTAGTATTGTAAGAAGAATAAAAGAGAGAATTTCGTCGAAATTCTATAAGAATTTCAGACTGCCTGGTTTCTTGTCTTTTGCAAAACACTTCCCGGCTGCCGGGTATCTAAACACAGCGAAACAGAATCGCAGTGAAAGCTTAAGAAAACGTACATGCCAAGAAGAACATAGATGTAGGAGAAGGCCTCAGTTGATTCGTGCCAGAAAGTTTCATCTAACTTTTTAAAAGCAATAAGTTAGGTTGATATCTTCACATCTGTTGCGAATGGATGCAGGGACAATTTCAAGTGGACATGAAGAGAAGAGGTTTGTCGACGGCCCCTATAAAATACACATGTGGAAACCCCATGCAGCGATCAACTGATTACTGAGCTAGCCTTTAGCCGACGTCCCAGGGCCTTCAACCGATCGGCTGGCCGATCCCTACACGAGTTCACTTTCCGGTCCTCTGGCCGGATAACATGAAGCGGAAGACTGCAAATCTGCGCTCTGAATTTCGAACAATTAACCAAACTTTGAAATTTGACCGTATTGTGGATTTCTCGAGAACACGGGGCTCTTGCAACTTCCTCACCTTTTCTCCGGCTTTGCTTCTAGTCAGGAGCCCATGACCCTGTTCCAGTTCGTCCGCTTAATACCTCTTAAATTAGAAATTTATATCGTTAAACTTGCTTGTCAATTGTCCTCTGAGAACTTAACCTGAGCACGTTGAAAAACTGTTTTACGGACCAAGTTTCCGCGCACATCACTCATCCTCAGTCTAAAGCAATGTGAATGTTCTGGAAAACATTGTTGTGATATGTGACCATATGTAAATAATCACTGGAATGTTTCTCAAGTGGCGGATCTAGGGCCCCCTCCCCTAGACAAGAAAAGAGACCAAACAAGATCCCTCCCCACTCCCATTCCCCCTTAAGCTCAAGGTCTGGATCCGCCACTGTTCTCTGTTTGTCAAAAGAATGGGATTTGTGATATAAACCTAATGACCTTTGTTGTTAAGGCAATCTTCAATATAAGCAATCTGGTTTAGGCGATAAAAGCGTATCAATCCGCCAGCATGCAAAAGAAAATGTAGGACAGATCCCGGTTGAATATGTGATAGGAATTTTAAGTAAGGTCAGAGTGCCTAACCATAAAAGTGCATTCAATGCAAACAATTTATCCATTTATTTAACTCTCATTCAAGGCATTCATTTGGTCAAGAGGAGGATTTCACAGATCACCAGCCGGAAATGTTTCACATGGCACTTATTTACTCCATCCTATTGATGAATTTTCGTCAGCCAGTCGCCTCCTTGTATGTGCAGACGTGCGAAAAAATGGTGATCCATTCATTTACATTATGTTTTGAGTGATATCAAGTTCAGCTCTGACAGCACTGAATGAAGACTTCATTCGCTGCTAAAACTATTGTTTTTGTGTGGGCGCAAGCGAACACTTAGCCTGCTTAGCCTGCTTAGCCTGCGAGCAGGCTCACGTTGCAGTACAATCGAGAGCGGCGTAGCCCGCCGGATTGCTTTGCTCTTCGCCGATCGCGCCGATCGCGCGTGTGACTCAAAGGTGAGCCTGCTCGCACAGCTAGCGAGCACTAAGCTGGCATGCAGTCTGTTTGCAACAGTCAAGTGATTGTAAGAATTCTAGGAATTCTTACTGGGCATTAGTGTAGAGTCTACCATCGACGGTTTGGTGAATGTCGTCTCTTATCATGTAAGTAGCAATAGGAAAATTCTCTTGAATCCAATATTTTGTGACAAAGGTCCAGATGTTAAGGTAGGAAAAGTTTGAGGATTAAATCGCAATTGTTCTGATTGATTGCGCGCATCCTTGTTCGGGATCGTTAAATCTGTTACATCGCAAGTTTTCCGTAATCAGTTGTGTGTGTTCGCGATCGATCGCATCCTTTGTTCGGGTTCTAGCATTATTAAATTTATGTTTACCACAAATTTCAGGGTGGACCATTTAGGGTAGTCCTTTCGAATAGTTTATGGACCAGGTCTATCGGGGGTAGTCCATGGACTAGGGGTCAGCGAAATGTACCAACCCTCTCTAAACACCATATAATATTACTTTGGAGTGGTTACCAGAATAACTATCTTGGTTATGTTATTGTTTCAACAAACGTTGAGCTAAAACACTTGCCATGATATCAGTTGCCACAACACAGTGGATTTCAAAACAAAAATCGTACCGGCATTATTTACGATAAAGTTCAATTCATACCTCTGGGTTATTTTTTATTTTTACAAGAAAAATCTACACCTACACAAATATGCAGTGCGGACCTATTTTATTTAAATCATGTTAACTGTAATTATTATTTTGATAATTCCTCGGGTTAACAGTGGGTTTAACCCAGGGGGTTTAACCCTGGACCCTTACGAATTTTCTGTATTTGTTGGTCGGCGCGAATGCGATCGATAGCGCCTTGGGAGAAAATTGAGTCGATATTATCACATGCTACCCCAATCGGTCACGAGTCATGATCAGTTCAGAATGCAGAATGCAGAATACAGACTAGCCTGCGTAGCTGGCGGGATTCGGGAGCGGGTGAGCGAGCGGCGGAGCCACCATATTCCCTCGCGAAGCCCGCGAGGGAATTCACAATTTAACTCGACTCTTCACCAATCCTCTCACGGCTTGGCCACTCGTGTTCACGGCTTCTCTACCAAAACAAAAGCACTCGCGCGCGAAATCCCGCCAGCTACGCAGGCTAAATACAGACCAGGAACAAGACGCAGACTGAGAACAAAGACTGTTTCTCGTCTGTTACGTGATGACATGTTGTCTAAAAACATACAGTTCCGCTTTTCCGCGAACTTTACAGATAATCACGGATACTCCCATGTACATTGCCAGTTGAATTAGGCCTCCCAGTTCCCACATTATTAAACTCATCTAACATGGAAGATGATAAGGACGATAAACCAAGAAAAGCTGATGGCTCTCAACTTCAAGCCAATATTCGATCTAAATTTGCCGCAGAAAGGCTGCAGGACCCTACCTATACCGGTTCCTTTTTCGTCCACTTTACCCGTTAAAGACAGCGTTGTACAATGTCAGTAACCTTGAGCGACTACTGAGTTAATTCAGAACATAAATTTACGGAGGCAAGTCTGCAGTCAAACAGAACAAAGGAAAAAAGTTCAGTTGGAAAAGTTAGTTCACGAATACAGCTAGGCTGGATTATTGGAAGATGGGGCACTTAAAAAATTCCGGGCTTGAGAGCGTAGGAGATGCTGCCTTTTACAAGCTGAAACTGAAATCAGACAGTACAATCAAGAGATAATCTCTTGCACAACACATTTCAGAGTGCTATACGAAGTCCAGCGTCAGTGTCCTGTCGGAAAGATCTTCTCATAACGACAAATCGAACTCTGAAGATAACTTATAGCTGCTGTGGAATTGCATGGACAGTTCAAGAACGGATAGAGACAACTAGCCTGCAAACGGCAGTAATAAAACAAATTTAAAGTTTTATTTTTTAAAAGGAAACATGATAAACCGTCTAAACTCCGGTTTATCAAATTCTCTTAGCTGACTGCGTCGACAGAAAAAGGAATACTGTATAGCTGCCTGTAAAGCCGGTTTACCAAACAGACAAAGAAATTTACTATTTATTACGCTAAAAGATCCAATGCAACTACATAGTGCTGCTTGTAGTACTGCAATCATGAAATATGACAACGCTGTTTCGAAAGTATAATATAACTGAAATAGTGAAAGCCTACAAGACTGACGCATGATATCAGCCACTTTAAAGTCATTTTCACAGAGTCGAACGCACTTGCCTAAAATCAGTTTGTGGTTGGGGATGAAGAGTACATATATTAGCAGCAGAAAATTCTTCGGTAAGTGACTAGAGATTCTGGATCGTTCGAGGCGATCTAACAGAAGCGTAATCACTAAGCTGTAGCGGCCATCGTCCTCTGCATAAATCAAGCAGCAAAAGGAAGCCATAGACCAAAAGGATACCAGAAGGCACTTCAAGTGATACTACATGGTCGTTAATTAATTGACACACGACTTACCTTACAATTTAGCCCGAGCATCCGTCAGAGAACTCCGAGAAGCTTTCAGTGTGAGCAACACGTACAGTGATAAAATCGATTTATATTCGACATGATTTTTAGCAGACTTCCTTCTTAGCGCAGTGGGAATTTTCCGTATATTAGGAATATCTGTAACTAAAAATATAGCCGATGGGAATGACCTTCAATAAAGGGAAGCCGGATGTACCGACCAGAGGGGAATTTTTTAAAAGAGAGTCTCGGCCTTGCATGCAATAAACAATCATTATGTTAGAGGTGTGTCCGAACTTATTCCGGCTTGAACCTTTTCCTTTCGATGCGGTCAGTATCTCATTGGTGTCACTGGTTAAAGATCGATCTCAAATGATGGCGTAACATCTATTTTAGTTACTATGCCCACTTTATTCAATCCCTCGAATTAGCACCCCCTCCCCCTCGAATAGGGCCCTCTTCGAAAAAGCGCCCCTCCTAAAACTCCCCTTAGAATAAGCGCCCCCTCCCCTCCCCTCCCCCTATTTTGTGTGCGAGAAATGAGACGGCAATGGATGTATAGTTTTCGTCCTGTAGTATTTGATTTGTACATTGTTTCGCTTTGTGACCAAGTGAATTTCTAATGGTGCCGCGATTTAAACTCTAGGAACATTTTATTAAGCGACCATTCGAATAAGCGCCCCGTCTCCTCCTTAATTTGAAATGAGCGTCCCGGGCACCTATTCGACGAATCACGGTATTGGTCTACCGCTGAAAACATTGAAAATCCTAAGCCACCTTTAATTTTCGAAAATGTACTGAAGGTGGCTCGGAACCCCACCTACAAAATGTTTTTAAACTTTGCCAAAAGCTGCGTCTTGTCATGCTTATCAAATGCTGGTAATATAAAAAATATTCTCAGTGCCGTTTTCGAATTGTAAGCCCCTAAATGTGCAATTAAGGGTGTTTTTAGCAAGTAGTGCTGTTGCTATGGTTACCTATTATGTCACGAAAATGATAACAACGTATTAACCAATGATTGGGCAGTTTTTGATACCATGATTGTAGCATCAAATGATAAGGAGTGGTTATAACGACCCATCGAAATATAAGTGCTGGAAACTATTTCGAGCCACCTTTCTAAAAGGCGCGCCAAAGTCATAATGTTATGATATCTCGAGGACAAACGAACGCCTACCCCGGCAAATGGCAAGGTTGTTAATGTTTTCGGGTGGCTTTTATACTGTGAAAAGGAAAAAGTAAACGGCCCACGGCTCGATGTTTTGGTCCTGCCCGGTTTTCTCTGACGATGATACTTAACAACGCACTGCCTTCGCAAGTATGCTAAGTAGGCGCATGGCCTTTGTGCGATATCCGCACACAAATTGCATTTATGTACGTTGGCGTTTAATTCGCTCTTTTATTTCGATAGAAATTTGTTCTCACATTTTTAACTAGCACCTGCTTATTTTGTTGTTCTCGGTGTATAAAGGGCAAATACAGGTGCTTGTGTCCTCTGCCAAGCTGAATTTTAATATATCGAAAACGGTCTCCGGAAACTGAAATAAGTCATTAACAAGTAAATGCCTGCACGTGTTGGAGAGCAAAACTGAGATGGCGGCAAACCGACCTTCAGTTGAATCATGAACCAACATTTAGCAAAGAATTATATTCGATCTACTTCGTGTTTTTCTCTGATCAACTATTGATGGTCAAATACGCCCAGTGGTGACTGAAGAGTCACCATTCTATTTTGCCTTGATATGCTCATTCCGCCATAATTATCATCAGATCATTGGTCATATAATTTTTAAGTTATGATATCACTAAGGGGAACTATTGCAGCGTCACTGAGGATACCTTTTACGGGCTAAAATGTCTACTTTAATTTGTTGGAGGATATTATTTTCATGGCAGAATTCTGCAATTGTGAATATTGTATTTAGTTACGTAATTTTCAGGTATATATAGTATTGCCTACCTTTTGATGAAATTGTGATCGATGTTTAAGATGATTTGGTGTTTGAAACTTCCTGAATGTTTTGTTAGGCTTCTTTTTATCAGTTATCGCCTCTCTCAGCATCTCAAATCATGAGAACAGTCGCAAATCGTTTACCACATTGCAGTAATTTGTCAGTAGCTTAAAGTGCCTACGAATCGAAAATTGTTTTTGTCAATCGAACATCAATGCCTGTTTTCAAACCGTGAAGGACTAGGCACGAGTCTCTAAATTATGGGATTAGCAACTATTGATCCACATAATCAAAAAGAGCACACCGAGATCATGGAGATTCACAAGATTCCCAATTTTGGTGTAAATAGACCCGAAAGTAAGCAAAATACAGCCATTTGAAATTAAAATGTCAAAATTTACGAAGAAATGTATGGCCATCCAGACGCTGTCCGACACAGCATCCGGATGGCCGTACCTAGTCCTTCACGGTTTGAAAACAGGCAATTGAGAAACATCATGAGTTCGTCCAGTCCTCTAGAGCTGATTGAGAACACCTGGGAACTAGGCATGTTTTTAAACTGCTTTCAGCCGTTTCCCCGCATCCAGCCTTTATTTCGCCCCGCCGTTTTTTCGCGCTGCGTGCTAACTAACTGGGCCCCTGGAAAAAACTACCTACCCTGAACTACCTACCCATGAAGAGTCTTCCTTTGTCGAGGAATAAAGTACTAGTGTACGGAGTTAGTGCAGTTGTTTCACTCAGAGGCTTTACAGAACGTTGCAGTAAATTAAAACCCAACCCTTCTGAAACCTTTATTGTTATCTATCGTTGTATGATACAATGAAGGTAAGAGGTAGTGGCAAGGGCGGAACGAACGGACGCGTGGCGTGGCCACAAAACACGTCACAGAATGAGTAGGCCATCAGTATCTCGCAGCTAAAAGGCAAATAGAAATACCAGAGAAAAAAGATGAGAGTACGCCTAGTCGGAAGTCAAAAAGACTCTTCAGCTAGCGCTAAAAAGGAGTGCTCAGTGAAATTGATTTTTTGATACGTATCATGCTCGAACTGAAAGCGTTTTCGCCTTCCAAAATAGAGGAGAGCCAAAGAGCTATAGATGTGACACATATCAAAGGACTACAATGTGTCTCCGTCGGACCACTCACTGATTTAAACTAGACCGACACGAGACGAAATTCTGTCGTCAAGTCAGCTAAACTGAAACTCACCGCTTATATGCTCTGGGCGGAACAGGTTATTGTTTTTAAGTCGAACGTTTATGGTCAAACAGGAGCTTAGAAAAGAGTTATCTTTGAATTAGTTATTCCATCTCCACGTGTTTCTGAAGTGTTTATTCTGCTGACCTTTCAGCCTTCTTAGTATAGTTT
>Ga0126343_10001559_pt1 | contig 10940 bp, 9 predicted proteins | sample Cyp2metagenome_FD_92531 | JGI IMG/M metagenome (GOLD analysis project Ga0126343, IMG submission 92531) | Coral microbial communities from Lord Howe Island, Old Settlement Bay, Australia - Cyphastrea 2 metagenome | ecosystem: Host-associated > Invertebrates > Cnidaria > Coral ... | reverse complement strand
TGATAAACCACGCGGGATGTTGGTAGAACACGAGAAGAATTTGTAAATCACGAGCCGCAGGCGAGTGATTTACGAATTCTTCGAGTGTTCTACCAACATCCCAAGTGGTTTATCAGCCTATAAACCATAGAAACTTGTAGTCTATTGCTTTTATATAATAATTCAGAAGACGCGCGATTTTTCCATGGGTTTACCGGCACGATAAACCATAGCTGATGGACCGATCAGAACGCGCGCATTGATTTTGTTATTGTATAAAACGTCATCTAAGGAACCGCTCGACCAATCAGATTGCAGGAAACTCTTTGTTCAGCTCTGAAATTATACTAAAGGTATATATGCTTATTCAGGAACATGTATACGATTCTTCACTTTTCCTTTGTCTCCCTCGCAGCCGTTTTCAGTCTCGTCACTCAACGCTCCTCCCGTTGCGTGACAAGACTAAACACGGCTGCCAGGGAGACTATTACATCCCCTGTGACTAAAGGAGAGATAGTTGGGTCAGGAGGAAGTCAAAGGCACGTAGACTTCTGTTCACAAAGCTTTTGACCCACTCCTGATCCAAGTATCTGCCTTTGAGTCTCCGAGAATGATAATAAATTAGGTGAATTAGAGCACCTGTCTCGTTCTTTAAAGTGATGTTCAGATAATTCCTTTTAAGCGCATCTAGTCCAGCAACACAAGCTTCTTGACTGTAGACCATTCCGTGAAGTTTTCCCATTTTCAAATTTTCCATGTACCTCAGAATTCCTTCTTTGAGGATTTTCAACTTGGTCTCTATTAGTTCCACGTCTTCCAAATTTTCAGGCTTTAGACGTTCAAGCATCGCTTTCAGATCAGTACCAGTGGTGCAGATTGGTTGTGTGCAGTCGAAAGCCGGACCCATCATCCAATCGCCAGCATAAAAATTCATATCAAAAGGTTGTCCGAATATAGTTTTCAAAAAATGCTTCAGCTGCGAAATCGCTTTTCGCTCCCGTGGTTTCAGTTTGTTAGAATCAATTTTCGTTTCGTTCACTTGCTTGTAGAGTTCCCAGGCCGCATCTGTGACGTTTTTGATGTATTCAGGAGTTGGATTGTAAGCGCTGTACTTTTTCTTGATGTCCTCTCGCGTGGCATTAGGATCATTCGGTAATCTAAAAGGCAGCTTCTCATAGTAGGCGTTCTTCGCACGTAAAATGATATCGTCGAGGCCGATCCGCTTCGCCTCTTCAGAGTACTCACAAAACGACGAAACTTGCTTTTCCGTGCTACCTTTATTTCCGGTTTCTTCGCCCTTACAATCCTTCTTTTTGGCTGCAAGAGCAATTAGCACAATTCCCACGATCAAAATTATAACCGCAATTACAGCGAAAATGATCAACAGGATCCGAGTCTTGGAGGAGGCAGACTTGCTCCCTTTAAAAATTGGGCCTCCTTCGTGCATCATTTGACTTTTCTCATCTGCCATACCTGTATTGAATTAATAACGAGAATTATTAGTGGAAGTCTGTTTTATGAAGCAGTATAGAATGGGCCTGATGTAGCTGCTGGAATTCCGTCCGTTCGCAATACAGGTTATTTACTTAAACATTTTCATTCACGTAGTACTGTTTTTTTGTTCTCGCATTACCTCAAGAAAGTTCTCAACTAACTACAAGTAATCGTGAATTATAGAGTTTCTCCGAGTTCAGTAACCCAGGAATAGACATGTCTAAATCAGGAAAAACAACCAGATGTTGCGCTATTGGCCAATTTCAATGCGCGATATTTCGATAACGTAAATCTTCAATTACGGAATATGATATTTTCTAAACCTGAAGGTTGCATTTTTAGCGTTTTTGCTGACGATTTTCTCGGTTTTGTTTGGTATCTACTCTTATAAGAGCAACCTGAAAAGTAAATGAAGGAGCAAAATTCTAGTTTATCTACAAGTTGATTGCATTTGAGTCAGCCTAACGGTTTTTTTGTCTTGTCCGGTTTGCCACTGCTGGGCTATGGCATCAGGTGTTAGCTGAACCTTCTCGATATTGTGGTATTTATTGATATTTTTGGAGCTTTTTGATGTTCTGCCCTTATGTGATCGTAGATCATTTGATTAGACAGTTTGGTGTCAAATCAAGACTGAAATTCCTCTTCACCCCCTCTACAACTGATACTCGCAATACTTGTGCAGAGCGCGGACGCGCGCGGTCTGGGTACCACATTTTAAAAAAGGTCAAGGCGTTCCTTGCTTGCTCTTTCGTTCGTGGCGTGCTACGGTCGACCACAGCTTCTATTCGGTTTATGAATTATTTATACGGCGTTTTTCACGGATTCAGGGTTCCTAATGGGAGATTCTTCATCGGATAGCGTAAGTTGTATTTCAGTCGTTATGTTTATCTTATTTTCGACAGAAGATGGTCACCTTTTCAGCGGATTGAGCGGCATGTGTCATTCACCGCCTTTTTGCCCTTTTGGACAACGTGAATAAGTCGGCTCCTACCGCAATTGCGGATGTCGCATCACCAGCGTTGGGGCGGAGAAGCACATAGAAGAGTCTATCACCAGGACTGTTCCAGTTATTCTGGCCAAGTTCTTTTCTTCGGGAGGTTTTATCGCTCCACAAGAGCCTTCAAGCAAGAACGTCGATTCTAGTCCCCCGAGCAACCCGACAGACGAGGAGGCCCCGGGCCCTTCCAGTCGGGGCGAACGCTTCCTCTCAACAGAGGAATATTTTGAGCTCTCTTCCGAGCTCCTCGATCTTACAACCAATACTTTCTCTAAGCCTCTGACCAAAGAGAAATGGAAGGATCTGTCAGCCGGTTACCCTGTAATCAAGAGGACGGAGTCATTCTTGTGTGCTCCCACCATGGAAGCTGGCATGAAGGAAGAAATCAGGAAATCTCATGGGCATCGATAAACCAAAGAGGTTTTTCCCTTTGATGATGGCCTAGCTGAGAAGCAGGGGCCTTTCCTCACAGTAGCTAGGCCTATTTTGGCAGCATTGATGAATCTTGACTCTCCCCCTAATGACGAAGGAGAGGGGGACCAGACCCCGAGGTGGTCCGGGAGATGCTCGAGGATGCTCTGGTTCTGCTGGGAAATGCAAATGCCCGTTTGAATGTCTGGGGACAGCGACGTTTCTCAGATTACCTAACAGATCTTGGAAGAAGGACTCTGCGCGAGGGCATACCAACAGATCGGCATTTTTTCCCACACCAGTCCCTTGAGAAAATAAAGATTGAGCATGACCACAAGGCCTCCACCTCTAAGTTGATCTGCAAGCCAAAGACAGGCCCTAAGCCATGGTCTGGTTCCCAGTCCTTTCGTGAAATGGGCCTACCAGCCTGGAGGGGCCAGTGCTACATTTAAGTACAGCAAAAACAGCGGAGGGGCCAGACGAACATCAAATTCTGACCAGTCAACTAACAACACCAACAGCAGCTGACTATCTGTCATCTGCTCCCCCCTTGTCACTTTCTGTCAACCAAACGGCAAACAGACTCGGAACTTTCTTAACAAAATGGAACTTGCTCACAACGGACAAATGGATTCTTCAGGCTGTATCAGGGTACAAAGTGCTACTGTCTCGAATTCTTCAGAACGTGAGAAGCGACAAAGCAACCGCCCTACTAGTTGCCCCAGACTGGCCAGGTCAACCATGGTATGCTCATATTCAACTGATGCTGACAGGTACACCATACCCGCTGCCCAAGGAGAAGTCACAGCTGTCTCTGCCCTTCGACCAAGAGGCAGTTCACCCTCTGTGGCGGTCTCTCAATCTGACTGTATGGCCGATATCGGATCAGCCTACCAGGCGGCAGATTTCCCTGAAGAGGTGACTAACGTCCTCCTAGCGTCGTGGTCCCAGTCAACTAAGAAGCGTTACCAGGGTCCTTGGCGGGCATGGTCCAATTGGTGTTCTTCCAGAGGCCTGTGCCCCTTCTCAGCACCAGTCACAGATGTGTTGACCTTCTTGACGGAGACGGTGACAAATCAGTCACTAGAATATAGAACTCTGGCAGTCTATAAGTCTGCTATTTCACAGGGACATCTGCCTGTGGGTCAGACTAAGCTGGGAGACCTTCCAGTGGTGTCTCGTTTTATGAAGGGAATTTTTCGCATGAAGCCTCTAACCCCTCGGTTGAGCTCAACGTGGGATGTTAAGCGCCTGCTCGAGGTTATCGCAACCCTGGATCCGCCTGCTGACCTTACAGTTAAGATGCTATCTGTTAAATTGGCAGCATTACTGGCTTTGACTTCATCTTCTCGGGCACATGAATTGATTAATCTAGATCTGGACTTTGTCTCCATTAAGGGGGATTCCTGGGAATTCTCTTTGGCTGAACACACTAAGGTTTCAAGACCTGTCACCCGGCTAGGAAAATTTACCTGCCTGCTTTCCCAGACAATCCCAAGATCTGCGTAGTTAAAACCTTACAGGAGTATCGCTCCAGGACGGAGACTAGACGGCAATCTTCTCGCCTCCTAATTTCAGTTGTCAGACCGCTAAACCCATCTCAAGTCAGACTATGTTCAGATGGCTGAGGAAAGCTATGCAACTAGCAGGGATTGATTGCCACTTTGCTGGTCATCCACTAAGAGTGCCTCTACCTCCGCAGCAGCACGAGCGGGTGTCCCTTTGGATAGTACTCTGGTAGCAGCGGATTGATCCTCCTCAGAGACCTTCAAGCGCTTTTACCTAAGATCTCCAGACAAAGGTGAGTTTGCAAGGGAAGTACTCACTGTTTTACCAGAGTAACTGGCTCATGGAATACGTTTCTTAAGGACACAGTTTCATTTTCATTAGGTGACCCACCTATTCTTTGCATTGTGGGACCTTAGTTTTGTTCTCAGTTTTTTTGGTCGCATGGTGTCTGTGCACATCTAGCCCGGTTTCTGTTTTGTATTGAGGACCACAACTTTTCCTAGAAAGTTTTCTGTTTTATAGCGTTACGCAGGTTTTCACTAGGAGTGTGTTGTATCGACTAATAAATAGGGCTATTTAGCCCGGTTTATGTTTAGGATTATGGTTCTCATGCCAGTAACCCTTAAAGTCTGCACAAGTATTGCGAGTATCAGTCGTAGAGGGGGTGAAGAAGAAATTATATTTCCCCTGAGGGAAGGTACTTACCTGACGGGGAGATGTAGTTCTTCGAACTCCCTCGGAGACTGATACGAGCAATACTGTTCCCCTACCAGTGCCGGTTTCTGTTCCTCCCCTCCCTGTTACTGTCATTCATGACCTTCGCACTACTTTCTCAAAGGAAGCAAGGAACGCCTTGAACTTTTTTAAAATATGGTACCCAGACCACGCGCGGCCGCGCTCTGCACAAGTATTGCTCGCATCAGTCTCCGAGGGAGTTCGAAGAACTAGATCTCCCCGTCAGGTAGGTACCTTCCCTCCGGGGAAATATAATTTTTTTTGTCGTAAGTGCACTGGGCAGAGCTGAAAAGTTTTCGACTCAAATTGTTTTAATAAGAGGAGGGCATAGGGGCCTATTAGAAACCGAAAAACCGCTGAAAAAAAGTCGCCAAAACCCGGAAAAACCGCAACAAATTTCGTCCAAAATCAAAGATCTCAGTAAAAAAGCATAGGCTCCAGAATCTCTCTTTCTTTTATTTAATTTTTTCTTTTATACGTCTAAACCTATTTTAATTTCCAAAGTGTTTTCTGCGTATGTTGCGACAAACGTGCCGAGATCCCGGCAAACTGACACCAGCCCGACTCATGTGATCAGGCCCTTAATGTTTCTTCGTATTTGTTTACATTTATTCTCGGTTCACGGACCGTTGAATGTGCCTTATTCTTAGCCAGGTTTTAATCACTGCTTTTACGCTGTTCTTACTGTTCAATTCTGTGGAGTATGGTTTTATTCCGGTCCACCTGCCTGAAGTGAAACTTAACACACATACACATACACATACGTTTTATTTTGTTTTCAAATTAAGATTAGAATTGTTAACATGCCCGCGGGCTAGGCGGTCTCATGATTACACAAATTTTTAATATACAACTAGGTACAGCTAAGTACAACGGAAAGCAACAAGATCACTTAGCAGAGTAAAATTGACAACAATGACTAGAGACCTGATAACCTAACGGTATTACAAATAGTAGTTAACAACGGTTACGACGAGAGACGCGCGAGAGGTACACTAAAACGATATTATTGAATATTAATCAGTAAGAGCGGCTAAATATTTCTGCTGATCTGATTAAGACAATGTCTCGTTTGAAATCTTCGTTGGGCAAAATACTCGCCATTCTCTCGTATTCGCGTAACGAGGAGTTTTTGAGCGAGTTTCTTTATCAGAATTTGCTTTTGCTCGTAACTGCCACGCGCGCCGGGCTGTCACGCACGGTGGCGCTTATTTGGCGATTTGGGCGCTGTATCACCCTGCCGCCCTTTTGGCTCGTTGACCGTTGGATTTGTGCGCTAGGAAAATTCATCTTCTGAGTTCAGCAGCTAATCGTCAGGATAAGCAGCAGAGTCTTCTGCACGCAATTATGCGGCTTTAGAATTGAATCCCATCTCGTTTAAGATTGCTTCTTCCTCCATAATTTCTGTCAAGCAAAACTGCAGTTGTTATTCTTTCAGTGAACCTCGTCAGTTGCTATTGTGTTGAGATTTTGAGAAATGGCAGTGGAAGCTGTTCTCATTGCCCGGTATTTTCTACACCCAAATACGGCCAACTGAGAAAGATATCATAGAGACTTGATATCACAACATATCACGTCAGAGACAACAACTCATTTACAAACTCAAAGAACACTGTGTAAGCTTCTATTCATTATTATCACATCATTCACAATCATTACCATGTCAGTGTCATGCCTGGATACCTTACTTACCTCAATCTTGTATCCACGCACAGGGTTAGCCTCTTGGAATAGGTTAAATGGGAGGTAAGGGTAGTGTTCCAAAAGGTGGACTGTTTTACCAACTAAATATAAATCTGAACTGCTTCAAATCAAGTCTGCTAGCTGGCTACACCCACCACTGAAGTTATTGTTCAGTCAAATTGAACTAACGAGAATGATTCAATACCAGAAAAAAACACTTCAAGGCACCTTTTTATGCTAATTAAAATGATTGTTATGTAAATCCTTTTGGTTTCCACTCAAATGAAAATCACGGTACTGAAAATTCCGGTCAGCTTGCTGGCAGACGTAAACGTGCAAGATATTTAAGGCCCCAGTTATATGGTCTCAAGTACCCGAGACAACCCTCCCTCCGAGGCAACGTTATCAAGCGTTAACTTTACTAGGCTTGATAACGTTGTTTACTAGGTTTTCTGTAGGCCGACGCAAAGTTGACCCTGCATGATTATCCACAACCCTTATAGCATAATCAAATGTACATATATATCAATGAGTTTCCTTCTGTCATTCCAGCACGGCCATTCACAATTCTTTGATATAGATTTCTGCTTTAAATCCTCAATCTAGGGATTGCATGACAATCGCCACCCCGAGAGTTGTCCCGGTTAGGCGAGCCAATGCGCTTATATGAAGAAAAGTGGTCCCGCTTACCAGGGTTACCCTACCTGCCGAGGCGAGACAACTCGCCCACCCGAGTTGTCTCGTCCCCCGAGATGGCTTGGCGATCAAGTATAAACGCTTGGTTGAATTTTGCAACGAAATAAGCTAAAAGTTACCTCGGCTAGGGCATCTCGGGTGGAGGGTTGTCTCGGGTACCCGAGACCATGTAAGTGGGGCCAAAGTCTCTTGGAACGTCTCATTATGTTGTGTAAAATATCTCATTATCCTCCTTGCATACTCATTAGCATTTAGTTATGGGAATGGCACCCCAGACGAGCAAGCTCGCTGGGGAAAACAGGAAAGGTGCTAATAGAGTAAGCAGGAAGGGGTCGGTGGGTGGGACGATTCCAACCAAAGTTACGCAAAACTGACAACTATGAAGAATCAAGGCACGCTTATATACTATGCATGAGGACAAATGAATATTAATAGGGTATGAAAAGGTGGGATTTGGCGAACATACGTCGAGAGCCTGAGGGGCCTAAACAAAAACCCCTGTCGAAAAGAGATCTTCAATAGATCGCATAAGCTAAAGTAAACCTCAACTGCAGTTACCGGGCAAACGGAAGACTCTGAATGACGCCTGCGAGCAAAAACATTTAAACTGCCGTCTCGTAGAGACTTAGTGAGTGTATGGTTTAAGAGTAGAGCCTTTTTCCCGGAAAATAAAGAATCTCCTTTGTTTTCATTCTACCGAGATCTCCGGCCCTGTCGCCACCAAAGATTTTACCTTAAGAAAGGCTTATCCATTGCCAGAACAAATAGCTGTGCCAAAGAACGAACATGTACGTTCATGCGCTTAGCTATTTCTGAAGATAAAAACAACCAATCCTGAAAAAAGAATGGTTCAGCCTGTCTTTGCACGACTCTTGCGACGAGCTGTTCCTCTCTGACAGTCGATAGATAAGACTTAACCAGTGGTGAAGCTGCGGGGTTGGCGATCCCAGGGAAAAGACTATCACCCCCTAGTCTCCCATACTTGCTAAATATAGCTCTCAACTTACCAATAATAGAGTCAACCGAGCCGTATGCTAAACGCTTAGGACAAACACAAGAAGAAACACTCTTCTCACCAAACAAGGGGCAGGTATCAAAATGTACCACCGTCTTGCCAAAATTATCCTTCCAGATCAAGAAGTCAACCACATCGTCAGATATTGCCGAGCAAATGTCCCTCTTCGACGTGTGTTCTAAGAATTGTGAAAACTCCATCTCTAAAGCACCTCTTTGTAAGGAGTGGCCTGTTGTCTAGCAACCAAAGTCTTCTTTCGCTTCCTTATCGAACGCAGGTCGATAGGGGCCTTGAGACTCTTCAAAGTTTGGTGTGACCTTTCCTGGCGCTGATAACCACATCCCGGACAATAGCGAAAATTAAAATCATTGGGTTTGGAACGAGCCGGGCACGAGACAGATGGCTAGAAAAGTCTGGGTACCAACGGCAAAGACTGAAAAGAGAGAAGGTTTCTCCTGTTGGACTGTAGACAATCCTAAATGCCAAGAGGCTATATGGAGAGGGGCCAGGTATAAAACCATCCTTTAAAGGAAAAAAGGAGCGTATCCTGTGATCGGCCTGTGGCTAGACAAAGCATTTAACAACGGCCACCACGGCCGGGAAAGGGAGGCATCAATGGAACTACCACCGTAACAACTGCATTCTCTGATACGAGGAAACGCAAAAGAGGTCCAATCAGTGAAAATGGTGGGAAAACGTAAGCGTTCGCGCGGTTACCATCACAAACCGAGTGGTCTTGGTTAAAAACATTGGCACCCGATGACCCTGGAGTAGGGTAGGCGGTAAAGTGCTTTAACGGGTTCCCTCGCCAGTCACGTTGAACATTGGAATCCAACGACATCAAATCCAGATCATAGTCATTAACTCCTCCAAACCGACGCTGGACGATTTCCCAAGACTTAGGAGAAAGATTAGCATCAGAACGAGATGATCTCCTGGAAAACCAATCTGCTAGGTGAGAACGAACAAAAGACATTTCCAGAGAAAGGTTTCTATCCACCAAGAGCTGGAAAATTCGCTTCGAAATCTGGGTCAACTTCCTAGAGCGTGGACCACGGCCAGACCAAGCGTTGAAAACAATCATGCTGTCTACCTGTGCATCAGTCCTGCAATCAGAGACGCTTTCAGGAAGTGACTGCAATCCCTTGAGGACGGGCCATATCTCTTCACATTAATATGCTCATTTCAAACGGATTCTTCCCAGTAATTGCCGACAGAAATGGTCCCTGTAGGAAGGTGTATCACCGCACCCTAACGGAAAGACGAAGCATCTGAAGCAAAAGAGATGGCAAGACGACGTTCACTTCTCCACTGAATCGCCTTGTCCCAAGAATCGAGGAACTTCCAAAACAGTATTTCCTCTCTCAGGCTCGGAGATAAATTCACCTCACTACCTCTGAAAGCCTTCGTAATTGACACCGCCATTTCCCTAATGTAGAATTTGGTCGGTGGAAAAGCCAGGAAAAAGGAATTGCATTTCCCCATTAACCTCTGTAAAGATTCCAAGGTGATGGTAGATCCACACAAAAGTATATATTTACTCGCGAAGCTGAGCAAACTTTATCTTCTTATCCTCAGGAATGCAAAAAGCCTGTGCTTTGGAATCCACTATCATACCTAAATAACGGATCCTAATTACAGGGGACAAGAAAGCATTTGGAGAGGCCCAGAAAATAACCAAGGTTTACAAGAACTGAAAAAACAATATACAAAGCCGCCTCCGTAGATTGAATGCGTCCGGCGTCCTCTGCAACAGAGGGCGTGGCCAAAAACTCCTCGAAGCAAACAGTTCCCTATTCAAACGGTCATCAATGTGCAGGGAACACGCGATCCCTAAGCTCCTGAAAAAAAAAATTGTGGGGCCCAGACCAACAGTCTGCTAAATATAATCGGGGAACGTTTGTCCAGGATTATGTAGTTTTCAGTTGAATGGACAGGATTGTTATTTTCTACAATCTACGCAATTATTTTAGTACACTTGCAATACTGCGAGTGCTTGTCATAATTCTAAACTGTATTTTTTTTTCGCAGATTCTCAACCAAGGTTCTGCACCAATGAACCTCCTGGAGAGTCACACCAAGCAGTTTGTTGCGTGCAAGCTGGCACCTAAAGCTCCCGGATGTGAGTCCAGAGGGTGAGTTTCTAAAGAAACTGTGGTGCTACGTCGGTGGGAGTAATTCAAGATAATTTGGTTTTATCAACTGAGTTGATAATGTGAATTAGCCACCGTAAAGAGATTCGAAAGCTGACGTTTCGAGCGCAAGCCCTTCGTCGGAGCGAATCGAGAAACTGTGCCGGGGTTGTGTGTGGTTTATATACAGAAATATGGAGCTACCCTATTGGTTGGTGCCTGGCAACGTGAAAAACAACAGAATAAATTAGTTGAATGAAAAGCGTTCGTTGATACCGTCAGGATTAAG
>Ga0126343_10001558_pt1 | contig 10940 bp, 8 predicted proteins | sample Cyp2metagenome_FD_92531 | JGI IMG/M metagenome (GOLD analysis project Ga0126343, IMG submission 92531) | Coral microbial communities from Lord Howe Island, Old Settlement Bay, Australia - Cyphastrea 2 metagenome | ecosystem: Host-associated > Invertebrates > Cnidaria > Coral ... | reverse complement strand
GCTTGTCGAAGGATGCGGGCAGCACACTTCGACAGGCTCAGTGTGAACGGTGGTACGAATCTGTTTACTACCCCCCTTAAGGCAATCTTACGGGCATTTGTCTGTTCGTGATTCTTGGAGGATTAAAAAAGAAGTGACAACTTGAGGTCGCTGATAGCAAGGGTTTCCAACAACCAGCTTTTAAAAAAGAAATGACAACTGATTTTTCTACCCAGAGGGTTCTTGCTTGAGTTGTCACTTCTCCTAAAGCTGTGGCAGGGCCATGACTTCCAGCAACCTACCTTATCTGCTTCAGTCTTACTTCCGATGTGACCGGCCAAGGTTAGAGATATTCCCAAACAAATATCTATTATGACACCTTGATCAGCTGCCTTGGTATGTACTCTCCAAGATAAGCCAGGGCCGCATTAACTCCTTCAAGGGCCATCACATCAGTAATGTCGCCATGCTCCTGATGGGATATGGAATAAACCTTATCAGCCACCTGGATAGCGATTGCGAAAATATTATAACTCTCGGGCAAGGGCGGAAGCTGGTAATAATTTTCATGACATGCCCGGATTCGACAACCTAACACGTTATCATGTTGGTAGTCAGCATGACGGAGCGACCCTGTGGAATACTGACCAAGAATCAAATCCCTGGCGTATTTTCGTTCCCTGTAGTAGGCCACGTATCTTGCCTGTAACTGCCGCATAATATCAGACCAGTGATGTATTTTTTTATCATCAAACGGCCGATCCAGGATAGCCTCGAAATCCTGGAAAATTTCCTCTTGTAAAACCTCCAGAATGGCATCGACCTTGGGAAAGAAGTGATAAACAGAGGATGGAGGAATTCCGGCACTGTCAGCCACCTGGTAGAGAGAAAGTTCATTAATCGCAGTATTTTCCAGCAGCTGGCGAGAAACACTGAGAATCGTATTCCTGCGTTCAAGACTTCTTGGTTGCAGTTTCCGACGGGGCTGTTCATGCACATCAGCAGGGGTGTTTATGGACTCTGTCATAGACATTTATAAAATAGGAGAGGATCTCAACATCAGCGTATTGTCACCCTCTTATTTCTTTCCTGCAACACTACCACAAACCTCTTTTTATGACTGAGTTCTACGCTGCAAGCACTCCGGCAGATAGAGAGCAAGATAAGACCGGGCAGCACGCCAACCTTCCATTGCCATAGTGGGCGTGATATTGCCAAACTCCTGATGTGACATTGCATAGACTTTATCGGCTATTTGCAAGGCGATGGCAAAAATATTGTAGCTCTCAGGAAGTTTTGGTAATTCAAAATAGCGGCGATAAATTTGTTCAATGCGTTTTCCCATCTCATCATCATGTTGATGATCCGAAGCCAGAATATCAACATGAAGGTGTTGTCCGAGTATCAAAGCCCGGGCCATCTCATTTTGCTGGTAGTACTCCAGCATTCTGGTCTCCAGAATCCGACTGATATCGCTCCAGTGATTGACTTCCTCATCAACCAGCGGCCTGGAAACACATTCGTCGAAGGCAGCAAACACTTCTTCCGCCAGTGCTTGCAGCAGCACCTCAGTTTTCGGAAAAAAATGGTATAGGGAGGATGGCGGAATTTCTGCCTTATGGGCAATATCATAGAGGGAGAGATTAGGAATCGCATCCGTGGTAATCATCTCTCTGGCTACGTTCAATATTTTCAGGCGCCGCTCCAGACTTCTGGCCTGAAGACGTCGGCCTTTCGGTACGCCAGCATCTTTACTGGTCGACGGCTTAGCCGGCAAGACAGCCACTTAACTTCTCCTTCTGAAACTGACGATGCATACGCATCCACTCACCAATACCAATCACGACAAAAAGGCCAAGTATTGTAGATGACGTATGCAATGGATCATAGACACCAATAGGGAAAACAAAAAAGAATACTGCCATTGCCGTCAGCAACCATGGAGCAAGAGCGGCAGAATTAATTAACCAGCGATGCTGGATAACCTGCAACCCATCAACGGTCAAGGGGTATCGTTTTTTTAACACCAGGTAGGCCGGAAACAAGAGCAGGTAGGGCAGCAGGAAAATCAGATTAGCAAATGAAAACAGGGACCAGTATAACGAGTCAGCGGACTCCGCCATAACGCCGTACAGCAGAATAGCCAGAGATGCCAGAAGCCCACTTAGAACACTGGCACCAACAGGTGTGCCGTATTTCCCATGTTCAATGCCAAATATACCCGGAAGCTCTTCGGAACGGGCTGCTTCGGCAGCAGCATAGTTTGCCCCGATACTCCATGTCACCATGTTGGCAACCAGGCTGAACATAATCAGCAAGCCAAGAACCATGGTTATGATTTCACTACCCGGCAGAGGAGCCATCATTTTTGTCAGTGTTGCCAGCAAACCATTGATCAGGCCAATTTCCTCGACAGGGAGAGCGGCGAGCATTCCGAAGACGGCAAAAAGATAAAGAACGGTAATCAATCCAGCCGCTAATAATTGTGCCACCGGTAAATCTTTTTCAGGATCTTTAATCTCGTCACCAATGCAACTTACCAAGTCAAAACCAACCAGCGAAAAGATAATGACCGGGAAAAAGCGTAACCCCTCATCGAGCTTCGGGGTCAGGGTTTGCAGGGTGACTGGATTGGCAAGACCTGAGCTCCAGGCTGTCATTAACCCACCAATACCCAGTAAAAATACCACAATAACTTTGCTGCACGCCCCGGCATTAGGAATCCATTTACCGGTTTCCAGTGACAGGCAGCAGATCAACACGGTCAGCCATGTGGCTACCAAAGCAAACAGTATTTGACTGGCCAAGGTCATCTCCGGCCAGAACATTTTGGCAAAAACACCCGCCATCATAATAAATGTGGCCGGCATCCATAAAGCGACATTGACCCAGTAGAGCCAGCTGGTTCGGGCTGACCAGGCCGGCCCGAAAGCCAGCTTCACCCAATGGACGATCCCTCCACGGGATGGCCAGCGAGTACCCATTTCGATACTGATCAACGCGTAAGGAATGGCGAAAAAGAGAAAGGCAATCAGCCACCAGGTCAACGATTGAACCCCGATCGACGCCGCTGCAGCCAGTCCGTCTATAGTCAGTACTGCACTGAGGGTAAACAGCGTAATATCTTTACGAGTCAATCGTCGGGTATTCATGGATCACCATGTGGGTTGTTTTTGTTTTTACACAACGGGCCAGAAGACTCTGGCCCGTTTTCAGCTTTACACTGCAGGCACTTGTTGTGTAATACAGTGAATATTCCCACCACCCAGCAAGATCTCCCGGGCATCAACACCGACAACTTCATAACCAGGATAGAGATCTTCCAACAGAGCTTTTGCTTCGCCATCGTAAGCAGGGTCAAGCAATGGCAGAACAATTCGCATATTGGTAATCAGGTAATTGGCATAAGATCCCGCCAGACGTTCACCGGCACTGCGCTCCATACTATTACAGGCGTCAATACCACCGGCCTCATCTTCACGAATATAAAGTGGGCCGGGTACGTGCATCTTGTGGATCTTCAGCTTACGACCACGGGCGTCTGTTGCTTCAGACAGAACGCGATAGGCTTCCTGAGAGATTTCATACTGTGGGTCATTCTCATCGTCACACCAGGAAAGAATCACTTCACCGGGACGAACAATATGAATCAGGTTATCGACGTGACCATTGGTCTCATCGTTATAGAGCCCCCGTGGAATCCAGATGACCTTTTCAACATTCAGGTAATCACCCAGAATCTGCTCAATCTCGACTTTGCTCAGATCAGGGTTCCGGCTTTCATGAAGCAGGCACTCTTCCGTGGTGTACAGTGTGCCTTCACCATCCACATGAATGGAGCCGCCTTCCAGAATCAGCGGGGCGCGATAGTGATTATCCCGATGGATTTCACAGATTTTACTGGCCACCTGATCATCGCGGTCCCACGGGAAGTACAGGCCATCAACCAGTCCGCCCCAGGCATTGAATTCCCAGTCTACGCCCCGTCTTTCACCTTTATCATTGACAACATAGCTTGGACCGATATCACGCATCCATGAATCGTTAGTGGCCATTTCCACCAGACGTATGTTTTCTGGCAGCATGCGGCGAGCATTGTCGTATTGCGCTGCAGATACGGCCATGGTCACTGGTGTAACTTCTGCAATCGCTTTGGCAACGTTGACAAACACCTGCTGAGCTGGCTTACCCCCGTAACGCCAGTTATCGGTTCTTTCCGGCCAGGCCATCCACATTTCTTCATGAGCTTCATACTCGGCTGGCATACGGAATCCGTCGTTTTTTGGTGTGGTTTGCAAGGTCTTACTCATGATCGATTTCCTTATTTCCTTTTTGATGTTGCTGTTTTATTGCTATTACGCACTAGCCAGTTGCAGTCGTTTTGTTGCCAATCCCAGAATCCATTCACCAATACCGATGGTGATGGCAATCCCCAGCGCTACGGGCATGGAATATCCCCAGTCAACAGTGCCATTACCGATATCCGGGAAGATGAAGAGCACCACGGCCTGAACAATGAACAGGAAGCAGATGATACTGATGGCTGCCTGAGTCTTTATGCCACCCGGTACTTTGTATGGACGTTCCCTGTCTGGATCACTGACCCGCAGCTTGAAGTAAGCAGGGAACATAAAGAGGTAAGGCAGCAGGAAGATGCAGGAAGAGAAAGCAAAGATGGACCAGAACAGTTCATCACTTTCACCGGAAGTCAGGCCGTACAGCAAAATTACGACGGTGGACACGATGCCGGTAATCATATTGGCACCGATTGGTGTTTTGTGAACGGGATGCTCTTTGGCAACCAGCGCAGGCAACTCACCCGCCTGGGCAGCTTCCATCGCGGCACGGCTGGCACCCATGGTCCAGGTAGTCATGTTGGCAATAAATGTCAGCAGGGCAAGAGAGCCAATGCCATATACCATGAATTGACCAAAGGCACCGTCACCAAAGAGAGTTCTCAGCGTAGAGACAATACCGGCTACCAGACCAATCTCTTCTACTGGTAATGCCATCAGAATGCCCAGTGTGCCAAACACATAGAGTCCGGTAACAATAACGGCGGAAATCAGAATGGATTTTGGAATATCACGACGGGGATCCTTGATTTCATCACCCATACAGGCAATCAACTCGAATCCCATCAGGTTAAAAATGATGACCGGCAGGAAGCCCAGGCCTGAATCCACAGAAGGAATCATTGAGCTGAGAGTGAATTCGTTGGCTACACCATTTTGACTGGCATACCAGAAACCACCCAGACCAAGAACAGCAATAACGATAACTTTAAATAGCGCCCCAAGGTTGGTGACCCAGACGCCGGCATCAACAGAAATATTACAGATCCAGATGGTTAACCAGGTCAGTGCGATACAGATAATAATCTGCCACCAGAGGCTCAGGTCCGGGAAAAACATCTCGGCAAACATGCCGGCGAACATGATGTAAACCGCAGGCATCCAGAGACCAACGTTAATCCAGTAAAACCAGGTGGTCCGTACCGCCCACTTGAAACCAAAGGCTTTTTTTACCCAGTCGTATATTCCGCCATCACCGGGATAGGTGGTACCCAGCTCTGATGAAATAAGGCCGTAAGGTATAACGAACAGGACCAGGGTGATAATCCACCAGGTGATGGATGAAGGCCCTATGGACGCGCTGGCGGTCAGGCCATCAACCACCAGTACCGCACAAACACTGAATAGCGTCAGGCTGGTCAGGCCCATTTTTCCGGTTGCTGTATTTGACATTATTGTACTCCCCCTATTGGCGACTCCGGCCAATACAGAACCCGACGATCAATGACACTGACCTAGCCCGTCATGAACGTGGGATTAGCGAAAAGTCGATTTTTTTGAATTTCACAAACATGATAAATATCGGATTATTTTCGATATTGATCTATGTCAGGAATTGAGAGATTTTGAGCAAATAACACAAAACAACAGAAAAACGGCGCAAAAGCCAGCAGAAAATCCATATAGATGAATAAAGATAACGGAGTCACACAAAAGGCAAGCAATAAAGAACAAATATTAAGTCAATAAATATCAAACTTGATCCAGATCAATATGGATATTTATCGGTTTTTATAAAGTGTATTCAAACGACAAGGGCACAACGACAACACAGTGCTCACGACATAACACTTTTAAGAAACCAGCTGATTAAGAAAACAACTGATGGCCAGGCCGTCAGTTCCAAAAAAACAAAGTGCGTTGTTTTGGGGGAACCAGGAACGCACTTCATTAAAGACCAGGAGTATTCCAATGAAACTGCCATCTTCCAGCGCCACTGAACTGAACAAGCCAGAACTGAAGCACTTCCTCAAAACACAGGACTACACCCGCAAGGATCTGGAAAATATTCTTGAACTGATGGGCATGCTGAAGGAAGCACGCAAAGCCAATGCGGTTCCTCAGCTGTTCAAAGGCAAGTCCGTTGCCATGATCTTCGAACAGCCTTCTACCCGGACCCGTGTTTCCTTTGAAACCGCTGCCACTATTCTGGGCGGACATGGCCTGTTCCTTTCTCCTAAAGATATCCACCTGGGCGCAAAAGAAAGCCTGGCAGACACTGGCCGTGTACTCTCCCGTATGTGTGACGTAATCCTGGCCCGTGTAGACGATCACAAAACTGTTGCAGGCCTGGCTGAACACGCCTCGGTTCCGGTAATCAACGGCCTTTGTGACTGGCTGCACCCAACCCAGATGATGGCTGACCTGTTCACCATGATGGAGCACCTGCCTGAAGGCAAGAAGATGGACGACCTGACTGTTGCCTTCGTTGGTGATGCCACTAACGTCTGCTCCGACCTGATGTTCTGCTGCACCAAGTTTGGCATGCACTTCAAACACATCGGACCCAAGAAATATCAGGCTCCACAAATGTGGCAAGACATCGCTGCTGAAAACTGCGAAACATACGGTGGCCGTCTGACAGTGACTGACGACATCAATGAAGTAGAAGGCTGTGACATCCTGGTGGCTGACAGCTTCTACTGGTTCGGCCAGGAAGCCGAGAAAGAAGAACGCTTGGCTACTTTCATTCCTCACTACGTAATCACTGAAGAGCTGATGGCCAAGGCCGGTGAAAATGCCATGTTCATGCACTGCCTGCCAGCGAACGATCAGCGCGAGTGCACCCGCGAAGTCATGGACGGCCCACGTTCAGTGATCTTCGACGAAGCGGAAAACCGCCTCACTGCACAAATGGCGCTGCTGGTTTACCTGACCCACAAGCATATCGAAGAGCCAACTGCAGAAACCCTGGCTTTCCACCAGGATCGCATCGGCACCTTCCTGAGCCACATGTAAGCACATTTCCGGCAGCCTGATCAGGCTGCCTTTTTCTTTCTGATATCAGCCCAACCCTTTGTCACTGATAAAACGGTGGCTGATAAAAAATAAAGAGAGCTGCACTATGGATAAGCCTATTCTGGTTGTCGCTATTGGCGGTAATGCACTGCTGCAACGCGGCGAATTAATGAGCTGTGAGAACCAGCGAAAAAGTATCGCCGCTACAGCTCAGTCTCTGGCAAAGTTACATGAAAAGTATCGTCTGGTGATTGTACACGGCAACGGACCACAGGTTGGTTTGCTGGCTCTGCAGAACCTGGCATATCGTGACTGCCCGCCCTACCCAATGGATGTACTGGGCGCAGAAACCCAGGGAATGATCGGGTATCTCATGCAGCAGGGTATCAAAAAGGAACTACCGCACACTGAAGTAAGCACAGTGGTCACACAGGTTATGGTGGATGCCACTGACCCTTCGATTGCGGATCCATCAAAGTTTATTGGCCCGGTTTATGACAGGGAAACAGCAGAAAAACTGGCCAAAGAGCATGGTTGGACTATCAAGGCCGATGGAGACTACTGGCGTCGTGTGGTTCCGTCACCTGCACCGGTAAAGATTATGGAAACGGATGCCATCAAATGCCTGCTTGAACGAGACCATATTGTCATTTGTGGCGGTGGCGGCGGCGCCCCTGTTGTGAAAAATGGCTCTGATATTGAAGGCTTTGAAGCGGTTATCGATAAAGATGCCACAGCCTCAATGCTGGCTCGTGAAATCGGCGCTGCGGAACTCTTGATTCTTACCGATGGTCAGCATGTTTGTGTGAACTGGGGAAAACCCGATGAGCGTGCATTAACCGACGTAACCGTCAGTGAAATGAAAGGCTATGAATTTGCCGCTGGCTCCATGGGACCTAAGGTAGATGCCTGCTGCTCATTTGCCGAAAGCACCGGCGGCATTGGTAATATTGGTGATTTGTATCATGCGCTGGACGTTATGAATCGAACCACGGGCACTCGTATCCATCCCTGAAAGCATGGTCTGATGAACTTTGCATTGCACCTTTGTATTGCACATCAGGCCTGATTTCCCAGACGTGCGCTGTCGCCAAAAACATTGCCTGCTATACAAGCCCGAGCCATACCCTGTTTCAAAAACAGGAATTATGAATAATCTTACTTCTTAAATATCAAGAATATTTTCAACCCCTAATCATTAAGCACCGACAAAATACAGGATAATTACTGTTATGAGTGGCAACATCATCAAGGTTTCAAGAAATACGGAAAATGCACCGAAAAGTTTTCTATCGACACAAACGGTGGCTTTTTCTCATTACAACAATATTTCAGCTCAATTACCTATTGATCCAAAAACCGGTAAATTGGTCGTTGGTGGCGTAAAAGAACAGGCAACCCAGTGCCTGAACAACATCAAAGCCATTGTAGAAAGTATCGACCATGTGATGGACGATGTTGTTAAAATCACTGTATTCCTTAAGGATATCGAAGATATTGCTGCTGTAGATGAAGTTTATACCTCCTTCTTCCAAAGCGATCTTCCAACCCGGACAACCGTTGCCGTTGCGGCCCTGCCTATGGCTGATGCTTTGGTACAAATTGAAGCGCTTATTTCAAACGGTGAAGGTACAGCTCCACAAGATCCTTGCCCGCTGATCAAAGTTTCCAGAAACACAGAAAATGCACCCAAAAGTGCTGTATCCACACAAACGGTTGCGTTCTCTCACTACAACAACCTTTCCGCTCAATTACCTATCGATCCAAAAACCGGTGAAATCGTCGCTGGCGGTGTAAAAGAGCAGACTGAGCAGTGCTTAAACAACATTAAAGCCATTCTGGAAAGTATCGACCATGTGATGGACGATATCGTTAAAACAACGATATTCCTCAAAGACATCTCAGATATTGAAGCTGTCAACGAAGTGTGTGCAAAATTCTTCCCGGGCTACGTTCCTGCACGGACAACCGTTAACGTTGCCGCTCTGCCAATGGATGCCCTGGTACAAATCGATACCGCAGTATCACACGGCGATGGCACCCCTCCACAACTGGTTGAAGATGCCCGCCTGATTGTTATCGAAGCAAACAATACAGAAAATGCACCAAAAGCTGCATACTCACACACTGTCGCTTTCTCCCATTACAATCATATTTCAGGCCAATTACCTTTAGACCCGAAAACCGGTGAAATCGTAGCCGGTGGTGTCAGTGACCAGGCCAGACAGTGCCTGGAAAACATCAAGGCCATTGTGGAAAGCGTCGACCATGTTATGGACGATGTGGTTAAAATTAATATCCAGCTGAAAGATGTCGCCGATGTTGGTGCTGTAAACGATGTTTACACAACATTCTTCAATAGCGACCTTCCTGCAAGAACAATCGTTGGCGTTTCAGCTATTCCTATGGATGCCCTGGTACAAATTGATGCGGTTGTTTCTAATTGTGAAGGTACACCGCCACAATTATAACTGGTATTTCATCGTTTAAATAACGGTCACATAATCAATAAAGCCAGCACTTGCTGGCTTTATTGATTAAGAAAATCTTAATAAGCCCACGGAAAAACTAAATTTTTTCTCCCTCAAAACTTCAATACATTAAGCCCACACCCTGTTGAAGTCGCTACAGCGAAATCCGTAGAAACGTCAGTCAATATGGCTGCAACCTACCAGCAGTCGTCAAAGGTCGAAAGGTCAGACGGTCAGTGTAGTTTATTGAAATATGAGAACGGGAAGAAACCATGTACGCAAATACAAGAACATCCGGAACAGTGACACACCTGCTTGATACGATCGACCTGGAAAAGCAGGAAATGCTGGATATTTTCGAGACCATTCGTCAATTAAAAGCTGCAGATATGCAGGGGGCAGTACCTCAAATCCTGAAAGGCACTTCACTGGCGATGATTTTTGAAGAGCCGTCTACCCGTACACGAGTGTCCTTTGAAACAGCAATGACCGACCTGGGAGGCCATGCCCTTTACCTGAAACCAGGTGAAATTCACTTTGGCTCCCATGAAGCAATCAAGGACACGGCAAAAATTTTATCCAGTATGTGCCACGGCATTATGTTCCGCAGTAAAGAGCATGAGTGCATGCTGAATCTGGCAGAACATGCGACTGTGCCTGTATTTAACGCAATGACATACTACAACCACCCCACCCAGGGTATTTGTGATTTCTTCACCATGTCGGAGCATTTACCCGCAGGGAAAAAACTGGAAGATATCCATGTCGTGTTTATTGGGGACTCCAGGGAAGATACCGGGATTATGAGTAAAGAGACCGGTCATATGTGTGCAACACTTGGCCTACGATATACCGTTGCCTCTCCGGCTCGCTATGCGATGTCAGATCTGGAACAGAAAAAAATCAGAGACAAAATGGAAGTTACTGGCGGAACCCTGAGAGTCACTGACGATATTGATGATGCAGTGAAAGACGCCGATTTTATTATCCCGGATGTATGGACTTATTACGGGTATGAGAATGAAGAGGCCGACCGGATGGAAGCCTTTATGCCGAAATTCCAGTTAAACATGGCTCTGCTTAATAAGGCACCTGCCCACTGTAAGGCCCTACACTGCCTCCCGGCCAACCGGGATGTGGAAATCACCAGCGAAGTCATGGATCACCCAACGCGCTC
>Ga0126343_10001557_pt1 | contig 10943 bp, 6 predicted proteins | sample Cyp2metagenome_FD_92531 | JGI IMG/M metagenome (GOLD analysis project Ga0126343, IMG submission 92531) | Coral microbial communities from Lord Howe Island, Old Settlement Bay, Australia - Cyphastrea 2 metagenome | ecosystem: Host-associated > Invertebrates > Cnidaria > Coral ... | reverse complement strand
CGTAGTTGAAATGTACAGTATTTCTTCGGGTTGATAATGTACAGAAAAAGTGCAAAACATTGTTGACAAGTTTCTTAGACCTTTTGGCATCAACAGCTGGTATGTGAAAAAATTTAGCTCAAGTCATTTCACGCACGATTTAGTTAAAATAATCAGAAAAATGCTTGGAAAGATAATCTGCTGGCCGCTCAATGGAGGTTAAAAACCATATAAATAATACACTTGCGACAGCAAAAAGGTGGCCGTGGCCGCTTAATAGAGGTGGCCGTTGAATAGAGGTATCAAATACAACAGTATACTGACAAACAAATCGGGACTTTGGAAAGTGGCCGCTTAATGGAGGGTGGCCGCTTAATAATAATAGAGGTCGGACTGTATTAGGATTTAAGCTTTTAAAGTCTAGAAGAACCCTGATGTTTAAAAACGTTCTGCAGGCTGATCATCCCCACTCAATCAACATAACTGCATAACCCATGTAATCTGAGAGATTTACACATCATGCATGGACAGTTGCATAGTTATGTACTCGGAAAGCTTTGTGCACCACCAACAACAGTGTAGAAATCGCGTACATGAGCTTTTAGATTTACAGTATGCCTTCGATGAGTATTGTTCCCTTGCGCCCTTATTTTTCATCTTGTGGTTTTCTCGGCTTCGTTGAATCTTTTTATCTGAACCTCATCAAGGGCCAAGCAATCGAAGAAGTAAACTTTCGCCCGAAAATATTGCATCATCCCAACTACCAGCCCTGATGTAGCTTCCTCTCTAAATATTGCAATTTTATTTATTATTGCAATTTTTATTTGAATCTTCTTAAGGACGTTCGCGCGAACATTTTCCAACATTGATTTTTTTCTGAGACTTTCACCAGTGTGAGATGACGATTTAGTTATGTAAAAAATGTATAAAAAATGGGGGGTCACCGACTTCGTTTTCGAGAGAACATGCCCGGAAGATCATCCCAAATCTAAAAACATTGGGCTTCGTTGACGAACAAGGCCAGTGTCTGTAAACCCAATAATATTGCAATTAAATCTTTGAAGGGAAATGTCCTCTGCCAAATATTGTTTAAGTGGACCTATTAAGTGAATTTAACCAACTGGTGAGGTTCCTTAAAGAACAAGTTTGCATTTAGCGACCACAGTTTCGCACATCTTGCAGCCACAAGATGGCAGGATTTGATGTCCCATGGACAGAAATCGTGAAATTTTTTTAACTTCCCCCTTTGATTTTTTGTTCATTTTTGGACAACGTGGGTTATTGTAAATAAAATCTGTTTCTGGAAAGAAAAGTAGGGGTCACCGAACGTCCAAGACCACTAAATCCAAAGCTATAGCAATGGCCATCTGCCCTATCATTATTCATTTTATTACTTTGCACGTGCACTCGTGTATGACGTGGCATATGAAATTTGCGTGCTCAGTAACGATGCACAGAAACAATTGGCGCGAACGTCCTTAAGTGCTACTATAATCAAATTTTTACCCCTTGAATTTTTAGGGCACTTTTGTTTGGGAGTTTCCGGAATAAGAATATATTCCAGATCCCCTCGGTGCTCATCCATTACGTGGTAGTGATCTTTTTACTCACATAAACAGGCTGAACAACGGCATTAATTTTTCGACTGAGATTGCTGAGTTGTTTCCTTACCGCATTTGCTGATTTCTGGTCTTTGAACGGTAACACAATTCTGATGGGGGCATCTTGTTCATCGGATACTTGATGTTTTGAACACACATTCTCAGTAACTCTCTTTTCGATACAATTTCTGATGGCAACTGAAACCGAAACTGAACCAACAGAGTGACTCGATCTGCGCGAAGTTATTTACTTAGTGTTTCTTTATTATTCATGCCGCATTTTTTTTGCGTGTTTGCATTGTTTCTATGCAAATATTTTAGAGTTTTAGTCATTATCTTATTAGCGTTTTTATAATCGTTTGTATATTTTTCACTTTTCAACTTAAGAATGACCGTCGAACGGTCGAAACATCGTTGGTTTTTAACGTTAACTTTTATAGTGAAGTCGGTTTCAAAAAACATATTGATCATTATCTTTTTTCATCATATTTGATAAAATGCGATTGAGTTTGTGACGTCATCAATTCGCCAGTTTGTATATTTTAAAACTTGAATATCTCTGGAATGAAAGGAGCGATTTGAAAATAATAAACAGCATTTTTATTCTTATATAGACTACTTGTTTAAAAATGGCTTAAGGTTGCGAAATAAGAGTACAAAAACCCTCTACTTGTCGCACAACATTGTTTCGTTGCAAGTTTTGGTCGATGTTTCCTGTGTTTCACCGTGCGTAATCAGCTTGTCGCGCAACAAAAACATTTGTTGCAGGTTGAAGAAAGTTGTTGCGAAAAAGAGAGCGCGGGTCTACTTTGTGCAACAAATTTTGGCTTTGTTGCTCCTTTTTCATCAAACTCACAACTTGGCGCGCAACAAATTTGCTCGCGCTGTGGCAAATCAACCAATCAGAACGCTGCAATTCTTTGACCTGAACAAATGTTTCTGTTGCGGATCAAGTTGATCATACAAGGTGAAAAACGGGGAACATCGACCAAAACTTGCAGCGAAACAATGTTGCGCGAGAAGTTGAGGGTTTTTGTATCTCATATTTCGCCGCCTTTAGATAGGAAAGATAAAAATTTCATCATGATACCTCAAGGTAAATCATGGACATCATACATTATTTCATTTACCTGTTTCCAATTCATAAGTTACTCCAAGGAGCCTTTGATTTGTGTGAGTCGTAATCTTACTTTTAAAATTCGTATTTCAGTTACACCTCACAACGGGTGAAAGAGATGTCCTGATGTCTGTCTTCAAGCGACATATTGTACTTCAGAGTGCTTGTCAAAGCACTCTGCATGTACAAGCTGTGCTACAAAAAGTTCAGAACGCTATCTTCTCTCAGTTGCAGAACGACCCATCTGTCAGCAAGGTAATCTGTTAAGTTAAATTTGCTAGCTGCTACATCTGTCTTGCCCTGCTTTTAATTACTGTGGGTTGATGTCTGGAAAACAATTTTCGAAAATTTAAGGTGGCTTTGTACCCCACCTACAGAATTTTTTAAACTTTGCCAAAAGTTGCGTCTTACCATGTTTATCAAATGTTGATAACATAAAAAAATTTCACTGTGCCGTTTTTTAATTATAAGCCCCTTAAGCTGTCATTAAGGGCGTTTTTAGCACATCATGCTCTTGCTCTAGTAACCTATCAGGAAAATGGTAACAACGTGTTCATCTATGTTTATATCCTAGTTATATCAGTGATTTGTTGGAAGCTTATAAGCCTACCAGGTCTTTACAATCATCAAGTAGGAACCTGTTAGTGATTCCTAGTTCTAAGTTAAAATCTTATGGTGATCGCGCTTTTTCCGCTTCTGCACCTAAGCTGTGGAATGACATTCCTAAGACCATAAAATGTAGTAGAAGTCTGAACTCTTCTAAGCGTAATCTTAAAACTTATCTTTTTAAGCATTATTTAATGTATAATAATATAATGAATGATTACGTTTAAACACGAAGACGCGCTATATAAGGGAAGGCTCCTGCCCAAGTTTCAGTTCGCTGCACGCTTTCACGCTTGCACGCTTTCTTCTGTTGGCTCACTGCACTGTTGCGATGGATCAATAGCTGTTACTGAAGTTATCAGCGGTTTGACATACAAACGAGGCGAAAGGGTCAGTTTTGCTCTGTTTTGACCTGTTCGCCTCGTTTGTATGCCTTTCTAAACAAAGGAATTTTTTGACCGCGGGCTCAACTTCAATAAGAGCTATTGAAATTTCAAAGTTAGCGCCAAAAGCATAAAAACATGTACAAACCTCAGCATATTCTTCCACTGCAGCGAGGATTGACTTGTAGCTGTAAAGGCAAGCTAAATTTGCAGATAGAAAAACCTAGACAAGCTGATTGCTTTGAGCTTGATCTTTATTTTAAGTAGTTATCTTACAGAGGTCCGTAAGCCACGACGGTTGAGTGACAACTGTTCTGGAGGTACCTAAGGTACCTCGCCTTATATAGCGCGTCTTTGTGTTTAAATATTATTTTGAACTTTTCACCTTGTTTGTAAAGCGCCTTAGAGCTTTTGGATAGGGCGCTATAAAAATTGTCATTTATTATTTTTGGGCAGTTTTTTGATACCATAATTGTAGCATCAAATGATCAAGAGTGGTTGTAATGACCCATCTAAATATAAGTGCTGGAGACTGTTTTGAGCCACCTTTAAAAGGGTTAGCTGGATCCAACTGCAGGATAGAGTACCGTAGTTTAGGACGTTCGCGCCCGAACGTTTCCACGCACAGATTTTTTTTAAACTTGCCACGCAGAAAGTTAATTATATACTATTGCCAAAAAGGGGGGGAAAATTGGGGTCAGCGACTTCGTTTTGGAGAGAACATACCCCAAAAAATACCCTAAATCTGAAAATTTGGGCTTCGTTAGCTGATAAGGCCAGTGTCTGTAAGCCCCAAAATATTGCAATAAATTGGATCTTTGAATTGAAATGTTCTCTGCCAAATATTGTTTAAGTGGACCTATTAATTTAGTTTAGCGACCATAGTTTCGCGAACCTTGCAGTCGCAAGATGGCAGGATTCGATGTCCCGTGGACAGAAATCTTAAAAATTTTTTAACTTCCCATCCTCAGTTTATGTTCATTTTTGGAAAATGTGTAGATCATTGCAAATAAAATCTGTCTCTGGAAAGAAATGCAGGGTTCACCGAATGTCCAAGATCGTTAAATTCACGCAAAGCTGTAGTAATGGCCATCTTCCCTATCATTGTTTATCTTATTTCTTTGCACGCACGCTCAATGCATGACGTGGCGTGTGAATTTGCGTGCGCAGTAGCGATGCGCAGTAGCATTGGGCGCGAACGTTCTTAACTTGTGTTACTCATTGCAAATTGTGGGTCTTCTAAGAAAGAGGAGGGGGGACTTCAGACTTCAGCATTTGAAAACTATAAACATTTGTAGCTTAAGTCATGAACCATTATCTTCATCTTCCCTACATAAGGGGAAGAACAGTGATGGCATAAAAAGCCCAAAATTGCAAAAATAACGAGAAAGCACAACGGACACACAAGTGGTGGGTTTGTTGTAATCATCTTTAATACTGAAAAAAACGTGAATAGTTCAGGGTATTTAGCGTTGTAAATCAACGAAATTTTATTCCCCGTACAACATCCTATAAAGCGCTCAAATTCTCAATGTCTCTCGTGTAATGTAACACCGCGTAAGATGAAAGGTCACGTTCCGACTCGCACAGCCGTGACGCCTATATGAATAAATAGATTAATTCTCGCTTTCTCCGAACGTGAGCTTGGGATGCCTGTGCTAGTGCAAGGGATTAACATGTGGACCACCCGTGTGAGGCTACTACTGGCGTCCACCGTACAGTAAAACCAGACTGAGCGGTGAATTCTCGCATCTTTCCAAAATAACTCTTGAAAAGCTAGCCAACTCATCTGTATATCACGCTTCCAGCATGCCGCCTGGTTTCAAGTACGCATTTAACTACTTTGATATGACTTTGAAGAAACTCCCCTTTCGCGAACTAATACCGATAACTCGTGCACACGGAAAACTCCTGCACTGCAGGCTGATGAATATGACAAATAATGCCTTGGTGTTTAAAAACAAAATATATGACAAAATGGGCCAAGAATAACTCTTAATAATGGAATATCACAGAGAACTAGAAAAAGCAAAAGACCTCTTTAGCTAGGGCGTTTTTTTTCCATTGGTGACCACGTGATGATACTCTTGAGAATTCTTGCTTGCCAATTATTAATAGTATATTTTAAGAAAGTTAAAAGAAAAATTCTAGAGAGAATATCTTGTGGTCTCCAATGGAAAGTAACCCGCCCAAGTTTAAAAGGTCTGTATGTGACACTGGGTTATCAAGTGCTGGACAAAGAAATATTTTGTTATGTATTTTATTCTCTATCTTCGTTACGTACCCAGTCTGCATTGTGTCTTGTCAGCACGTTGTGTCTGGTCTGCAGTCTGCGTTTTGTTCTGGCTTGTAAGCAATCAGTCTCACCACATTCATTTGTACATGTGCCCTGTTATGTCATAATACTGCATGAGAATGAAGCAATCAAATTTTGTGCAGCTCTTTTATTTTAAAATGTATGTGAATATGGAAACATTTCATATTTGTTCATTTATTTCAGATCCTTTCCTGGTTAAATCCAATAGTTCATGTGAATACGGGTCACAAGTCCTTTGTTCCTGCCATTGGTTTGAAAAACAGAGTGATTGACCAATGGCCTAATGTTTACCTCCAGGTAGATTCCTTTTGAATGTGTCCTTAATATAATTCTGCTTATATTCTGCTTATTAGTGTCAATGTTGTGATGGACTTAGAGCGGGCTCTCTCAAATACACGAATATGAAGCAAAAGAAGAACATTCAAGTTGCAAGAAGTGCACATGTGGAAATAAGGAGAAAACAAGAGACTGCTGATGATATCTTTTTCTTTCGATGTGCTGCCTTTGACACCTACTTGGTTGATATTGGTGGTTTGCATCGAAAATAAAAATCGTAACCATTCAATAAATTAAGTCAAGAATCAGGTGTATTATAGATGATTGATAGACAAACGACCTCACCAAGATTTAGGTCTGTGCAGTTTCACCTGAATGTATAGAGCTTTGTATGGAGATGCCATGTTGGTGCCCGTAAAGTAACAGAAACATCTGTTATTGAGCTTTGCCATTGAAACAAAGAATTAGTGCTCTAGAGTTCTGATACATTGAAAGTAATACTTCTTTTACTGCAAGAACTTTTCAGTTAGCAAAAACGTAGGCGAGAAGTGGTCTTTTGACCTATGCGAGATCCTCCTCAGGCTGCCATTTTATGTCACGTAAGGCATAAATTCAAATGTCCTCTATGACAAAATAAGGAACCCTGTCGGTCTTAAACATCACAAAACGTTTTCATAGGGTCTTATATCTGATGACGCTAAAACTTCAGCAGGATTGCTAATTTGTAATTTTGGAAAATGATGACGTCACATAAAAACAGAGAATAGATTAGCTGAGTCAAACTTGTTCCCAGGGTCTCTCGTCTTCTTGCCCACCTTGGTCGCTAGTCTCTCCTAGTGCGGCATAACATAGCAACTATCTTTTGGCATGTTATTTCAAGCACGACCAAAATCATTGTAATTATACCTTGTGACATCACTGATGGCAAGCTCAAGAAATGCCAAAAATTTGAAACTGTTTTGGTTTCAAGTTCACAGTGAACTTCGGAGGGAAACCACTCAAACTCCAAAATTAGCACTTTCAAGCTCTCCCAGCAGGATCCAAAAGTTAAAAGAGAATTCTTGGTCTTCGGCCATCGTAGCTTGATTAAAAATATTAAACAAACAGTGGTGATAAACATTTTAAAAACATGTTTTTTTTATGAACTATTGAATGCCAATGTCAGCAGCGAAAAGCTGTTACTTTATTAGTATAAGTTTTTATTTCATTTTACAGACAGTTTCCGTTGGGAACGTCTTAAATTTCTGCTGCAGATGTTTTTCTGTCTAGATTCCAGACGCCACTGATACAGTATAAATAGCTTCTCATATTTTAACGGTTATACTTTTGAAAATGTTTGTTGACTAGCATACAAAACGTCAAGTTCATAAAATGCATGTTTTTAAAATGTTTATCACCGCTGTTTGTTTAATATTTTTAAAAGAGAATTGCTTATGAAAATAAGAGAGGCTGCTTGGTGCCCTTGAAGCGTTCGTGCATTTGTGCAGAACACTTTACCAAAGACAACTTTGGTAAAGGAGTTCTTTGGGACCATTTCCATAAAAACCATTTTCAATATGCTTGTAATAACAAAATTGTTGCAACAGCACTTTTGGTGTCGGCCTTCCTTTGATTCAGCTAAAATACAATCTAAATACCCTTTGCTCACAACCGGAAACGGACCACGTGTTGAATAGGATTGCCACTGCCATTTCATTAAATGCAGTGGTTAAACACACGTTTTCCAAAGTTAGTGATCTTTTTTTGAAAACTTTTACGGTTACATTTTTTCCTATCACCTCCCTAGTAAGTAAGACATTTGCATATCTCGCACTTGTTTTGCGCCCGCACTACGCCATGTGCAGGTACATGTTTACAGTTGCATTTTAGTATAATTTTCGAAAGTTAACTGCTACTGCTACTGTTAACAGTTATTGGTTAGCGATACGCTGCGATTGTGGTGTTCCTAGTTTAAGTACAGGTTCTTTGGTACCATGATCAAATTTTTCCCCCTTCATTTTTCAGGTGTATCAGATAGAATTCCATGAAAGAATAAAAGCGTCGTTAACCGTTTGTAAATATATGCATTATTTCTGGAAATATTTAAGTTTGAAAAATGTGTAAAATATGCAAATGAGATGACTGATGACGTCATACACTCAACCAAATTTAATACCAAGTATACAAATAGAGCTATGACGTGAAGTATATATGAAATAATTCATGTGTACTGCAGTAGTAGGTGATAGTGAAGAATGATTATCGCAGTAAATTTTCCAAGTTAAGCAATCGTGGATAGAAGAAGCCTGAAAAAATCAGGGCTTCAACGGGATTCGAACCCGTGACCTCCACGATATCGGTGCGATGCTATACCAACTGAACTATGAAACCACACATTGGGAGCGAGGCCAATTAACTGAGTTCATATCTTCCCGTGAGGAGTGAAATGACATGAAGTGTATAAGAAATAATTCATATGTGTACTGCGGTAGATGATGAAATTGAAGAATGATCGTCGCAGTAAATTTTCCAGTTTAAGCAACTGGAAAGAAGAAGCCTGAAAAAATCAGGCTTCAACGGGATTCGTACCCATGACCTCCGCGATACCGGTGCAATGCTCTACCAGCTGAGCTATGAAGCCACACATCGTACTGCAGTACACATATGAATTATTTCATATATACTTCACGTCATTTCACTCCTCAGGGGAGATATGAACTCAGTTAATTGACCTCACTCCCAATGTGTGGCACCATTTGCAAATATCAAAGTGGAACACCGAGTGCGGCCAGAAATGCCTTCAATATTGGGGAGGTCTGGAACCCAGTATGTTGCCGTGGTAACCAAACTGGTAAGCTCATATTGTGGAGCTCGTTTAGTAGGATCTTACTGTAAAGAATCAAAGATTTTTTATACAAATTCATTATTGGCTTAGATATCTTTCTTCATCTTATTTGATCAAATTTTGGTTGAGTGTATGATGTCATTACTGGGCTAATTTGCATTTCTCTGGAACGAAAAGGGATATTTGGATATAGCAAACAGCATTCTTCTCACACAGGCTACTTGTTTTTGTTTTAAAATGGCTGCGATAGGAAAGATGAGATTTTTGTCGTAGTACCACAGGTAGCCCAAGCTCGATATCTGAGCAGCTCTTTATATGTTGACCTGTCAATTGTTATTTGACTCAAGTGATTTGCATATTGATAAGGATTTGTATGGGAAAAATAACGATTGCTTCTGTAACCTATGCAAATGTAGCGATTTAAATAAAAATCGTCTTACCTTGCTTTAGCTGAGTGTTTTTCCCTCCTGTGTGGTCTATGAGCCGATTTACGGCCATTCTGTTAGTTTTAGGGAAACCAGTTTGCTCTCTCTATATATACTTCCAAGGTTGGGTACTCGGACGAAGCAGTCGATCGGATCCGCTGAAGGAAAATGGTCGTAAATTCTCTCCAGCAGGTCCAGTCGCCTCAAAATTCCAGGTAGAACACGGACGATAATTAATTTTTCCACCCGTGGTCTTTGCTTGGCGTCGAATCTTCACAGAGGCCGAATAAAACGTCGGCAATCTCTGAAAACTTTCCTGTTTACATGTAAGCTATCAAAAGGCTTTGTTCAAAAACCGTGTTACTCCCATGGTCAAAAATTACCTTAACAACCCGGCCTCAGATTCAAATTACATCCACTCCGGGTGGGAGACAATCCTTTGCTCCTTTCCTTTTTTGAAATTTGATGGGAGCAAAGGACTGTCTCCCACCTAGAGTGGATGTAATTTGAATCTTTGGCTGGGTCGCTAAGCTAACTTTTGACCGTTGGAATACTACGGTTTTGAACAAAGCCTTTCGATAGTTTAAAACGGGAAAGTTTTCAGAGATTGCCAATGTTTTATTCAGCCTCTGTGAAGATTCGACGCCAAGCAAAGACCACGGGTGGAAAAATTAACTATCGTCTGTGCTCTACCCGGAATTTCGAGGCGACTGGACCTGCGTGAGAGAATTTACAACCGTTTTCCTTCAGCGGATCGGATTGACTGCTTCGTCCGAGTACCCAACCTTGGGAAGTATAAAAAGAAAGAGCAAACCAGTTTCTCTAAAACTAACAGAATGACCGTAAATCGGCTCAAAGACCTCACAGGAGGGAAAAACACTCAGCTAAAGTAGGGTAAGACAATTTTTATTTAAATCGCTACATTTTCATAGGTTACAGAAGCAATCGTTATTTTTCCCATACAAATCCTTATAAATATGCAAATCACTGGAGTCACATAACAATGCTAAGGTCAACGTATAAAGAGCTGCTCATATATCGAGCTTGGGCTACCTGTGATAGTACCAGTTAAAACTGTAATTGGTCATGTAGAAAAATTTTCCTTTTATTTTAGTCGTGTACTTGGTAGCGTAGTTCATTGCATCAATGTTAGCCCAGCATGAAGCTTAAACCATGCACCATCATTTAAGTGCCAGTGAAACGAAATTTTCTCACTCTGTTTTATAATGGCCCAATCTATAGTTTCAAACGTGCTTTAAGAGGCATATTCTGTAAGATTTGAGTTAGGGTCAGCCACGGCACCTCACCGATTTGGCTGAAATTTTGCATGTGGACTTGCCTTTGGGTCCTAACTACGAAATGAATGTTTCAAAGTTCTGGTAAATTTTATTTTGGCAGTTCTGAACACGGCCGGT
>Ga0126343_10001556_pt1 | contig 10944 bp, 9 predicted proteins | sample Cyp2metagenome_FD_92531 | JGI IMG/M metagenome (GOLD analysis project Ga0126343, IMG submission 92531) | Coral microbial communities from Lord Howe Island, Old Settlement Bay, Australia - Cyphastrea 2 metagenome | ecosystem: Host-associated > Invertebrates > Cnidaria > Coral ... | reverse complement strand
CCAAAGGATTTCAAGTTGCTTCGAGGCGGCAAATGAGCGAAGCCCCGGGAGCATAGAAGTACTATGTGACCGGGGTGAGCGAATGCAGCCAACAAAGTAGCAGCTTGAAAGGCGACGGGTATAGGTTCACGCGGTAAAAGAAGCTACTGACCCCGGACAATGCACCCTGTTGGTTTTCATTCGTTGTCCGGCGTACTATTCCATTTACACGAACTTGCAGTAATAAGGTGCATAACCAACTTTGAATACCAGCACACAAGGACAGCCATTTCCCGGCACCCCATCTGACGCATCTAACCAGCACACCTGCCGTTTTATTCTTGAGCCTGAAGAACCGCTGAGGTTTGCCGAGTTGTGCGGGCAGTTTAACCAGCACCTGAAACAGATCGAAGAGCGCCTTGGCGTCACCATCCGCCACCGGGGCAACGCGTTTGCCGTCAGTGGCGAGAACGGCCCGGCAGAGGTGGCCAGTGAAGTACTGAAGCGGCTGTTTCGGGAAACCGGCAAGGATGAGCCGCTCAGCCCCAACACCGTGCACCTGTTCCTGCAGGAGTCGGCCATTGAGTGGCTTCAGGAAGCGCCGGACGACAAAGTGATTACCCTGCGCACCCGCAAAGGTCTGATCACCCCCAGGGGCCGCAACCAGCAAAGCTACGTAAAATCCATTTTGCAGCACGACATCAACTTTGGCATTGGCCCGGCCGGCACCGGCAAGACCTATCTGGCCGTTGCTGCTGCGGTGCAGGCGCTGGAAGAGGAGCAGATCCGGCGCATCCTGCTGGTACGCCCGGCGGTGGAAGCCGGGGAAAAACTGGGCTTTCTGCCTGGCGATCTGTCGCAAAAAATCGACCCATACCTGCGCCCCTTGTACGATGCCTTGTACGAAATGATAGGCTTTGAACGGGTGGACCGGCTAATTGAGAAAAACGTGATTGAAGTGGCTCCGCTGGCTTATATGCGCGGCCGTACGCTCAATAATTCGTTCATTATTCTTGATGAATCCCAGAACACCACCCAGGAGCAGATGAAAATGTTCCTGACCCGGATCGGCTTTGGCTCCACGGCCGTCATTACCGGCGACATCACTCAGGTTGACCTGCCCCGTGGCACTCGCTCCGGTCTGGCCAGTGCCATTGAGGTACTCAAAGGCGTGGAGGGCATTGGCTTTACCTGGTTTACTGCCAAGGATGTGGTGCGCCACCCACTGGTACAGCGCATTGTCCAGGCTTATGACCGCTACGACCAGCTCACGCAGTCCGCTGGTAAAGGCAAATCGTAATGACCAACGTTCATATAGACCTGATCAACAACAGCACAAGCACACAACTGCCAACACTGGATGAGCTGACGGCATGGGCGGCAATGGCCGTTGAGCAGTATCGTCAGGAGGCGGAAATCAGCCTGTTAATCGTTGACGAAACCGAGGGCGCTGAGCTGAACCAGCAGTGGCGGAATAAGTGTGGCCCCACCAACGTGCTGTCGTTTCCATCCGACCTGCCCGCCGAGCTGCAATTGCCCCTGTTAGGTGATCTGGTCATCTGCGCACCGGTGGTGGCAAGAGAGGCTCTGGAGCAGAAAAAAAGCCTCAAGGCACACTGGGCGCACATGATGGTTCATGGCACACTGCACCTGCTTGGCTTTGATCATATCGATGATGCTGAAGCCGAAGAGATGGAGTCCCTGGAAACGGACATCCTTGCCCGGATTGGCTATCCTGACCCCTACCGGGATCAGGAGTGAACCAACCTTGGCGGTATTTCCGCAAGCTGTAATCCGTGGATAGCCACGATTACCAGCCCGTGACAGGTCAGGGGAACATTACCCCGGCCCTGTCCGACTGGTTGCTATCCCTCCCAGCGTCAAAAGCACTGGGTTTCTCGTGAGGTTAAGATGAGCGAAGACCATTCGACGGGAGATCACCCGTCACCATCATGGATGGATAAACTGACCAGCATGTTCCATCAGGACCCCAAAGACCGCCATTCACTGATGGCCATGCTGCGCGATGCCGGCAGCCGGGGAATGCTTGATGATGAGGCGTTGAGCATTATCGAAGGCGCCGTGCAAGTGGCGGACATGCAGGTTCGTGAGATTATGATTCCCCGCTCCCAGATGGTCTGCGTTGACGAGGACCAGAGCCCCGGCGAGTTCCTGCCCCACGTCATTGAATCGGCCCACTCCCGCTTCCCCGTTATTGGCGACACCAAAGATGAAGTCATTGGTATTTTGCTGGCCAAAGACCTGCTGCCACTGATTCTTAACACCGGCGGCAAATTCAACATCAAAAATCATTTACGTCCGGCGACGTTTATCCCCGAGAGCAAACGACTGAACGTACTGCTCAGGGAGTTTCGTACCAACCGTAACCACATGGCCATCGTTATTGATGAGTTTGGTGGTGTGGCCGGACTGGTCACCATTGAAGACGTGCTGGAACAGATTGTCGGCGATATTGAAGACGAGACCGACGTGGATGAAGACACCTTCATCAAGCCGGCAGACGACTTCGAGCACTCGTTTATCGTCAAGGCATTGACCCCCATCGAAGATTTTAACGAGCAGTTCAACACCCGCTTTCCGGACGACGAGTTCGATACCATTGGCGGCATCGTGATGCAGGAGTTTGGCCATATGCCAACCCGCAACGAGTCGGTGGAGATTTCCGGCCTGCGTTTTGATGTGCTCAATGCCGACGGTCGCCGGATTCGTCTGTTACGGGTGACGCCCAACTGATGGCCCGCTCTTCTGCCCGCCCCCTGTTGGGGACTGTCCGTTACTTGTTATCGTTGGCCGCCGGTGCGCTGATCACGCTGGGGTTCAGCCCGTTCGATATCTGGCCGGCCCCCATGCTGGCCATTGGCGTTATTTTCCTGTTGACCCGAACACTGCCGGTTAAGTTGGCCAGCCGCTGCGGCTTCCTTTTTGGTGTGGGGATGTTTGGTGCCGGCACCTCATGGATATACGTCAGTATCCATGAGTTTGGGGGTGCCGCACCACCACTGGCCGCCCTGCTGACCGGATTGTTTGTGCTGTTTATTGCCGCACTGATGATCTTGCCAGTGTTCCTGCTCTACAGCTGGCTGAACCAACGTTATGCACAACGGCACTGGCTGCCCTGGCAACAGGCGCTGCTTTTTTCCGGGCTGTGGGTGCTGTTTGAGTGGATTCGCAGCTGGCTGCTGACCGGCTTCCCCTGGCTGCTGTTTGGCTATGCCCTGATCGACACACCGTTTGCTGCCCTGGCACCGCTGACCGGCGTCTACGGCCTCAGCTTGCTGATGGTGACCACCGTTTGCCTGCTGTTTACCCTGGTGATCCCCACCCGGCGGAAAACCACACGCACGGGTAATGTGATCGCCCTGGCGGCAAGCCTTGCATGCTGGGGGCTGACCTGGCCGCTTAACACTATTGAGTGGACACAAAAAAGTGGGGAATTGTCGTTTAGTGCCGTACAGGGGAACATTCCCCAGGAACTGAAATGGGACCCGGACTTTTTTATTTCCACCATCAATACCTACATCGGCCTGAGCGAAGGTCACTGGCAGCAACAGCTGATTATCTGGCCGGAAAATGCCATCCCACTGTTGTATACCCAGGTTCCGGAGCTGTTGGCACACCTGGAAGGGCTGGCCGGACAGAACAGCACCCTGATTCTTGGCATGCCGGTGGATGAATACGACAATGATCATGTCTTCTACCACAACAGCATACTGGCCGTCGGCGAGGGCCAGGGCCGCTACGATAAACAGAAGCTGGTGCCTTTTGGCGAATACCTGCCCATGCAGTGGCTGCGGGGGTTGATTGATTTTTTCAACCTGCCCATGTCGGACTTCTCCCGGGGCGATTCCGAACAAGCCCTGTTGCAGGCCAGCGACGTCACTATTGCGCCCTACATCTGCTACGAAGTGGTCTATCCGGATTTTGCCGCCGAATTGGCCAGAAAAAGTGGACTGCTGATCACCATCAGTAATGACACCTGGTTTGGCCAATCCATCGGCCCGGTACAGCATTTCCAGATGGCACGCATGCGGGCACTGGAAACCGGACGCCAGATGATCCGTGCCACCAATGACGGGATCACCGCCCTGATCAACCAGAAAGGTGAGGTGACCGCCACCATTCCCCGTTTCAACAGCGGTGTTTTATCGGCTACTGCCGAAGTACGCGAAGGGCAGACGCCGTTTATGCGCTTCGGCTCCTGGCCGGTAATCCTGTTCAGTCTGCTGATGGTGGTCGCTATGCTGCTGCCTTCACGGTCAACCGGCCGGAAGTGACTCCCTGTCGAGTCAGCGGTAGGAACCTCCCCTACCGCTGCTCACAGAACCGGACGTGAGAGTCTTTCCTCATCCGGCTCTTCTTAATCCGTAACTGCTCAGAATTTGTAGGCAAGTCAATGCACTGACATCACTGATTTGTGATTCAGACCGGGCATAATCTCTGCCCATGAAACCATGCAAAGTCTCAGCGCTTGAGGCCAAAGTCAGCGAACTCAAAACTCTTGTTAACAACCTGCTCGACAAAATTGAGAAACAAGATGCCCGGATTCGCAAACTGACCACAGAGAACCCGGCTCTGCGTGGAGAAGTTCAGCACCTTAAAAAACTCAAGGGACAACCCAAAATTCGTCTGAACAAAAAGGCTCCGGAAGACAGTAAAGACAACAAGACAGACGCAACGCCTGCTCATACAGCACCGCCCAAGAACAAACACCCACGATCTCAGAAAACTGGTCAAACCGCCAGGCCATCACCGTCTTCCATTCAAGATAAAATCTGTAAGGCAGAAGGCGTATAGGATAACTGGATCAATAAGGGCTATCAGGACTTCACTCACATTGATGTGCATCTGGAGTTTACAACAATACGTTATCGTCGCGAGGTTTGGCTCACGCCTGAAGGCCTGACCGTCACTGCGCCGTTGCCTGCTCACGTTAAGGGTCGCTTCGGAGACAATCTGGCCGCTATGGTAATTCAGCAAAAAAATTCACAATTAAACTCAGCGAGAATTGCTGGCTGATTGCTCGTTATGTAAATCAAGAACTCAGGGATTCGATTCAGGACTTAAAAACCATTGCGAAAACTTTTCCTTGCATCGCGGGGCGCAACCATATATGCACATGGTTTTTGTATTGATTCTGTACTTTGATCCCAATTTTTTATTGAACTTTCAATATTAATAATGATCCAACTAGACAGATTCAGAATAATTATAACCAAAGGATTTCAAGTGGATTCGAGGCGGCAAATGAGTGAAGCCTTTATGCCCCCAGGTGCCGGGAGCATAGAAACACCATGTGACCAGGGTTACGACTGCACGGATGCAGGAGGTAGGGCAACGCATGGAGCAGTTGCCGGGCAAATGCAGCCAACAAAGTAGCAACTTGAAAGGCGACGGGTATATCACTCCCAAACCAGCAGCTGGTTCAAACTACAAATTCATTAAATAAAAGACCTGGAAGCAACCAACTTTCAAACAAACAAGAGATTTACATTATGAATCCGATCAATCCAGAGAAAATATTTAATCCAGAATCTTTAGCCAATGCCCTAAAAACAAAAAAACCTACTGATACAGTCTCACAGCAATCCATAGATGATCTTGATGACAACCCTCTAACAACATCCCGCGCCCGCTGGGCTGGTAGAGCTGTCAAATGCGCCCTTTATTATGCCAGCTACGTGGTTGGATCAGCTTTGGCTGCACCGGTTTTGGGTCCCACAGGCTCTTTCTATGCAGGAGTTTTAGCCTCAGGAGCCGCTAAAACAGGCACGGATTATGTGAGTTATCTGTTGTATACCAAGCCCGCCATAAAAGAAATAAAAGAAGCTAATGCACTGAAGGAAAAACTTGACGAGCAAAAATCCAGACAAGGCAGGCTTAAAAAAAGTAGCGACCTACAGGGTCTTGAGAATTTTAACAAACTACCTGGTCTTGAAAAAATAAAGAAGCAACTTGAAAATATTTGCAACAAGGTAAAAGTAGACCAGCAGAGAAATCAATTTGGATTAAAATCACACTCTAACAACAACCATATGATTTTTTCTGGACCACCAGGAACGGGAAAAACAAAATCAGCAAAAGCATTGACAGAATTACTTTATCAAAATGGAGTCATCCGGGAAAATAAATGCATAGTTGCTGACAAAAGTGATTTCATTTCACATTTAGCTGGTTATACTCCAGAAAAAACAAAAGAGGTATTCGATAAGGCTTCTGGCGGGTTGTTGTTTATTGATGAAGCGTATCAACTCAATCAAAATCAAATTACTACCAGTGGCCAAAACACTTCCGCCGACGCAATTGCAAAACTATTAACTCTTTTAGAAGAACGAAAGGATGTTATTGTCATTTTTGCAGGCTACCCAAAAGAGATGCAACAATTCAGGAATATCAACCCCGGATTAGCATCAAGAATACCTACAACTATTCATTTTGATGATTACAATGTAGATCAGCTAACCGATATCTTTAAACATTTCTGCACTGAAAGCGATTACTCAATAACTGATGATGTATACGATCACGCCAAAAAAATTATTGCTCGCATAAAGTCAGCTCACAAAGAATCATTTTCAAATGCCAGAACAATAAGGAATTTTTTTGAACGAGTCATTAATGCTCAAGCTGCTCGACTTAATTCTGAGCCAATAGCAATAATGATAACAAACGGATCTAATGGAGAAAAAACCACACTGCTATGGAAGAATTCACACGATACCGGAGTTAAATCACAGCTCATAGGTTCAAGATCAGAGATAGAAACCTCTGATGATAACCAAAACGGCGCAGACTCAGGCAATAGCAAAAGTTTACGAAAAAAGATGTTTGATACAAAAACAACCTTCGAAAGTGAACTTCCTGAGAAAATACCAAGAAAAGACTTTTTCACAAGCAACCAACATAGCGCCGATAAAACCAATCAATCCGAATCACAATCTGACATAACAGACACTGATTATATCTCCTCCATCAATGTCAGCGATTTATCAATCGATCGTGAAGATCTCATTGCAAAATATAAAGCTATCCTTGTGCGCGACTTGGATGCAGTATCTCTTGATGAGCTAAATCCCGATGAAGAAGCTCCGGATCTATCACACATGTACACATGATCAGCAATTCGGCTCTTTTGAAAAATGAGTGGGTAAAGGTATATTTATCCACTCTTTTTTTCCCTGCTGGGGCTTTACGTCGATACAGCTCGGCGAGATGAGGATTACAGCGAAATCCACACTGTCGGCATGGATGAAACGTATCTACCCGTGGGCACGAATACATAACCCTGTTCGTCGATCTTGAAGAAAAACGAACGCTGTTTGTCGCTGAAGGCAAAGACAGTGAAACGGTCAAGGCATTTGTGTCTGACCTGAAGGAGCGCGACGGCAAAGCTGAAAACATCAAACAGGTCAGTTGTGACATGTCCCCGGCCTTTATCAAAGGAGTACGGGAAGAGCTGCCAGAGGCTCAGGTTACCTTTGACAAATTCCGCATCATCAAGATTATTAACGAAGCAGTGAATGCTGTGCGCAGAGAAGAGGCAAAAACCAATCCATTGCTGGCAGGTGCCCGCTACGCGCTGCTGAAAAACGAAAGCAATCTGACGGCCAAACAGAAAATAACGGGCTGGGTCTCTCATCGTTGCTGTTTTTAGATGGGAGCTTTCTAGTTCTATGAAAGCTTGACGCTTTCTATATTTGGCCGTGGTCGTGTTTTTCCTTGTTACAGGATCTGATGTCAAATCTACACCATTGACTCGACTCATCTCTTTACATAGATTTGCACCAGTGAAGGCTGTAACAATACCCCTCTCGTAGGATGACTACCACATAACTCATAGTTTTCTTTGAGAAAATCCATTGTCTCTTGTAACACGGAATGAATTCTACATTCATCTTTGTCTTCAAGGGCAATAAGAAGAACAACCACTTTATTCAATGCTTCTGATTCAGTGTATTTTTTTACCAGAGAAAAGCTAATAGGGTGCCCTGGCAGATCAGGGAAACTCATAAATAATACTGAGTTCTTATCAAAAAATGAGGGGGTAATATCATCGCCCGTCAAATCTTTATCATTTACCTTAAAAAATGGAGAAAGCATTTTCTCTGCTACGCCACGATCTTCTTTATCGTAAAGACTTCTGGCAGGTGAATAGTCGTAAGGTCTTACAGTAAAGCCAGCCACGGCAAATAGTGCACTGTGATAACAAAAAGGCCCTGATCCCGCATCAATGATAACAGTGTCTTTTGGATCAAGATTTAAGTCATCCTCAAGACAAATGCGAACCAAATCAAACTCTGACGACAATAATGGAGCATATGATACGATGTCACCGGCTAAGAAATATTTAGGCTCAACCATATGCCGCTGATAATTGATTAATCCAGATATTGAGTCTTCTGACATATCGGAAATATCACGGCACTCCTCTGGTCTACTGCTAATCTCAGACTTCTTGCCGGGATGAGCTTCTGACTTAGCGATTCCTAGCCAGTAAGTAAAACAAATACTCTTAACATCAGTAAAGTCCAGTTTTGGTTTGCGCTCAGCCACTTCAAAAGCATCTACAACAAAAGCAACTGCTCTGGAAGAAATTCTGGTCTCTTTTTGATCTTTTTGTCTTGCCGCAGGGTCGGGTGTGAAATCTGCCTGATTGCCCACAGACCGCTCACCTCTCAAAAGGCTGACGGTTTTGCCGCAGGCAGTGCCTTGACTCACGGCAGTGTCGTCTAAATTACTGACTTCAGCGCTGTTCGGTTTGGGACTTTGTCCCTGATATGGTGGTAATTGATCCATCGTTTTTTTCTCCATCTTTAATTGTCTTTATTCATGAACAAAGAACACTTGTGATATTGATGGGTTCCAACCAACCCTATGCATTATGGCCTGTCTCTTAGCACCCAATAATAAGGTGTGCTGTCGAGAGCCGGGTAACCCCTGCATAGCATCGGCTCGTACCAACATTGACCAGTAAATTTAACGAAAGTTCCACAACAAAGGGGTCGCAAAACAGGTGGGTTCCATCGTAGCCGGGATGGATTATCCAGGCAGTCGGATATACCGCAGTCGTTTGAAGGCGCAGCGCTCCGCGCTCCTGCCTTATATCCCCGCTCGATTGCACCCGAAGGGCACAAGGGCGAAAGTTTACGGCGTTTTTGCTAATCCATCGTTTTTTGGCAATTATTGGCAAAAAAGCGTCGTTTTGAACACCCACCTCTGCTACTTTGCCAGATTTCACAGGCAGACCAGAAACCGGTGTGCTGTTCGGACAGGAACCATTTGGAGAAAGAACACTCTAAGTCCCGGCCATAACATACGCCCCAATGGAGTCCGAAAATGAATACCGTCTCTTCACCCGCCCCTTACCAGCGGTTTGCCTCACATCAGGATCTACAGCAACCAAGTACTATGCGGGAAGAACGTGAGCCTGATTGCAGCGAGCCGGGACCCACAATCTCGACGCACACTGATCTGAAGGTCCTTGAAATGACTCTCAGAGCCTCCGGCTCAAGTGCCGGGGATTTGGTCGGACCGGACGGACATCTTCGCGACGATCTGAAGCTGCCCAAAGGGATGAACCCTCTGCACGTTGCCAGCCTTGCCAAGGACGAGCTACTGCTTCAGGAAACTCTCAACGATGCCCGTTACAACGGTTGTATCGATGAGCGTGTGTGCGAATCAGAAATACCAAAAGGTAAACCCGTTTCTGGCCGCTTCGTGCTTCATGAGGGAGCCGGCGGCTCACCGCTGCACTTTGCTTTGCTTAACGGTTGGGATGAAGGAGCACTGCTGCTGATTAATGCCCTTGACCGTGAAGACATGCTTGAGAACAGTCTCAATAAAGCGGGCTCCAGTCTTCTGAGCATGGCGGTGGGTAACTGCGATATCGCTGTGGTCACCCGACTTTGCGAGCATTTCAATAAGTCTCCTGACTACGAAGCTTATCTTCATCACACCACTGCAGATGGCAAAAACTTGCTGCACCACGCTGCACAACAAGATGGTCCTGCCGTGTTTAAATACATCAGCTCACAAATGCTCCAAACCTACGAAGCAAAGCGTGCCAATGGAGAAGAACATGCCAAGACCCCGATAGACGCTGAAACCAGTAGGGATATCGATGGCAGAACCCCGATGGATATAATCCGGGATAGGGTGGGCGAGACGCATGTGAAGCATCTGGATGCCAGTGAAGATGCGCGCTATAAAAAGCTACATCAGGGTGACTGGGAAAGTGAATGGGAGCGTTACTACGTTGAGCATTGCCATGGCGACCGGATTTCATGGGTCCCACCTTGGAAACGGTGCTGCATTGTGTGATGATCTGTAAACCAAAGTCGTCTATTTTGAGTCCCGGACTCGTGCACTCTGAGTGTGCTTTGCCGTTCAAGGCTGGGCAGGAGTGCCGGAACCTTCCGGGCCATTGGGCGGCTGTGGCAGGGGGGCTTTTGCCCCCTGCCCGAAACCGGCGAAATGACCTGCCTCAACAGAAAGTCCATGAAGAAGAATCAGGGCGAAACAGCAAAGCCCTGAACGCTACAAAACACCAAAATAGGAGCCAGCCAACCCCATCACCACGATCCCGCCAATAATCTTCAACGGTGAAGCACCATTTTTCACAAAGTAGAAGACCACCATGGTAAATGCCAGCGGCAGCAACTTGGGCATGATCGGGTTGAACAGGTCTTCTTGCAGGTTGATGCTCGCCTTGCCCACTTCAACGACAGCAGTTGTCTGTAGCCGAACAAAGGTAGCAATCAAACCGCCCACCACAGTCAGGCCGACAATAGTGGCCGCGTGGGAGAACTTCTGGGTGTGCTCCTTCAGGGCACTGATCGCTTTTGAGCCAGCGTTATAACCGTAATGGGCCAGACCAAAACGCAGGCCAAAGTGAACCGCATTAAACAGCAGCAGGAACAGTATTGGTCCCATTACACTGCCTTCCAT
>Ga0126343_10001555_pt1 | contig 10945 bp, 4 predicted proteins | sample Cyp2metagenome_FD_92531 | JGI IMG/M metagenome (GOLD analysis project Ga0126343, IMG submission 92531) | Coral microbial communities from Lord Howe Island, Old Settlement Bay, Australia - Cyphastrea 2 metagenome | ecosystem: Host-associated > Invertebrates > Cnidaria > Coral ... | reverse complement strand
GTTACATAGAATTATTCAACTTTATTTTATTTGGATTCCGCATTTTTACGTCTCGCCTGTAAATAATTTTCTTAATTTACATTTTTTCTGTGAGTACTTTTTCGAGTCAAAAAAATAAAATTACATTTATAGGGTAAATAAAAATACACATGCTACAAATCTGGAGAAGTTACTTCTCGTAGCTTTCCGGTTAACCAGTCTGTTTATAATAGAGATATTGCACGCACATATGAGCAGAACGGGTCACAAGTCAACTTATACTTGAAAATAACTGCCGTATTTCCCATTTAACCTGTTAACGTATGCCAGTATTTAATCATATTTCGCGGATTCGTCATCATTTCAGTCCAGTGTTCGCACGCAGTCCCTCTGGCGTACATCATTCCCCCTAACAGGACCCTACCGATTAACTGGTCTTCCTTTCCCCCTTCCCTGGAGTGCATAATTGAAACAAGTAGAGTACCAGTGCCCAGGTCATCCCCGGACACTGTGAAGTTAAACGATTCGTTGTACAAAGGATCGCGTGTTGCATGATGGACAGTACTTTTCTTTGTCTTGATTATTTTATTACCAATTGAGAACGTCACCTTGGCATATGAGTCTGAAAATATAAAATATGATAAGAACAATGGTCAAAAACACAACATCAGCAGAATTAAAATCCATTGTAAATGATTTGGCAGCTGTCTATTGGCGCCAAAACATGTCTGCGTTTCATTGAATTGAAATTATTCCGTTTCGTCACCTTCCTCAAAACACCCGCGCCTAAGCTACTGAACTGCGTTTTCAAAACGCCTCGTTTCGATGACTTTTCAATATGGTTTGCATCGCTTTTTGGGTGGAAGACAAATAAATAAGACTGCATTCAAAAGAATGCGTTTTGAAATGGAAACATTAATTGCGGAAGGGATTTGAAAAGGGCTTCCTCTACGATCTTCTACGAGAATGAAAATTGTTCAGATGGTCTAAAATGGTTATCTATAGCATCTGTTTAATTTATTCCTGGGAAATTTTCAGGTTTTCTTAGCAATCACATAGGAGTTTTTGTCTTGGCCAGTAAGATCTGTACACAATTCGTGGTTTGCACGACGAGAGTTTTCCGGCGCTTTCCACTTTAAACAGGCGCCCATGGAAGAATATAATAACAATTTCTGAAATAAGGCTCAATAGCTTGCCCCCGTACGATAATTGAAAATAGGAGAATCGCATTAACTAAATTTCCCATATGCTCAGATAGATTTAGCATTTAGGAAGGCAATAAATTTCCAATTACTCATTAAGAACTCTCCGTCACCGTAGAGGACGGTTGTAGAGGGCAAGGGTTTACAAATTAAGCAAAGTCATGGGCTCGTAAGTAAAGTGAATAATTCTGTATTGTCACCTGTCCCGTGAGGTTCCATTTTCTTTAGGTTAGCAGCTCTAAGAACAATAATTGTAAGTCTGTCTAGGGTGGGGTAGTAGGACATGGAGATGTGGATTTCGCCAAGTTCAGACGGGCTCTAAAACGAAACAAACAAATGAACAAAATAAAAAGTGCAATGAAATAAAAAGCAAAACAGGCGAACTGAAATGATAAAAGTAAAAGTTATTAAAAGTTACGGAATAGGCCCTTTGCAGCTGGGGTCACGTGACTAAATTTTTTCTCGAAATTTTGAATTATGGGTTATGAATTCAAGCATGCCAGAAATGTAAAGAGCGCGTCGAAAACAACATGATGACTAACTTTGAGGCCCCTGGAATTAAAGAGTAAGTTCATAAGACAGTTTGAACTTTCAGAAGATTTAGATTTGCTGGGGAGCAATTAGCAACATGAGCAAGGCCTTGTGCTCCAACAAGTTTTTACACATCTTCTTACTCTTAAAACTTGACCATTTTGATATTTTCGTCATGCTTTTTCTATTTCTGGTATTCGTTAAAGTTTTTGCCCATAATTTTATGAATAGGTCACGTGATGGCGTAGCTTGCAAAGGCAAAGGGCCTATAGAAACTGATATGGATAAAATGCCGGTGTCACGTTAAATTGTTGAAGGTCATGTGGAAAAAAAAAGTCTGTTTCATGTCTTAACGTATCGCATGTTTATAAAATACTAACTGATATGTTTTGTCTGAGGTTCAATAAAAATCTAAACAACAGACAAAAAAACAGTTTTTGCAGCCCATTAGCAAACATGCATTTAGCAACAGCCGAAAATGTACCTCTGACTTCACCTTTAGAATCTTCTAGTTCGGTTAATTGCGTATAAAAAGCAGCCGTTTGTGAAGGTCCATAGTCGTTCTCGTAGATTTTAACCGTACCTCCGCCCAATTCCCACCATTTACTCCCCAAAATAAATTCCCACCAGTGTTTATTTGGTTTTATCAAGGAGTACTCTGTCAGTCTTACTCAACAGGTTGCCAAATTAAGTATGTGGAGAATTTAAGATCAAGGAACGTCGAAAACAGTTGTCAACCACTGATAGTGTTTCCAAAATGAATTGAACTAGATAGGGTTCTGTGCTGTCAATCAAACCAACTATAACATCTTTTGACATTCTTTATTGGCCGCGGCGATGAAAACCCAGTTACATGCATGCTGTCATTTAGCTTCATTTGTGTCTCGTCGACTTTATAACACTGAATGCAGACTTTCCCCTATTTCAAAGCGAATTTTTTTCCAAACAAGCTCTCTCTCCAACATTCGTACCTGTCAAACGTTTATCGCGAGTTTAACAGAAAACGCTGGAAAAGTCAAACTTCATGCGCAGTTTGTTAGCCATGGTAAATCTAATTAGTAACAAAGACAATAAACAACCAATTCATCATCAGCTGGTAGCTCGAGATAAAGTGTCTTTGTATGACGTAAACAGGCTTAAAATAGTTCAACTAGAAAAGTAGCGGCACATACCTCTTTAATAGCCACGAGATCTCTCCACAATTCAACTTTATGATTTGTGTCCAGCTCATTCAAAGGATACAGCACCTCTCCTAACACAGTCTGCTGGCTCGCTCTATACCCGTCATATACGGACAAACGAAGTGTACACCTCTTGAGCTCCGAAACAGGCAGATTAAAATAGAACATTTCATCGAAGTTTGGTTGGCGCGTTTTCCTTTTGCATTTGCTCTGCGAGACGTTTTTCTCTTCTGGGCACAAAATGTGTAGTTTTACGAACGGATCGCACGTTATCGCAGTTTTGCCTCGAGGCGAAAGGTTTCGCGCCTTTACCAAAGTAACCGCTAGACTCTCCGCTGAGCTGTCGTATTCCAAGTTGAACCAAATGCGTCCCAGATGGTCTAAGGGATAGGGCTCTTCTTCATCGTCCTCATCTTCCTCTAGCGCACTCGCCGGGCTCGGCTCACGACTGGAAACCGATCTCGATGCTCGCCCTTCCAATCGCTCTTGTGTGTCGTAGAACATTTCTTCGCTTGACATTGGCGATAACGACTCTTCAGACGACAGTACTTTCTCCGGCAGTCGACGTAGTAACGTTTTCTTCGGCGTGTGGGGCTGTTGAGCCGTTTTGACAGTAAATTCCGGTGGTTGAACAGCGGTGTTCGCTATCTGTGAGTATTGTTTATATTTTTCGGCCTGTCTGCGCTGTCTTCTGACGAGGTACAGCGTGACAAGCAGAATCACACTAAGTAAGCCAAGAACGACTGTTAGAACCACAGGCAAGACTGGAACTGCAAAATCAAGAAAAAAGAAAACGAAAACTTTGTCATCTACGGACGTGAGGTGTCGCAAGTTTCAGTTGACCGCGAAAGTTCTTATATGAGGATGCACTCCCATTAATCCGCTAATACGCATGCAATCTTTGAGCTGGCGGTAAATATTATCATTTCCCATCAAAACAGTTCACGCACACACTAGTAAGACCTAGTAGAAAAATAAAGAACATTGTCTTTTAATTCCAAAAATTCCCAGACCTTTAATACAGTTTGTAAAACGCAGATAACAAACTCAGCTGAAACTGAAAGGCTTGCCTTGGGTAAAATATGAAGACGAAAATAGGTTTTCATGCATAGACTCGAATACCGGAATAGATGTTAAATTGACGTGGAACACGAGGAAAATATTCTTAAATTGATGATCAAATTCTTTATTCTTTCCACTTGTCTTCCTGTCAGTGCACTGATATTTGTACCGAGAAAATAGAGGTTTGGTCACCACTGCGGATAGAAGAAAATCAGACAGACTTTGACTGAGTGGATTGAATGAAATTAATACTTGGGATTAGAAACTTGAACTATGCTCGGAAGCTCCATGTCTGTCAGTCGCACTGAGTGGCAAAAAATGAACGGAACTGAATATCTCTGTCTTTGCAAGTAAAGTCTGTAGATTGATCGAGAACTTTCAGGCTTACGCCCACTTCAAGATAGAGGCCGGTTTACGTTACTCCGGAAGAAATTTCAAATACACTTGGTGTAATAATTTAGACTTAAATTTTTTATGCCTCTATCTTGAAGTGGGCGTGAGAACGTTTTAAAAGAATGACAAGAGTGATTTGTGGTTCACGATCAATCTACAGACTTTATTTCTCTCATTCTGTGTGAGAAATGACCGAGGAAGACAAGGAATGCATTGGAATTATTTTTGGCATCAAACATTTCCGTGATTTGGTGTTCTTAAATAATCGCTACTGGAGGATTGCCAGTGTGGACTTCTGTGGTTGTGAATGTTTGATAGAAACATCGAGGAATCACTCGAGCGAACATTGGCAAACGATTTGATGCCGCAATGTTTTTCCGTTTAGTCTTTTTACTTCTCTCAAGCGAAGCCCGTTATAGCTTGTACCCGAAAATACAACGGACATTTCAGGTCTCATTTCATTAGTTGTAGAACATTGTGGAGATTGGTTACGCGACACATTATGTCTGATATTGCAAAAGAGTAGCATTCCTAATGTAATGACCCTCGTTACACCCGTCTTGATGGACAATAATAATTTCAATGTCTCATGGACAGCTGCAAAGGCTAAAATTTTGATGTAACGATCATTACTGACGGCTACATCAAAGCACAGATTTCGAATGAGGGTCATCAAAAACAAGCATTATTTTGTTTCATTTATCTCCATACCATTGCTTTTAATAACACTCTTTGGATTTTGGGAATAATCTTTTAAATTGTATTGCCTTTTCAGAGGGTAAGACTTCATAATTACGGGTCCTATTTCGTTGTTAGATAACTGTTTCGCCTATTATGTCTCATGTTTTTTTGCGAACTCAAGTTTAGGTCCTTTTGGTCCTTTTGAAGTTCAGTGGATAGCCAGCCAGAATTTTGGTTTCTTTGTCCGTTCTCATTTACCCCTGTTCGACTCTCAACGGCCGATTCCCCACGAGCGTCAAAGGCTAACCCCACTACTAGTATTTTGTATTTCAGTTAACTACAACAGAAGCTACAATCTAACACAAAATAAAAGGGCTTCATGAAAGACAACTGGCATTGACATACAGATGGCAAAAATCCAAGAATATGATTGGCTAAAATCAATATTTATTGCGGTCAAGATTTTTCCATTAAGACCAGTTTCTCTCGTCCGGTCCTGCTATAACATTTCCCGCGATAAGTCACAACAAACAGACAAACAAAAACTGAGATAAAAATCTAAAACAGTAGCTTCTTTTTTTTCCTAACATTACTAAGTGGAAGACCTGAAAAGACGTGAACGAGAAAGAAATCAAAACCGCTCAAAACGAGACTGAAAGTGGCTTAAACGGCCGGCCGCAAAAAGAGTTGTCGGTCGATAGAAGGGCAGAGAATTAAAGACATACATGCCAGATAATTCGATTGTCATTTCTCGTCTCAGATCACAAGGAAAACAGACCCAACGCTATAGTCGAGATTCTCGGCACAAAGATTCCGGCCTTTCGGGGTTAATGCGGAGAAGTAAAAGAACAAACTTAAATTTGGGTTAATTCATTCTTTTGTACGCCGAGTGAAAATGACAAGTTTGAACACTAAAACGTAATTTCCATACTTTTGCCATCATGAAAACGTCATCGCCGACGAATTCGCTCTCCTGCTCTAAATTGTGGCAAATCAGTGCGTCAAAGCGGTGGCTGTGCGTTTTAACAGCAGACGACGAAAAGCTATGATCAACAAATTGAATCAATCATCTTGTAAATTGGACACGACTCCATTTATTTATATAAGGTTATTTGTTATCGAGTCCATTTCCGATGGGAGAAGGCAGACTGTCGAATTAATTTGACTTTCAAATTTGTGTTTTACAACTGCAATCGAATAAAGAGACAATTGAAAACAGAAAACAATTTTAAGAACAAAATAAGCTTACAGGCCTTAACATATGTCGTGCTTTTTACACTGCTATATCGCGACTATCTTTAGTTTAAGACAAGTATGAATGAAAAAAAAAAACAACGAAGTTGGAATCATAGGCATATATTTTCGGATTGCTTTTCTATTCTAATTTTTTTTTCATTTCCGCATTGGCAAGAAAGAAAGTTTATTAAAAAAAGGGATAAATCTCTAATTGATGCAAATAAAACGCTTGAAAACGAAAGGAGTTGTTCACGAACGTATCAAAACCATTGACACTGGATTTCACAACAAACTGGCGATTTTCGATCCATGAATGAAATACCAACTGATTTCATTATTCACTGTTAGCGCTTCGTCCCGGACGGGGAGGAAATTATTCGGTGTTTTTGGTGAAGAGAAATAAGCAAAATGTGAACAATTCAAGGGTGACCTTTCCCCAAGAAATTTTGTTTTCATTTCATTCGAATCAAAACATAATTTATTTAGTGTTGTTTAGTGCTTTGAGGTTAATACTGAATATATCATGGGAGGGGGTGGGCAATCGGACTTAAAGAGGTGAAATTTTCTGAATCTGTTTCATAGAGAGATTTCAGATGCGACTCGGTTTTAGAAATTGATTTCAAATCAGCGGAAATATCTACTGAAACGATTCGCCTAACACGATTTTTAGAGGGCATCATTGCAACATAAAATTGCAAACTCATTTACGGCGACCGGGAAGAATATGAATACTTACATTTTGTATCTCTCGAAGAATGGTTTCCTACGGCCGTATCAAGGAGGGTCGAATTATCAGCGAGTTGATTTTGGCTCCATTCGAATCTTCTCACCATCCTGGTGAGAAGCGAACTGGAAGGAAAAATATTCCCGATCACCTCTTCGGAGAATCATTCACGTTTTGACACGCTTCGTCCGCTGGTATTAATTGTAGGGTCCACGGGAAAGTTTTCAGCGGATCATTTGTTATTGTTCTAATTATATTCACGAAGTATTTGCAATTCAAATTTATTTGTTCCACGTTGCAGCTGGGTCCATAGAGCTCTTTCAGTCTCGGAGCTTTGATCTGCTGTTTTTGAATGTTGTGTTGGCCAGCAACAAAACTTTTGATCGTTAATTGTTTTATTTCGTTTCTGTTTCACATATTTTGATACCTATTTCAGATTCACCCACGGGTTTATTTAGGTCAGTATTTTTTGTTCCATTTTAACTTTTGTCGGAACAGTTTAAGAGCCAACAAAACATCACAATGTATCGCGCTGCATAAATTTTAGACTCTAGCATAAATTTTGACGTAATTTTACTCTTTAATAAAGTGATAAATATTTCAGAAGCCCTACGAGGGAAGTGCTGAAGATGATTATAATCATAGTCATGCTACGAGCATACTTAATAACCGCGGTTGTAATACAACGGACCTCCGGTTGTTGCTAATATTTATGTAGAATGAAAATTCGTTCATGCCTCATTGAACATAAACAAACCGGCTAAATAACGTAGGTTCCTGAAGCCAGCCAAAACGAAACGGTATGAAAAAGAAACAAATCAAGTACGGGGCTAGAAAACAAAACCAGAAGGTTAAAAAAACAACTTACTCGAATTACTTGATTGTCGTCTTAATAATTAAAGTGGAGTGACTGTCAAACTGAAAAGATCAGGTCAGTTTTAATACACGCGGCAGTAAGTTTAAAATTATGCAAATTAATTTTACTTAAATGATTTTTTATCAAGCAGTCTGTCCGTTTATCATATAGTTGCAAAGAACAAGTTGGATTAAAATAAAATTATTTCTCAGAAATGGCAGCGCGGAGAATGACGAGGAAAATCGAATAGGAACCTCGAAGGGAAGTGCTTGCGAAACTCGCGCGTTGCGACCGCCACGCGTTCATCGCGCGTGCTACCGCAAAAGATGCCGAATTACGCAGCGACCGAAAGTGCAAGAGACCTTCTATTTACGTTATTTAATGACTGTTGTGGCCGAACCGACAACTTTTTGTCTGTTTGATGATTCTGTATCCAGGTTTCAGAGCAATCCATTTTGTGTTTTGAACTGATCCAGTCGCATTATGTTTCTTGGTCCAGAGCCGAATCTCAAAATAAATGTTCCTTCTTTAGGTAAGATGCATTTTTGCTGTTGGTTGCTTTTTAAAGTTCCGTTTTTAAGCACATTACTTCGAAATATTAAGCTAGTATGAGACTGTTGTCAAAACCAAACTGAATACTAACAGAGCTTTCGCCACGCTATATCGCCTACTTTCAGTTTTACTGCATGAGTTATTGTTATCAGACAGTTCACACTCGTACTAATCAAAAATTCGCCGGGGTAACCCGGCATTTTTGGAGTCAGAAGTCTGAACTCACCTCTAAGAGAGCAGAAAAAGTGAAATCCAGCAGGGAAAAAAACATCATTTCCATAAACAACAGTAATGATTGATCATTACCTTGCATACATCAACCGACTCCAACAACTCAGTCCTCGCTCGGTTTCATTGGCTAGAAAAGTCTTGATGGACAATTGACAAGTCAATAAAAGGCAGTCGAGCTAAGAGGTGTACTTTTGGCCGCAATTATACTCTCAAAAAGGCAATTAACGACTCGTCTAATCAAGATTTTTTATCAGTCGGTTTTCTTTTTATGTCAAAACACATCACACCACAAAGTTCATTGAGCTGCAGTTTTTCAACCTTTTTTTGTAACCCATATCAACCTTCCTGTTAAACAAATGACTTTTATGCAAATCATCGTTCGTGATACTCAAGTGCTTTGCAAACAGGTAGGTCTTTTTCAAATCACTTTGATCACAATCTCGCTTCCATCACTCGGTTGCTTTTATCAATTTCAAATCTTTTTCTTTCACATGAAATGTTGTTTTCATTAAAATGTTTGTTATTAACTTGTTCAAATATTGATTTCTCTTTTCTGTTTGTGTAGGGACATCTCTTGAAATAATCTGGCATGCAGCAAGCCACTCATGACTGCAGCACGCCATCCAAAACAGGGGGTGAAAGTCAATCGTTATATCAATTGCAATCAATTTTACCATGACTGAATTTGACAACTTTAAACATGTCATGATTGAGTCCCATATTCTTCCAAGTAGCTTTATAGAAATTAGTTGAAAAGCAGTTGGGAGAGTTCAGATAGTTAAGTTTGAAAATTCTGTCCTCCACGTGATCACAAAAGCACAGCCTCCAAGAACGCCATCAGTTCTCCACTACAGATGAAATTGCCGAACGGTAGTACGGCCGAGTAGCACCGGACAACAGTGAAAACCTGGTAACAACTCCACTTTCGGCTTAGAGCCCAGCCCCCTTCCCACGGCTATGGGCCATTCTGATCCTTTGAGTAACTTGTCTTCAGGTGTTCTTATTTTTCGCGGCGGTTAACATTCACAAAATCTAGAACGCCTGATCAAAGGTCATTCGTACAGTTGATCGTGTGGATGCAAGTGTAAAAAGGGATTTACATTACTTGTGAAATTTGAAAATTCTCTCAAAATTGCACCGTTTTGCGAGTACAACTATAAAGAATTTTGAAAACATCACTCTTATTATTGATCCCTAATTGCTAGAAATCTCTTATGGTTACCATTTGTGTTACAACTGAGAAAATTACAAAAACAATAATTTGCGCTTCAGTGCAAAAAATAAATTTAACAAAAACTAATTTACCTGCTCTCAGCCAATCACAATGAGTGCAATGGCTAATCAGAGATTTCAAGGGCATTACATGCAACCGGACCGTTTTTGAGGGTGGTCTACTTGTAGACCCTCTTTCGCTTTGTCCGTTGTGCGTGACACGAACGAAAACCGCGAGAAAAAAATGGTCGCGTGAAATCCTGGGGGCTAAAAGCACGAGACTTTGACTTTCTAATTCGCGGGTGACATTTTTGCCGTTATCTTTGAGATGAAAAGTGCAGCTTGCGTTAAACCAGAAATAACATTTCCATGGAAACACTAAGCCAGAGAATTTGCACAGATTGTGTTTTGTAAGCTTAGTTAAATCTTAGTCGGAAAGAACTATGTTTAAACCTCAAAACTCCAAAGCAGATGTAAATTAAACTACGCTGTGTTATCATTTATTCTTTATTGACAATTCTATAAATATTGTATAAAATAAATACTGTTACATGTATAATTTACAAACTTTGTATAACATTAATTACTGTAAGTTGAACCGAGAACGGAAGAAGAGTAGATGCAATAATTATGTCGGTTGATAAAAGTCAAAGAAGTGGGCGTGTAATGTGCCCGCCATTTTCTTGAATCTATCGTAGGAACAGGAGAGTGAACAATACTACTAGGACTGGTAACGAAGAATGTCATCCTAACCTTACAATTCCTGTTGTCGTTATGATGTGCAAAGAAAGAGAAAATTAAGCAGTATTTGACCTGACCGTGCATTTTCTCTAACGTGATAATTGTGTGAAACGTTCTTGGCTTTTATTTGTAATGTCTTCACGTGCTTTTTTAGTTCCAAAGTTCCAATTATTGTGTATTCCTGTAATATATGTTAATCTTAGACAAAAATAGGTCCCTCTCCCGAAATACCAAAGCTCAGTTTTTTAGAGTATTTATCACTCCGATATCCCAACGGCTTTAATATCACATTGTAATCTATCTCGTTCGAGAATACGAAGACGTGTTTTTTTCTCTTAATAAACAAGATAGTTATCTGCAGATC
>Ga0126343_10001554_pt1 | contig 10949 bp, 6 predicted proteins | sample Cyp2metagenome_FD_92531 | JGI IMG/M metagenome (GOLD analysis project Ga0126343, IMG submission 92531) | Coral microbial communities from Lord Howe Island, Old Settlement Bay, Australia - Cyphastrea 2 metagenome | ecosystem: Host-associated > Invertebrates > Cnidaria > Coral ... | reverse complement strand
GTAAAAACTACGAACAGATTTGCCCTGATCAACATCCCAGATTCGCAAATTCGCGGGAAAGTCTTTTTGCTGCAATTTGATTGGTTCGATTGCAAACAATCATTGTGATATGATTGGTCAATCCCCTGTACCGACAAACAAAGGGAAAGGAATGTGGTTCGAAAGAAAGCAGCCGTTTGTGGGGAGGAGCGTTGCGTGACGAGCCTAAAAACGGCTGCGAAGGAGACTAGACACACAGCCACGATCCCATTTATTGAAAAATATATACCCTTCTCCTGACTTTCTTCTAGAGAGCGAAAGTAAGTTTCAGGTTGTTACGCTCTTTTCCAGCTGTCACGTTGGTGCAACACAGAGGCGCACACTCGAATTAGGCCTCCATATTGAGCTCTGTAAATTTCTGCGAAACATTTCGACGAATACATATCCGCGGTTTACGAAAACGCACAGGCCAAAAACGTGGAGAAATCTTATCATTATTTCTATCCTTTAATATCGTAATTTGTTGACTTTATCCACTAAATGGTTTTCGGTCTATTAAGCGATGATGTAGCCTTCGCTTTTTGCTGGCAAGCAGCATTTTTCGTGCTACCCTTATGTCGCACACGATTTAACCCTCTGGGGAAGCGAACTGTACTCTGGGAGCTAGTAAATAAAATCGCCATCTTAGGTTTCGGGGAGTGAAGAAGTTTTTCTTTGCGGCCGACCCTTTGCAACTTAAGGTAATTCCCTTGAAATTGTTCTACTATAAAACTTTTTTTGAAGCTTGGCGCAATTAACATTCATGATATGAACATTAAAAAAATGCAATAAAAAAATGGGGTCAGCGTGCTTGTTTATATTACGAGCCAGCATCCTTTAAAAATGGGGTATGTTTACTGATTGCGAGTTAAAATTCGAACTATCTTCATGCAGAATTTAGTTTCTTCTTCAAATATGCTCTTTATTAGACTGTTAGTTCTTAGCACGATGACCCCCCAAAAAATTGGGGGGTCACCGTGCTCGTTTAATAGAAAATGAGAATTTATTTCGCTGTAGAGCTCAGTTTGAGGGAAATCGCTTACGTTTTGTACATGCACGCGCTCGTGTGCGCGCGCTAATGACTCGAAAATCGTGCGCAGTAGGGATGCGCAATGCAATACTAAGGAATAACCGTAAGATAAAAAAGCATGCCACACAAGCGATAGGTCAAGGGTCCACATTAAATTTACGTAATGGTGAGCGTTGTTTAGGCCGGACGTTTGCCTGTCTTGAGTTGAATTGAATGAACAGTGTCAGAGCAGTGTATGAACATTGTGTGAGCACTGAAACATCCACTAAAACCGTCTCTACATGTAGTTAGTGTAACTCGAATCATGGTTATATTAAAGTACAGCGTTTTTATATATAATATAGATCTCACATTATTTTTTTACATGTTGTGTCGTATTTTTACGAGCCAGTGGGGCGAGTCAAAAATACAAATAGCGAGAAAAACTATGAAGCGATGCTACACACCAAAACATCTAACAAGATGATTTAATTAAAGTTATTCATGAAAGAGGGAGAGCATGACAGTTTAGTGCGTGCGCGCGGCGACCTTTACCTTTGTGGGAAACGATAGATAGCAAAGACTTTGATGTGTTAAAAAAGAAATCTAACGACTACTACACATTAATAAGAAAGTCAAAAGCCAAGCTTCCAAACAATTTTCAACATCTAAGAAAAACTTTTAATTTATTACAAGATCACTTGAAAAAGGTTTCCTGGCTACCGCATAAGGTGTCCTTTGAACCATACATAAAAGCATTTCAGTACAAAGTCTTTAAGTCAATACTATTAACTAATACAAAGGTTACATCTCAGAGTATAAATCTTCGTTTTGTAACTCAGAACCGGAAACCCTACACCATCTCCTTTTTCATTGTAGCATTGTGCAACGTTTTTGGAAAGATTTCGAATATTTCTTCTTCCTACTGACCATATAATTCGTCCACCTTAATCTGCAATGGTATCATTTATGCAAATTACCCTTTAGTAAACAATTTGATACTAGTCGCTAAATCATACATATGAGATTGTAGAAGAAATCTGTCTCCTGTTATAAACGCCTTTAAGCTACAGGCAAAAATTAAGTATCAAACGGAAAAGATTATATGTATAAATACTAATAACATGGACTAATTTAATAAGAAGTAGGATTTGTGCATGGGCTTTATACCTAATCCGTAATCTATTTTAAGTTTGTTTTATTCTGTGTTCTTAGATCTGTACGTATTTGGCCGTAATGTAATTTTTTTTCATAATATTTAGATAGGCATTAGACAAGTATTTTATTGAAGTGTTAGTAAATGCAGTATTGTAAGTAGTGTAATCTGGTATTTTAGATTTGTAATTAATGTAAAAAAAAAAGGAAACAGGTTTTCTACTGTACAAATTACTGTACAATGTCGCTGAATATTTGGACGGTATTAATATTCGCTGCAGTTATATCAGTTGATAATACATTCTCGGAGACCCAGGGGCTACTAGTCGACGCGTTGCGATATTAGCAAACCACGACGGCGACGGCGACGGGAGCGACACCAAACAAAAGGTTTAATGAGCGGAACAATGGCTCTGCACGTGCGTTTTGAATCTCGGTATATTTCTTTGCCGTCCTCTGCTAGATAACAACGTGAAATGACCAAGTTCCATGTATTTTGGAGAACGCGAACCGCAATGGCTAATTTTCGGTATCTTCTTTTGAAATTGAACGCCTCGGTGGATGTTAAGCCTCGGCAAGGTTTTAGACCGATAGGCGTAATGAACACATTTACAGAGTTGCGACATTCGAAGGTAAAATATAAATTCGTTTTTTTACGAAGTGTCGTCCCCGCCGTCGCCGTCGTTATTGCTGAAACTCCCTAATTTCGGGCGAGCGACTTTTTTGGCGCGAAAGTTTAGTTTAAGGGCTGAAGCGCCCCTGGGCACTTTTCCTTACCAAATGAGTTCCAGAAGGTGGTCGAAATTCGTCCCGCTGATTGGCCAGAAAATTTTTTTCTGGCCAATCAACGAGGAGGTCTAGCCGGGTAATCCTGTCGCCTTTTTACACCAAGTGGTTTTCTTCATCGATCGATCTAGTTGCTTGGCCCTTGCAACGCGGGAAGATTTTTGAGAAGAGTTTCAGAATATTAAAAGATTTGACAAAGAAAGCGCGATTTCTAGACTCGGGTTTTTTTTTTGGTTGCGTGGAAAGTTAGTCGAGAAAACAAGCTTAAGCTTACTTATTATTTCTGATCGATCGTTGCACGACTTCTGAGACTTTCCACGATATGCAAATCGACGTTGCACGGGCCACGCAACTATGTGATCGACCGAACGTGGGAACGATAGGCTAATTACGGTGCACGCACCATCCTGCCAGCTGTCGCGCTGAACTGACACCTCGGGTCCTCTTCTGTATGATGGATCCACAGTGTGAGGTCGATAGTTGTAGGTTGTGTGGGTCTATTTTTTTGGATAATGAAACGAAATATTGTTGGGGAATTTGCATGAATTTTTGAGACAGTGATCAGTGTGGAGATAGCTAACAACAAGGTGCGTGCTCTGTAATTAGCCGATCGTTTCCCCGTTCGGTCGGCATAGCTGCCCGGCCCGTTCAAAGGCGATTTGCATATCGTGGAAAGTTTTAGAAGGTGTACAACGATCGGGAGAAATAGTAAGTATGCTTAAGCTTGTGCTCTCGATTAGCTTTCCTCGCAGCAAAAAAATTAAATTGTAGAAATTGCGTAGATTAGCTATACAAATTTACAATATACTTTCACTACATCCACCAAGAAAATGATGGAAGCGTATTGATTCCATATTTAACTCCCATGTTACGGTGTGCGATTTCTTTTTCTTCCTCAAATCTTTATTCTGAAACTTTTCACGTGAATCATCCCGTTGCAAGGGCCAAGCAACTAGATCGATCGATAAAGAAAACCACCTGGTGTAAGAAGGTGACAGGATAGCCCAGCTAGACCTCCTCGTTCATTGGCAAGAAAATTTTTTTCTGGCCGATCAGCGGCATGAATTTCGACTACTTCTCGAACTCGTTTGGTAAGGAAAAGCGCCCAGGGGCTCTTCAGCCCTCAAAGTAAACTTTCGCGCCAAAAATGTCGCTCGCCCGAAAATATTGCATCGTCCCGACTGGTAGCCCCTGGGTCTCCGAGGATATTGATAATATTAATTTATTATTTATTTGATTTTTTTTTCTTAACGTTTAAACGCTGACTCGCATGGCTTGCACCGTGGCTCTTTGTCAAATAACACAAAAAATTGTCGAAAAACATCAAAATAATATTTTTACATTTCGTGCGCCATAACAATGAGGATAGTTTTCGCAATAACGCCGGGTTTCACTCAGTATCCGAAGAGATGCAAGTTGATCTCCGCGCGACATGTTGCTGAGGAAAATTTTGCACAAATTTCATGTTGCGCGAGCGAAAAAGCGCCAGCACCTACGAGAGAATGTGTCGCAGTAACATGTCTCTGAAACACGTCCCGGCAACTTTTTCACAGGTGTGCCAACTCTGCGATTTGGTCCCTGCTACATGTCCTTGTTACACAGCCCTGCAACATGTCCTGTCAGTGTGTACTTAACGCGTTTTTGTCCCCGCTACATTTTGCAGCAACATATTCCTGCAACATGTCCCTCGTGTGAGGCCACCTGTAAACGTGGCGTGTTGCGTAAACCAAAACGAAATAAAGCGCCTAAAACAGCGCGTCACTCTGCAAACTGAATAAAATTATGGTTACCCTTACAACAGTGTATTGCAGAACACCAGGAGCCCATCACCAGGAGACTCCATCTCCCATATATCGTTGAGTCAACCTTTGCGCGTCCTCACCCCAGGCGAGCTCAAATTTCCCGCGAAAGCATGTCGTTTTCACCGACGTTCGCATATAACTTCGAAAAGAAAAATGGCGGCCGGGGTGACAAGTCTCCTCTTGGTTCGTACTCCCATATTCCAGTTTCATTCGGTCCAGAAGCCTGCCTTTACAGCCGAGAGACCCTGGTTCTCGATTTATTGTTTGTTAATAAAGAGCTTGACTGACCTCGAGCGGTGGAATCCAGAATTATCTCTTGCGGTGAATCTTTGTAGTGAAGCAGTTTTAGCAGCCTTGTCGTTGTTTTTTGCCCCTTTCGCAGTGATTGTCCGTTTGTTTTTAAGGCGCTTTAGTCATGTAAGTTGTCCAAAAGATATTACCGTATAGAGTTTTACTGCCGAACACTGCAAGAAGTCTCTAGATCTCGCTCCAGCACGCGACGATACGAGCTCGGTGAAAGCGGCACCTCAGAACGTGTCAGCTCGTCTAGCTCACCTTTTAGCGAGAAACTCGGCGATGATGATCATGTTGTGAGGTTCGATGTAACGGATATCCTGAGAAGAAAGCTTCGGGGGAAAACAAAGTCCATGTTAGCAGAGGTTGACTTACTCAAAAAGTGGCATTCTGAACTTTCTGTTACGGGCTTCAGTTGCGAAATATTAAATCTAACGACCAAATATTCACTACTTCCGAGCCTCCCGCTCATTTTCCTGAGCGTGTACTTGTGTTATATCCTTCGAATTTGTTCACATATGCTTCGCAAACAGGCAAGGGTACTATTGTTGGCACTCTCTCCTCTGGCTAAGGATACTATGACCTCCTGCTGGTGTGGTAGTAACCTGAGGCTGCCCAGCCCGTTGTTCTTTTGATGGACTCTTTCATGGTCAGGCCAAATGATCGGCAGTATTCCAGCATAGACGAGATCATGTGGCCTTGTAAGTAAAGAGATTAAAATAACTCAAGCACTTACACAAGCATATTGCAACACCACAAGATGGAAACTTTATCCTTCTTGCCTTTATCGATCCTTCCATGTTAGAATTCCAGGACGTCCAGGGCCAGGGTCTAGGGTCGGTTAGGTCTTGATTTTAGGTTAGGTTATATACTCCTCATACATTTCATATATCATCTTAAAGGAGCTCGGTCAAAATTTGCTCATTTTGAGAAGTTAGGCAAATTTTTAAAATTTCGCGAATACAGTCAGTGTCAATCTTCGCCATTCTTAACCATCCTTTATGGTTTGTTATTATTATCTCTGCGATGTTTTTCTATCTTAGGAAAGCTTATATGTGCAGGTTTCCTTCCATTTATAAGAGATTTTGTCCGTGGTCAAAAAAAAGGCACAACACTGTGAATGAGCTCATTTAAGGTACATAGAAATCTCCATGTGCCTTAAAATGCAGGAAGGTGCATGGAAAATTTAGTGTTTTACCATAGAAAGTGACTTCAGTGCAAAAATTAACTTCTTTAGAAATCTTGCCAGCCTTACTTCGTTTTTGACCGCCCTTGGTAAAAATTTCATTAAAGTGGCTGATTATTGCCAAAAAATTGGCATTTTTGAATATCCCATTTGCTTTTAGAACGTGTTAACAACTACAGTTATCATCATCCGGATAACTTTTCTGGCTGCTTTGATGGCGTTGGCTTGTCGTTGATTCTGATTGGTTCTTTCTCCTGGTATCTCACGGGACAAAAGTTTACGACAAACAAAGATGTAAAGAACTGCTGTTTTGAAAAGAAGCAGGACGCAATTAAAAAAAACAGTCAAAATATAAAATGTTATCCTTTGTTGCAAGAAGTGAATTGCATAATATATAGTCTTGTTTTGTTTTGTTTCCACAATGTTATGATTATCTATTTAAAATGTCAAGATAAAGACGAGGGCCGGAAAGGTCGACTAACAGCGTAAAAGCGAACAAAAGCAATGGTTGGGAGAATCCAGACTGAAAAGATGGCCGGAATAAACAGGTTCGCTAGCAATAATTTATAGGTGATTAGACCAAAAATCCCTCCAAACCAGCGCACTCCAGTAAGATAAGATGAAACATTTAGAGATTCCATCAATGTTCTGTAGAGATCAGCACACGCCTGATTTAGAATCAAATAATTTGTTCAGTTTCGTCTTCATTGAGTTATATTTTCGTATAATGAGAATGATAACTGAGTTGCCGAATATTGACGCGGCAAATAGCAAGGCGTGCGTGGTAGCTATCAGTCCCGTTACTAGCTGTATAAATCTGTTGCCGGCACAGCACCAGACTCATTCCCTGTAAATAAAAAGATGGAAAAATATCAGTGATCTTCGCTGAAATATGACTGAGTGACTGGATTAATTATGGTCAGTATGAAGCTAAATGCTACGGAAACCAGGATAAACTCAGCACAGGCACAATTTATGTAGAATTTATTTTCAGCATCTACAGCTAAAGGCCTGAGACATGGGTTACTGTGTAAATTTCCGTGCACCAATATTTCGTAACATCGAGCACAGTACGGACGAAAGTTTACCAAGCTCAGATCTAGACTCGCTTTGTTTAGTGCGGATTGCACTGAAGCTAATATGCTTTATGTTTCTTAAGTAAGTTGAAGGGAACTATTCAACAGTTGACATGGCGAAAACTGTCTTTTGGAAATGTTTACACGTTGAGATCTGTTGATATTACCAATGAGATTAATATACGCTTTATTAACTGCCTTGCATACGGCTGGAGCGCGGGAAATTTGAATTGACCAATCAGGATTCAGCAGGCGGGAAAAATTATAGTGTCCTGATGTTAAGTTGACAAAGTCAGGAAAGGCATTGAATTCAGGCACCTTTTGTCAGTGCAAATGGCGTTAAATATCCACGAAAAGGAATTTTCAATTTCAAAAGCCATACTAGTTGGCAAAAGGCGAAAGTACGAACCATTTTGTGTTTCTAAACTTCTATTTTGGCGCCAAAACTGCTCGGCATGGCAACTCGCTCATAGTTCGTCGAGTATCGCAAGGTAGGATAATAATTGTGCTATTTTGAACAAAATATCCTGTTCCTCGTCGAATTAAACCCGGAATACTCAAGTTAACTACTAGTAGAGGCCAAAGGAACTTGTGCACTTTTTCTTTTTTTTTAAGCTGCGAAGAAAAAGGCCGTTATCGTATCCTTTCTCAAGGACACCAAAATTTTGACTGCCGATCGTACTGCGGGCTCAGCCGCCGTATGCAAGGTGGAGATTGAATGTTCTTTCTATAGCGACCTATAGCGAGTCGGTAAATGTAGCTACTAATCAGTCGCTATTTTTCTTTTGTTTGCGTTTTATATAGCAGTACTGTAATTTTTGTAACACTGGTGTCTATGATGATTGCTTAAAGTTGTACTTTAAAAAAATAAAGGTTGTTAAAAATGTGTGCAACTTGGATTCATAGGTTTGATTTTAATTTGTATCTCAGGTGATGATGACCAATTGGGTCTTACTTTTATCTTTGCTAAGATGGGTTAAATAGTCACTTTGTGTTCTTTAGCATATTGGTTTATGCTATTATTTGTCATGTTTTGTCCTGCTTTATCATCACCAACCTTCAAAAATAAATATTATTGACAGGCTCAAGAGGCTCGAAAGGGTTTTTAGCTGTACGCGCGCGCGCAAACACACGCGTCAGCTGAATGACTCAAAATTAGCATACCAGAAGTCAAATCTTGCGTGAAATCGGGCGAACCGCAAATAAAATCTGCAGAAAATATTTGTTTCTAGCTCAAAATTTTCCTCGGTGACCTATCTTGATGTTCTCCATGCACGCACCATTCACGTTGGCACTTCAAATATAAAAGCTTCGGAGAAAACTATTTAGTAGATTTTCCTGCAAGCTATAAATCGCATTTTTAAAAATTATATTCAATTTTACTACATAAGTGAAATTTAGTGGACGTTTTTGTGCACCTTGTGTGTTGCCATGGTAATTGATATGACTTCGCGAGTACCCTCAAAGTATAGCCCCAGCAATAGAGTTGCAAGGAGACATATAGTTTGTCCACACCATTAAATATCCTTCTTTTGTAATCTTCCATCGTTTCAAAACCGCTGCAGCAACAAAAAACCTTTATTTTGACTACTGTATCAATCTGACGATTGATCAATCTATCTGAGATGTCAATATCAGCTGTAAGTATCACTATTGCCATATGAAGTTCATAATCTAGTCCACCAGTTTCAGATCTTCCTCTTGCCAGTACTCTGTCAATATCTTCTTTATTGGCATTGTTAGGATATTGATATGTGAAAGGGTAACAAAGGCTTGGGAATCACGGCTAATTTCTATTGTTGTGTTGGTCTACTCGGATATTTTCAGCCCATATGTGCAGAGCATCTGATGGGTAATTGCTGTCCAAAAGGCTTATTGATTTGTACTGAATACAGCAGATGTGTTCATCGGTCTGGGATCCAGTTCTAAATCTATTCAAAAGTTCAGTAAATGGTTGGTCTTCTTTACCCTCATTTCTGTGAGCTCAATCATCTCAATTGCATGCCAAGGGTGAGAAAGATTAAGAGCGTTATTTGCGTAATTATCAAAAACTAATTTTCTTTGAATTGGAGGTAGTTCATATAAATCAGCAACAGCAATAATACTTATACCAGCAAAAAGCAGAAGTTGATAGTATCAGATATCTTTTTGAGTCGTTGATGAATATGGAGGAGAGTAGTTCTATCAACCATTGAGATCTCTTGTATTATTATTAGCTTCAGCTCACATAGTGGTAATCTCATTTGTGTTCTTTTCTGCTCAGACATTAATTGCAGGTAGGACATCACCTGTATTTTTAGGTATTGCTAATGCTGTGTAAATGGTTGTTCTATCATTGTTTATTACTGCTACTCAGGTAGATGCTGCTAGTAAAGCTGTTGGTTTTTCAGGATTCGTTAGAGCATGCCTATAAGTTTTTACTACAGTATGGCAGATTGTTTTAAATAAGTCAATTTTCCTAGAACCTCCACCTCCAGTCATAAACAAATAAACTGGTTCAACATTTTGTGACTTCAGGCTTTTGAGGTTTTTCTTAGTATTTCTAGTTCAAGAAAGCATCCTGTTGTAGGTTTTGTGTTGCATTTTATTTAATGATCTAACTGATTTACGTAATTGACCACCAGATATTTCTGTTGGCTGATTAGACATTGTTATTGCTGATGGACCGTGATTCTCGGTAGTTTGAGAATTTGCAGTAAGCTCTACTGATGATTGATCTTGGAATTCTAGTTGTATTTCAGCATTCTCTTGATCATTCAAGGGGTCATATGAATAAATGACAGTGCCATGCTTCTTTCTTAGCCATTCAAGTACTTTTGTTTCTAGTAAATAGCTGATAGAGATGGTCTAGCTATAGTGTGCAGCAAAAGTAGTCTAAACACTCAGTTCAAAGACGTTTTAAATTATGTCGCACTCAACGCCAAATATCTAATCTTTTGCTGTTTTCAAGACAACACTGCCGTAACTTTTGACAGATTTCCCCCGTTCTTAATAAGATTGAAACTCTAAGTTTAGTCCGCATTGCACACCTATTTTTTAACTAGTTTTTGTTCGGTGCAGAAAAACTCAAAGTTCTCCACATTACCTGCGATTAAAATTATTGCGTTCTCTCGAGCGCAATTATTGCTTCGTGAAAGTGTTAAGCCACTTTAAATTATGAAAGACAAACTTGTAGACTACCAATGTGTCATGTTTGGTAAGATTTCCTATTACAAACATGTAGTACCTTTTAAGCTTGGCATGTAACTGTCATATAGTAAGTGGTAAACCAAAGCGACAAGACTTTATCAAGAGTTTGGATAAAAGAATTAGCGCAAAGCAATAACCCACTAGGCCTCAGTCCTTCAAGAATGCTATCAGAGAATAATGGTGGTCAACGAGTCCTCCGCCTGTCATGATTTAAACACTCCATATCGTAGATTATCACACACCACGAAAGTGAATAGTGCTTTCCACACGCTCTAATTGGTTAACTTGGAGATGATTACCAAAGTACCATCTCACTCCGAGCAGCCGGCGCGAGAAATGTTAAAATTTCCGACTGCTTGTCACACAAAATAACGTTTTGGTCGGCTAATTATTCAGCTTTTGTGGTATATACTGCAACAATTATTCACCTTAGT
>Ga0126343_10001553_pt1 | contig 10953 bp, 2 predicted proteins | sample Cyp2metagenome_FD_92531 | JGI IMG/M metagenome (GOLD analysis project Ga0126343, IMG submission 92531) | Coral microbial communities from Lord Howe Island, Old Settlement Bay, Australia - Cyphastrea 2 metagenome | ecosystem: Host-associated > Invertebrates > Cnidaria > Coral ... | reverse complement strand
CGCGAAGTCCTGTAGTCTTCTGAGTCAATTTCTTCGGTATTTCAGCTCTTTTCTATAGCTTTGGTTCGCTCAACATCACAAAAGTCACGGCATTGCTTGGTATTATCTCCTTTATCCAGCCCTGACTCGATCTAATTCACAGCATTGTTCAGTAGTACTATCGCGCCTTCTTTCTAGCCGTGACCTGCTCTTCCGAGAACTTCCTAGCCACATCTTTGTCTGTTAATCCTTGCTCTCTGCCGTTCTCTTTCACGTTCTGCTTCAGTTAAGCCCTACCTTGAAACGTTAGATTAATCTCTCCGATCGTTTGTTGACATGGCAAATAGAAATGAGTGCTTTTCTGACTTTTCTAAACAAAAACCCGCCAAGGAAAGGTGGCATTCCTGAGTTTCCCGTATGGGTGACCTTGAGGAATATCTCGAGACCCCCCTCCCCCTCCCTCAGAGTCTGTACGGACGGACGGACGGACGAAGGACGTTCGCTCGTACGGTGACGTCATAACCAAATTTTCTCGGCTTGATGGGTTACCAATGTTTCTTACCCATGGTGCTTCGCTGGCGCGCTTCGCGCGCCGAAGCTCCGCTACTACAGAACTAAGTTTGGCCTACTGCTTAGACTATAGTCTACACTGACACGAACTCACAATAAATCTCAGTCTCCTTACAGTCCACTTGACCTTGAACGAGGTTGCTCAATAGCTTCAACAATAGCACTCTTAAACTTCTTCACTCGATCTCCGCCGGGAACAACACACTCTGTAGCTTTCCTCACTCAGTCGCCGAGAACACCTACACTCTAACTGACAAAAAAAAAAGCCGTAACTACTTCTCAGCTGATTCTGTGTATACATTCAAATAACATTCTAGAACGTTCTTGGAGTTTCTATTTATGTAACATTACATAATAAAACTATTTACAGCATCATACGTAAACGGCTTGAAAAACTGCTGAGCCATTGTGATGCGAAACTAATAAAATATTCAAGAAGGTTCTAGACTATATGTTACATCCATTCTCCATAACAGTATCAATTGTCCGTACATGCACTTTTGTGAAAATACTTATCGATGGGATAAATGTAATGTATATTGAGCCGTCGGATGAATTGAGTATGACAACATTTTCAATAAGTTTTTAGGCCAAGTCAAAAAAAATAAAACATGTTTCTCGTCCGGATTTCTATAAAAAAGAGAGAGGGTGGGCGGTATTTTTTATTATTTATTATTTCTTATTGCATGCTTTCTTTACACATTGTTACCTTCCCCAGGAGCTCTTAGGTCAAATGTTAGTAAAACGAGACATCAGATATTGATTAAACACAAGGTTGTTTAATTTTGATACACACAAAGGGTTAACAGTGAAAAATTACATTACTTTGGTGTGTACACAGCGGCAACGGGCTTTACAAGTGACGCCTGTTGGTTTTTGCTCTTAAAATCGTTGCTCATAAAAAATAATAAAAAAAGAGAGGCGGCGCTAAAAAATTAAGCGGGTGGGGACGAGAAACATGTTGTTTTTTTTTGGCCTTAGCTGTGTAGTTCAGGGACTGCATTTAGATATTTTCTGCGCGCATTACTTCCGTGTCAGCAACGCCGTTAAAGAATTTGGAATTGATTCAGTGCGTAAAAAATATCTTTAGAATACTTAAATTAAAACAATATCTCTCGAGGTGACACCGTAGGACGCACGGGTCTCTAGTCTGCGTTCTGCTTACCATTACATGTAAGTTTGTGATAGCTGGACCGATCATTTTATTACAGTTTTGTCCGTTAAGGGGGGAGAGAGAAACGTTAAGTCTACTTGGTCCCGTAGAACACAAACTTTAATCACTTGAGGAGTAGGTTACAGTCGTAGAGCTAGTGACATACTAATCACACACGCTATCGTTTGCTTGCATACCTTAAGAGGGGGATTCTAGAATGTTCCAAGCAATTACATAATCAGTCTATTTCTAGAGATTTACATAACGTTTGGAATATTAATAGAGATTAGTCAAATGACATTCTAGAACGTTCTTATCAGTAGACAAGCAAATGTAGACTTCCAGAGACTTCTATATGTCTTTCCAGAAAGTTCTATATATCATAACAATTCTTTAGCTTTGAACTAAGAGCCTCTTCACATAAGATTACGAGTAATACCTTTTTCGCTAAGTCCGTCATGGGTGATAGGAAGAAAACTGCGGCCATTGTTTTCCCGCAGTTTTCTTTGGAGTAACGCACGACGGACTTACTAGACACAACTACTCGTAGTCCACTTCACGCAAGTCCGATAACCAAGCTAATTCATTTACCTGGAGGAATTCTGCTTTGTTGTAATTTCAGCCCAAGTGGAATGAAATTCAAGAAACAATACCAAAATGGTGCCACGTACAGTTGCATCGATCGCGATTATCATAGCCTTGATGACTTTTGTGACATACGTCTGAAGTGAAAATACACACAAGACAACAATCACGCCATTTAGGGCGCTATACGTTGCGCAAGCAAAGCTTTTTGTTGAAATTAAAAAGTTTCATCCCGGTTACTCGGGCTTGAGTGTTCATATGGGAAAATGTTCATCCCGGTTGCCTAGATCTAGGTTGCCAGTCTGATCCGGTCTAGCCTGCCTTCTCATATGAACGCATCGAAATTGCAACAAAGAAAATAGGACCTGTAGTTAGCAGTCATTTAGATCAGCCTCCATTCAAAAACTATTTGTTAAACCAGTGAGCAAGCTCTCTTGGAGTGAGAAATCTTGCTCGCAGGCTGTGTAGAAGCATTATGTTTCCGATCGTATCTACGCTAAGGTATGTTTTCATTTTCTATCTAGAGTAGACCTGAATGTGCAGGCTACCAACACAGACTTTATTTACATATTGCGATGAAATGTGACCTGAATAATAATGTACGACGTCAGCAAAATCCTCTGGTAAATTGATTTCTTCCGCTGTCCTTTATGAATTAATTAAAGAAGCTTTCTTGAAAATGCTGACTCGCCATGAATTGTGAAATATACAGTTCAGGGCTACTTTTAATATTGCTTTGTGGCGAGACTGTTAATGACTATGGGTTAGCCGGGCAGCGCTTTCGGTGTGCCGAGAACCGGGCTGGCCCGGTTGTCATATAATCGCGAAGTTGATTTTTATTGTGTTTAACAAACGTGCCGAGATCCCGGTAAACTAACACCAGCCCGGCTAACCGGGCCAGTGCGGCTCATGCACGTTGCTCGTTGCTGTTTAATATGATTCGATACAAACAATCAGAAACAATTCTCGAAATGTAATATACGCAATACAGCATGATAGCTGTGAAATTGCATCAAATACTCACGACTAATGGAACTTGTCCCTCTCAATGTTAGTGCACTTGCTCGAACTGGTTTACAAAAGGCTAACAGATGAAAACATACCTAAGAGGTAGATCGCGAGCTTGCTCGTAAGCTTTCCGTCTGTGCTCAAAATAATCGGTGATGTCACTATTTTGATGCCAAAAATACCTACGTAAAAAAAACCGGTAACGAACTCGATTGACACGTGGCACTCACACATATATATAAATACGAGCAAAGAGACTTACGCAAGGTGAGGATCGTAACGTCTTGTAGAATCTGGGATAAAACGTTTCTGTAATAAGCGAATACACTATGGTTGTCGCAGTCGATCACAAGCCCACTTCTCAAATATAATTCGTAAACAGACTAGACGAAAGACTTGAATGTCCAATCTGCAAGAACGTTTTCATTGAACCGTGGCAGACATCTTGTGGGCATCGATTCTGTAACAACTGTTTTGAAAGTCTCCTCGGGTAAGTCTCAAAAATCAATTTACGTATGTGGACAGAGACAACAAGCCGGTTTTTTACATAAGTATAACTCTATTCCGGGTCGCGGGATCCCGGTAATATACTTCCGGTAATAATTAATCTAATTTCAGTTGTTTGTTTCCTTATGTTTTGCAGGCTGGGGAATCCCAAATGTCCAGTTGACGGGAAACTGATATCCCGAGATGAATCTTTCCGCGACAAATGTTGTGAGAGAGAAGTACTTAATCTTCAGTGTTTCTGTCGATACAAGGAGAGAAGTTGTGACTGGAAGGGAGAATTCAGCCACTTTAAGGTACTTATTTACTCGATCAGCAGCATACATGATATTATTTTAAGGCGCTCTTACCACCAAAAAAGCAATTCTCTCTTAAGACTTTGTACCGTCCTTTAAGGGCAATTCCTTCTATGGCGCTAAGAAACTATTAAGGCGTTAACAAGAGTCAGTATTTATAGTCGTGAGAAAGCAAGCTCGCAAATTTACTTTTTCTGCATTTTTATTCAACGGTACGCTTTCTATCTGTTAATTTTCCTATGGACTGATACTAAGATGATAGTAAATCTAGAATTACGAGAGAAATTTACGCGGTGAAAAAACCCCGAGAGTTTCATGATATAACGAGAGCGAAAATATATAAGGAAAATGAATTTCCGATGCTGTGTTAAAATTGTTTTATAGTGTTTTAACTGGTTATACGCAACTCCTGGAATAAGCGCCGCATCGGGGGTGCAGCGCTTATTCGAGGGCGCCGCTTATTAACTTTTTTGTCTCAGATGCGGCGCTCAATCGAGGGCGGCGCTTATTCGGGTAAATACGGTAATTGCCTATGATGGCTTATCAAAAAGTATCAAATAACCCTAGTCTAATGACTCATAGGTCTCATAATCTCCTAATGCATACAAAGTCTGGATGTACAAATTTTAAAAACGTTATTTATTCCAACAGACACACGGGGAAATCTGCCAGTATGGTGACGCACAATGTGCAGCTTGTGGTGAAACCATGGTAAGAAGACATCTTAAACGGCACAGAGAAAATGACTGTATCAACAAGGCTGTTGCTTGCACATACTGTGGTGGGCAGGTTCGTCAAAGCAACATGAAGGTAAGAAAATAGTGCAGCCGGAAATTCATATAAACAGAGTTAAACCATGGGGCTTAACCCCTTTGTGAGGAAAATATTTATTGCCCAATAACACTTCTTTGTGCTTACTTCCTAGGGAAAGTGGGCACAATTCTTCCGAGAGACGCCCTGGTCAAATGTATCAACTTGTTAACATTGGACTCCCTATACAACTTTAGCTGTCCGCTTACAAAAGTGAATGCTGCATAAAACCAATTAAGGTCATTCCACTGAAATAGAACCTACACTGAGATTTTTGTCAAACTTCGTCTATTGATTGTTTGTATTATAGGAACTTAAATTTAGAAATAAACATGGGGGATCCCCTCGTTCGTTTGGGAGCGACAGCACCTTGTTTATACCATATAAATCCTTGTAAATAGCACCATGATTGCTTGCGAAATTCACGTTTCCGACGATTGCTTCTTGCTCAACACTGAAAATTGGCCCATATTTATTTTACATAGAGAAATTTACTACTCAGTTCAATACAACAGAAAAAAATGATAGGTCATCACGCTCGTTTTCGAGAAAATAACGATTTACCTCTTTGGCGAGGTCCAGCCGCAAAGAAAAAGCCGCCATTTTTTAATGCGCGCGCGCTAATCACGCGTAAAATTATGCGCAGTAGGGATGCGCAATACAACACTGGGGAATAACCTTAAGAGACCAAATAGCATGGGAAGCATAAAAGTATGTTCTAGCCAGATGGCCTAGATGCAGTCAGAGTTCTAGTCAGGCCAGGAGCATTTTAAATAGAATCACATACTGATTCAAAATAGATCTGGGGTAGAGACAGCAAGCCCAAAATGGACAAAACAGGCATATATATAAGCATCATTTTTCAAGAAATGGAAACTCATGTTAAATGTGTTCACATTCTGAACCGAATTGAACATTTGCTATCAACTGAATTGATGTCGTAGAAGGCTTAGACTAATTAAACTGTTTGATATTTTAGGATCATTTGGATGTTTGTCTCAAGTTTCCCATCAGCTGCATCCTAAGCTGTGGCAAAGAAGATATACCACGTGGCATGATGGAGGAGCACGTGACCACACATTGCCCAAAAGCAGAACACTTGTGTCCTTTCAGTTGGCACGGCTGTGAATTTAAGGTGAGTTTATTGCTTAATTTTTATATTTGTATATATATTTGTCGGTAGGGAGATGGGTTTAGTTCCAACTGTACTTCAGTGATTGTTGTGAGAGCCTCACTTCAGCAGATTTCTCTCTTCATAGATGGCTGACACCCAATCTACATTCTTCATGATGTTTAACTGATAGCTTTATAACACGATATAACTTGCTATCCTTCGAAGACGTGGAGTAGGTTGGTAAAACTTGCGAATGGAACATGGTAAACTCATTTTCTGAAAAGCGATGAGACTTCGCGTTCTACTTATTGTAAGTAAGCCAGAGGTCAATGTTCTTTTTATTCTTGCGGAAATCACATGACAGGGTCATATTAGGCGAAAACAATTATATATATATATATATTTTTTTTAACAATAATTTTGATGAATTTATACAGGGAAATGCAGAAAGCCTTGATCAGCACATCAAATCCAATATTGAGTCCCATCTGGATATGATGAACTACTCAACTCACGAGCAAAACAAGAAGAACAAAGAGATGGAAGAGAAAGTCTCTCGTCTTGCAAACGAGAACAGGACTTTAGAGCAACAACTACAAAATCAAACCGAAGAACTGGCGGCTGCCAGGCACAACATGCAAACGCAGCACACAAAAATATCCATTATAGAAAAGTCCCTACTTGAACAAAAGAAGGAAATTGAAAACCTTCTTCGCGGCTTGAAAACTTCAGGAACCCCAAGTGGTGCAAACGCAGATGTAGTCTCTTCTCAGATGGAGGAAATTGTGAACGCGATAAAAAGACATGAGGAAAAAGTCCACAACTTGCAAAGTGAGCTGACCCATATGAAGATATCAGCCGCAACACCAAATGATCATGATTTTAGAGTCAACTCTTCTTCGTCTCGTGAGTGCGAACGTCGACTAGACAGAGTAGAGCATCAATTGTCATTACATGAAATTCAACTCTCTGAACAAGACATGCAGATTCAAATGCTGGAAGCTACCTCTTACAATGGGACCTACATTTGGAAAATCGATCATTGCAGTCGACGATTTCAAGAAGCCGTATCTGGAAAGACGCTATCGATTTATAGCCCTCCATTCTACGTTGGACGGTTTGGATACAAAGTGTGTGCCCGTATGTACCCAAACGGGGATGGTATTGGCAAAGGAACGCACATGTCAATGTTCTTTGTGGTTATGAGAGGTGAATATGACGCATTATTGCCTTGGCCATTCGTCCAAAAAGTCCAGTTTAGACTTATTGACCACGACAGGATCAGAGACGCGTATGATGCATTTCGGCCTGAACCTCACAGCTCAAGTTTCAAGAGGCCTACATCAGACATGAACATAGCATCGGGCTGCCCAATGTTTATATCCCAGACTGAATTAAGGCAAGGTGGATTCATTAGGAATGATACCATGTTCGTCAAAATCACAGTCGATATGACAGGTCTTCAAGGAGAGATGTTTCGACGGTAGTGAAAACCCAACCTTGATCCCAGGACTTTACCTCAAGAAACTAAGAGATGAAAGTCCTGGGAACAAGGTTGGCCAGGAATAGTACATTGTGACAATGCGATATTTAATTAGATCAAAAACATATGACAGGACTTAAGATTACGCTGTTCGAGCATACACTGCGTTATACGACAATGTGCAACATTATGTTACAGCACCGTACCGTAGACCAAAAGAGTTTCTTTTTCAGAAGTCCAAATGAATAACTGAAGAAACATAGTATATAAAAGTGAACAGAACTAGAAAGTCAGAATAACAACATATACACAGAACAAAACTAGCTTATTGGAAATATAGAAGAACAGCACTTTCTAAAATGGGAAAAAAACTAGGAATTACTTAACACCCCGCATGTCATAACAGAAGTGAAATGTCTGTTATCGATTCATGAGCAAAGTTAAATCACACCTCAGGTATTTCACTCCAGTGAAGGGCATGTGCGTATCCTTTATTACAACGGAAAATATTTATTGTCGAAAAGTCTCTCTTAATATACACGGTATATACATATTATAAGTATACTTATAATAACGAGAGCAAAACTTTTTACAAAGTCCAAATTTTAAACTACAACAGGGAACACCCTTAGCAATACACAGGTTATGTAGCAAGGACTGTATTATTTATATGTATTAATTGAATATCAGAAAGGAAAACAACAAACGCCACGTTCAATTTGATCCGTTGTAAATATCATCGTTTTATTGCACTTTAGTATGGAATAGCAAAAAGAAGTAGATATGTATAAATAAATAAAGACGCTGCGTACCACTCTGTGTTAACCTTGGATGTAAAAAGTGTTCATTAGAAAGTGCTCAATTCAGTTAATTCGAGACGTTTCGGGAATAACCCCATCAGTCAGGATGTTTCAGCCGTTAGGCCAGAATCAAACGTTCACTTCACTTCATAGTTTCTGCCTACCTCCGAAGTAGATATAAATATATATACTACTTATTCAATGCTTTCAAATGGTATGCCATGGAATATCTATACCTTCTATAGCATGGTATAAATCATTAAAAACTGTTCAGTAACAAAAATTTTAAGCTTACAATACAACTTTTTAAAGACATGTTTCGGCATGACTCGTGCCTTCATCAGTTTACTGTGTTGCTCCGTTTTCCTGTTTTAAATACGTTTACAATAGACCAATTTCGCTGTATTAAAATTCAGCCTAAAACAAAAGACATCAGTACTAGGCTGTGGGGAATAAATACAGAGTTTGTGGGGTTTTATTCCCCAGAGCCTCGTGCTGAGGTCTATTGTTGTAGGCTGAATTTTAATATATCGAAATTAGTCTATTTGAGTACGTTAACAATTTGAAATTTAAAACACAGTTACAGTTTCAAGCTCGCGATTAAAATTCTGCGCGCGCAGATGCACGATTGTTTTAATTACTGAGTTGATTCACAAGAAGCAAAAACCATTGTTGTGTTGGGGCTGGTCACGCACAGTATGCCCCCGTTCGTGAAGGAGGAAGACTGCGTGACGAGCCCAAAGGATGTCCGCGAAAGGAGGCGGATAAACATCATGGCGGATATGTTCAGCTGTGCAAACTGATAATAGATTTGGTCCCAATTCATATCAGCCAGACACAGTTTTCTGGTCTACAGCTTGAGCTTTGGTTTTATCAATGACTTTCTCATAGTAGGTTTAAAAAATATATTTTCTGCTGGTATGCGGTGATTACAGTTCATTAGCAGTTTGTTTCAGCGTTTATTCACTTCATCGTAGGACACGCCACTTGCGGCGTGTCCCTTGGGTATTCATGATTGGTGTGGTTTCAGTATTTATAGACTGTCCAGTGTGATTTAGTCCTCTCACTCTCGCTTTCCTAGCTGGCATTAAAGTTGAAACTGAGTAGTATGACGGCTCGATTGGAAGCAGAAGTTTTAACCACTCACCCGAAGTCACGGAAAACTCTTGATCGCCGCAAGAACAATCAAGTCCGCCTTTGGTCGATTAAGTGTTCTCTCTGTTTAAAACCCACCTGGCATCCCAACTCGAGGAAAGAAGCAAGCAGCTCGAAGGAAAGTCGAAAGTCGTTAAGGAAGCCGCTGAGTTTATCCACTTGGGTATTCATATTATGGACTGTTCAGTGTGATTTAGTCCTCTCACTCTCGCTTTCCTTGCTGACATTGAAGTTGTAGCCCCACCCGCCGCACCTTGTCAGTTTCGTTATTTTTTATCATTCTCTATTTTCTTGTTCCCAGACCGTCCAGAATATGTTGCAGGCGTCAATCGTTGTTTTCAGATGCAATTGCGCCGGACACTGGGTTAAGGACTGCAGAGTCGGAAACACTTTTATCGCACAGCCCAATAGAGGCGGCTTCCATTATTCGAGCAGCGCCACACCTACTAAGCCCGGATCAGGAGGATTCAATGACAGAGCATCCAAATATTAGTGGTAATGACGCTCGTTTGGACGAATTTATCGAGGTAATAAATGATTGTCAACACAAGCGTTTCACTTGGTCGGCCGTATTGCAGGTTAAAGGCAGTTTAATGAGAAATATATCTTTCTGGCATGCTATAGGTGCGCCAGAGTTTATTTTATCGATCATTCAAGATGGCTATCGTCTTCCTTTTGAGACAATTACCTCCGGGAACGTTCTCCAACACAATAAGTCTTCTTTGCCTTATCCAAATTTTGTAGAGGAAACAATTTTAGAGCTCTTGCATTCGTCCCCCTGCTTATGGCATGTGGCTAACCCTCTTTCTGTGTCCGTTCAATCCCGAATGGGAAGAGGAGATTAATATTACATTTAAGGTACGTCAATAAACATCTTCTCAAACAAACAGTCAAATACGAAGACTGGAAGATAGCCTTGTCTTATTTCCAAAAGAGAGCTTTCATGATTTCGCTTGATTTATAGAGCGGTTAATACCATACTGATATTTGCCCAGATCATCAGATTTTCTTAGGTTCTACGTGGAAGTTGTCAGGTGTTACTAGGTTCACAAATTTTGTATTTAATGTTTTGCCTTTTGGATTGGCCTCAGCCCCTTTTAACTATACAAAGTGTCTTGAGACAAACGAAAAATTTTGGAGGATCCATGGGATCAGTGTTGCTCTATTCCTTGACGATGATTGGTTAATTGATTCTGATCAAGCTTCCTGTGCAGCGTAAGCTGTGTGCGTTAGACCTGATTTATGGAAAGTCGGTTTTATTACCAACGACGAGAAATCCCAGTGGACTCCTTTCCAGGTTATTAAGATGATTATCGCACAATATTCGAGCAAAAATGGCAAAAATTAAGTTACTCAAAAACCCTCACAGCTTAGTAATATTTTGAATAAAGGTAAGAAGATCCTATCAAGATTTAAGCTCTCAAGCTGACCCCGCGAGAGAAAATTGAAATTGAAGTTACATATATTTCACTTAAAACGGACGTTTCGCGTTAGTT
>Ga0126343_10001552_pt1 | contig 10955 bp, 7 predicted proteins | sample Cyp2metagenome_FD_92531 | JGI IMG/M metagenome (GOLD analysis project Ga0126343, IMG submission 92531) | Coral microbial communities from Lord Howe Island, Old Settlement Bay, Australia - Cyphastrea 2 metagenome | ecosystem: Host-associated > Invertebrates > Cnidaria > Coral ... | reverse complement strand
TGCTTCCTTGCCTTATCCTTAGTCTATGGGCCTTGCAATATTCTTCGCGGCAAGACTTTCCACAAATTTCATTTCTCCCTTGTATCAACCACGGGCATATGTTATATCCTCTGTGACCTTTCATTTTCATAATGATAACTTTTATTCAAATAGAGTTTTAATTTGCATCGACACTATAAGTAGTAAGGGAAGAGGTTCACAAATACTGTTTTTGTTATGTGTGCGAATTTAGTTCCTTAGAGGTGCGAAGCAACGCGGAGCGGCTCTAATCAACGAAACTAGCACAAATAGCAAAAACGGTACTTGTGAACCTCTTCCCTTACTACACAGATAGCTTATAAATCTTAAAATGGATAAATTAGGCTCTGTCGCCGGCCTTGCAATGCGTACAGAGAGTTTTGTTATCTAGCTCTCTACACGCATTGCAAATGATGACAGAGCCCTGAAGGGGTGAGTGCAAGGCTATGCTAAGTGACGATTTGTGTGGAAAAAAGAATTGTCGCAAGACGGCCTAAATTTTGGCATGTGGCCTTCGTTTCACCTGAAAAACGCTGCTCTGAAGTACTGTTTTTTCGCTGGGTTGCTATTCGTTTTAAAGAGTTAATGAATGCGAAAAGGGCACGCAGGTTGGAAGAGCTTATTTTTTTTGCATCCACAATATCTCAAAAATGAACTACGGAGCATTGCATACCTGAACAAAACTGCGAGCGAATTTTGGAGCGTTTTCTTTTAATGAAAATATCAATGCCCTTTATCTGGGAAGCCCTTCAGGTAAACGAAGCCGGGCTTCTGTTTTGATAAACCGAGACGATCTTTTGTTATAACAAACAAAGGGAGATTTTTTGTATTTTTGCGTTAATTCTGGTTTGACGTGGAGGAGGTCACGGCTGACGGCCGCTTAGTTGCAAACCTTAACTCATTCCCTTGCCTTAACCGTGGCCGCTACAAGACGCTTTAGACGGGCCCAGAAGTCGAAAAAAACACCATACAGGAGTCGATTAAGGTCTCATTTAACTTTATTGGGATATTCAGACCGAGACTAGTTTGATCTAGATCTGTTAGATGTGCAGTTTCATAACCCTCAGAGATTCTCTTCGTTTCACATAAGGAAGAACATATAGAGTGGTCTGCCTGTGATTTCAGGTCTAATAAGGTTTGAATATTGATTTCAAGATGACACGTGAAAGCAAGGATGCAGAGCACTTAGCCTTGCATTGAACTTTCTTATCAACAACATCTTCATCCCCTTCGGAAACTCAGTTTTTCGGCAAGTTATTGGTATAACATCCCTGCCAATCCGGCGTGTGGTGTATACATATCTCAATTGGTAAGATTTACTTGACCGATTTGCACAGCCAAAAGTTCCAGTTAAAATAAACAGGTACAATTTCTAAATCAAAGCTTAAAACTTGGGTCACTTAGTGTTTAGTTAACATAGTTTTGAAATCCAAAGAAAAATGATAATTTATTTCCTGTCAGAGGGGCACTTTAACAAGTCTTCAAACCTACATTACTCGTCAAATCTCTAAGTAGATTCTTCAAACGCCTTTGTAGAGCCATGGTTAAATTTGTTACACTACGAGAATTAAGGTCGGAAGTTCTTGATTGTAAAACATCGTAGCCCATCGATGTATCCTTGTCTTACGTGTAATAATTTTTTTCTTGGTTTGTAATATAAGTTGCCAAATGTTGTACAATTGCTATAGGATTTGATGGAGCCATTTCAGGCATCCTACCAATGAACGGTTACTTCAATTAGATATCTACCGGAGCCACAAATCGATCGTGGTCAGTCTTCTTTGAATCGCAGATGGGGGGAAAGGGGGGGTGGAAGGGGGGTCTGTTAACGGGAGCGTTTTGCTAAATAAAGGCTTAAACCTCATCGAGGCTTTTCGAGAGGCGGCTTTAAGCTTAACGTGGCTAAACCAACACTGGTAAAAAAAAACCGCCCTCCCCCCATTTATATGTGTGCGTACAATTCTTGTCATCCGTTGTTGTCAAAATATGTTCGCTAATGCCGATCAATTCAAGATTTGACAAGCATACCGGCACATACTCAGTTTACAGGCGCATTTAGCTGCAGCACGTGGCCTGTTGCTAACTCATTCATGAAGAGGAACTTAAATGCATGAACGCGACTCAACAACAGGCTTATTATTCTGCCACCATAACCGTTACCACGCATATCCGACTGGTTCCAGAACAAATTTAAAATTATTGATTGCACACAGAGTTTGTGTTATAACATTCTTTGTAACCAATCAGTGAACTGCATCTGATCAGGAAACTTTCACGCTCTCTTACAACGACTTGTTTTACCATTTCCATTCATCTCTAAATTTGGGTTTACCCATTCAAATTACAGTAGGTATTATAATAGAACTATTTAGTTAACTCAAATACCTTGTAAAGCCATGGCTGGTGGAGACGGACAATCTATGGTTGATTAGGACAAGTGATATATCCATATGCTACAAATGAAAGATATCCCACAATTCCGGGATCTCAAAAGTTTGTAGACTCAAAAACAACACGGGAAGTATCCTGTAAGAGTTTTGTTTCCCATTTTTTTAAACTGTTTTTGTTTTCTTTACCATGATATCCTGCATCGGAAAGGGAACCTCCAAGGCCACACCCCTTAATTTGCCTTTTATTGTTCAATTGGTAGTGATTGCGGTTATTTGTTGGTAGGTATCTGGGCAACAACCAGTTGAAAGACTTACCTGAGGATATTTTCCGCAACAATACCAAGCTGGCACGCCTGTGAGTAGCTGTCTTTCATATAACTAGTGATTGCCATACTCAAATTCACAATTAGCCAATCAGAAACTGAGTCTACTGTTCTGATATCCTGAGACATCAAGTCCCTGACATGATATGGCTACGATTTCTTGCTCTTTGGCCGAATTCGCTAACGGTAAATACCTAATCCAACAATTTTGGTACGCTTCGACGGGTTATCATAGGGCTCGCTCAGTCTCATCCAGGAAATAGACGCTTGTTGTGTAAGATAGTTTTGATATTAAGTCAGTGAGGGCCCTTTGTGACCCTCTGCCCCAATCTCTAATGTCTCAAGCTAAATAGGCAGAGTGCCAAAATTGTAAGATATCCCAAAATTCCGGGATCTCAGAATTTTCTATACCCAAAAACAACATGGAAAGTAACCTGTAAGAGAGTTTTCTTTTTTATTGTTCTTTTTTTGTGTAACGTGATATCCTGCATATCATCTGAAAGGGAACCTTCCAGTACACACTACTTAATTTGACTTTTACCATGCAATTGATGCTGATTGCGATTATTTTTTGGCAGGTACTTGCAAAACAACCAGTTGAAAGACTTACCTAAGGATATTTTCCGCTATAATACCAAGCTGGCACGCCTGTGAGTAGAAGCCTTCATATAACTATTGATTGCCATACTTAAATTCCCAATTAGCCAATCAGAAGCTGAGCCTACTGTGGCGATATCCTGAGATATCAAGTCAGTGACCTATATGGCTACGATTTCTTGCTCTTTGGCCGAATTCGGTGACGGTAAATAGCTAATCTTACAATTTTGGTACGCTTTGGCGGGTTATCATAACGCTCGCTTAGTCTCGCCCAGGGTAATTCGGCTGGAATATCTCTCGCCAAAGCACGAACCACGGTCCGGCCAAACTCACTTGGCATGCCGCTGCACCCACCCTAAGAAAGTACATGAATGAATAATTTGGCAAGTGACAAGGCTGCCTGTTGAACGGCCACAGGACTAGTAAAGGCGCTTAGATTTGTACTCGAAAATAAATATTGTTGTAACTAGTGCAAAAATTTCCCCCTGCAGGTCACTGCATGCCGTAAAACAGTTGACAGCTGACTCAATAGCTTTATCCCTTTTGTTGCTTTCCTTTTCACTAGAGTCTTGTTGCGCTCTTCTGTGTCAGTACGAGTCACTCCTTTGAAAACGTCTTCAAATGGCACAGAAGCAGCCATTTTGAAATTTCTTTACAATTTTTACGTGCACGTCCGCTGATCCGAGTAAAGATCACCCCAACATTTTGTTGTCGCGTTTGCCCAGCATGATTGGTTGGATACAAAATTGGTGTCTTACATTCTTTGTACCCAATCAGCGCGCTGCGTCTGATCTCGCAACTCACGTGCTCTTACTAGTTCAAATTAGGTTATTAGATAGGGGGTCATATGAGGCCAAAATAAACTCATACATTTCTTACAAAATGAACAGAAAAAATGCAAAATTGATTTGGCCATCAGGGTAAAGAGTAAGAATTTGGAACAGCCTTCGCAAAATCTCAGATGAAGAAACGGCGCTCCAGTGGGAGATAGGCTTTGCCGATAGAAGCGCCGTTTGCCACTACATTAGAAAGAGTTGTTAAAGTGGGATATATTTTTTTACAACTCCTTGCAAATAAAAGTGGCTCGTGCAGATCACAGAAATGCAGTTGTAAGCGGTCACCAAAAGCAACAAAACGTTCTTTTGGAACGTATACCAAGGTGGTAGCTGCCATGTACGGTCTACACAATGTGCCTTTTTTCATATAGAGTTTATAGGCGGATGAAGTTTGGCATTTTTATCAGTAAGGACGAGTCTCTTGCCTCGCATTAAAGAGAAAAAGCTTGCATTAGTGCAAAGTATCCGAAAACGTGGCATGAACATGATCAAAGGAGGATGATGAAGATTAGTAAAGATCGATATCACAATGAAAACCAATATCAAAAAAGCTCAATAACATATATATACCGGCACAAAAATTTTATAATTTAAGCTTGTTTCAATTTGCAAAATATCCTTTCACCAGTTGATCCCTCAACGTGACAAGATCTACGCGAGAACCCCGGGCAGGTGCAGGGATCCCTGCGGATATGTGACGTCAGGAAGGCGTAATTGTTCTAACAATAGAAAATTATCCCATACCATGCTTGCGTGCGGATTCTAAGACCTGAAAAAAATTCACATTAAGCAACACTTAAAACGAGAGCTCGAATTTTCGTGGACAGGCCGATGTCTGGTGTCTTTAAAGCATGGAAACCGGAAAGTGAAGCAAGGGTTACTGAAAGAATAAAAATGGCGGAGACCAGTGTGTCTGGTACCGATATATCAATTTCTATTATTTCGTTGTAAAAATGTAAGTTTGGGCATTTGTAACGTGCCAGGTGGAAACTACTTACTAGTGAGATTTTTCACAACGCTCGCGTTGAATAAGGCAGGGACTAAAGAGCCAAGGCATTTCTATGTAGTTTTATGCTCTGAGCTGATGAAAATTTAACGGGTAGTGATTTAAGATTGAAAACAAGACTTCAATTTCGCGCTGTTGATGACTAATATCTGTTCACGCTAGTTGAACGCGTAAGCTTTTGCGTTTGTTTAGTCAAGAAGACTTATGAAAGAAAACTCTACTCTGGAATCGGGTTAATTTAATAGTTTCTCAGAAAATGCGTCATCATTACCAAAACCTCTTTTGGATAGTCTCTTCAGTATTGTTTCTGGTTGTTTGGTAAGTTTGGAAAAGTTTTTTTTCATTGGCTCATTTCCATTTTAGAATCCGATTCGTTTTTTTCAATATTGTCAACAAATCTTGAAAAAGATTTTCTTTCGTGTCTTTTGCGCAGAGATGCTACAACAATCTTCACCAATGCCAAAGGTCTACTGAGCTCGATGCACGCCGTTTTGTAAGGAACTGCAGGTGTCCAATTTCTCATGCCTTACCGACTGTAGAAAACATACATCGGCGGGCGCTGTTATTCATCGACAGCAGACAATTTGTTGAATTTTTACACAACCAAAACTGAACAGCATCTAACGACATAAACTTATTGTCACTTATTGGGCCTTGATGAAACATGAAACGTTGTTGAAACAAATTATTTTTTTTTCAGTTGTACTGTTCGGTCGAGATAGACTCTGGCGAAATCCTCGTAAGCGTGTTTCGAGAGGAGGGAGATTTTGAGGTCCTGAAACGCTGCTATACCCAAATATATCCAACAAGTTGTTTGGTGTGTTATAATCATGAAATAGCTGTTAATCTTCAACATATGTGAACTCAGAGTGGAGTTATGTAGAGCTCTTTTAAAAGACGCAGCGAAACATAACTTGGTCAGTTATAAAAAGCGGGACACCTTAATTCGACACTGTTTTAATCCACTCAAGCTGGAGCAGCTTACGACAAAAACAATATTCCAACAACCATGAACGTATTGAGTTGTGGACCAAGAGCATTAAACATTTTGAGAATTTCAGCTGCCAGTTATATCCGCGCTACATCTGCGAAAATCCTCGCAGCGTGTACGCGCGTGTACCGCACATGATTGCGCTATTTGTTCTAAAAATAGAAATATCTTAGGGTCAATTCCAACGCTAAAAAAAGTTCCCCGGGCCGCTTACGGTCTTTGTCCCCGAATATCGCTTCTGAGGTCACCCGATAATAAATTACCGTTTTTAACTTTCGGAGAGTATTAGATTGGGGAATTACTTTCTTTCTTCTTTGTTCGTTTTTTGTAAACGTCTGTCGGAGTAATTATGCTCGTGCTAGTGCGAGCAGCTCTTTGAGGTCACGTACAATTTAGTCAAAGGCCAAACTACCTCACATGTTCCAAACATTGACCTGGCGGCGATGTTTAACTGTTTGACTGTCATACAAGGGTAACTACACTTAGTGCTACACTAATCGACTTGATTGTGACAAACAATGATGATCCGCGCAATATTTTCAAACAGGCAGCGGTCCCTTCTAGTTAAAGTGACCATGATCTCGTTTTGTGTGTTAAGAAAATAAACGCTTCGAAATGTGCACCCAAAATATTTGAATGCCACGACTATAGAAATCCCTTATATGAGGTATTTTTGGAAAGCTTGAGCCAAATCAACTGGGACCCCGTCAGACACGCCACCGACGTAAACAATGGCTTGGGTCTCTTTAATGATTTTTTTCAAGCATTGTGATCGACACGCCCCTTTGGTCAAAAAGGAAGTCAGGGGTGTTAACTAAGAGATAGTTATATATAGATTGGAGTGCCTACAGGAGATCAAGAAACCGTGAACAACAAAGTGCACTTCGCGTAAGACGATTATAATCGAAACCTTATTCAGGAAAACATTGGTGACTCAAAATCTTTCTGGAGAGCTGTGAAGAGAGTGCTTCCTAATGATAAGAAATTAAAACAATATACGCCCTCAATTAAAGTCGTTGGAGATCTTGCTAACAACAGCAACAGCCGTTGCAGGATTACTGAAGCTACTTTTACAAACGAACACTTCGAGCTAAGTTTAGTAAGACCTAGTGTTGTTTAAAATTTGTTGCGAAAGCTCAAAGTGAGCAAAGCCACTGGATTGGATATCATACCTGAACGTTTGCTTAAAGATGGAGCCCCAATTATTTCGGAGCGCTTGACTCACATAGTTAACCTTTCGTTTTTATCTGGAGTGGTGCCGGACGACTGGAAGACTTCAAAAGTTGGTCCGTTATTCAAATCCGGCAACAGAAAAGTAATGGATCGCTATCGTCCCACTTCTATTCTTCCAGTAATATCCAAAGTCGCCGAGAAAGTCGTGTATCAATTGTAGGTATTTAAAATCTAACAACCTCTTGTCGTCATGTCATTCTGGTTTCCGGAAGAACTTCTCCACTGAAACAACAGTCAACTTTTTTGTGGACGAAATCCTTAGAAATATGGATAATGGTCTTCTCACTGGGGCTGTCTTTACTGACTTGAAGGAGGCCTTCGACGCGATAGACCACCGTGTCCTTTTAAACAAGCTACAGAGATATGGCATATGTAATACGAGTCTTCTTTAGTTTTCTAGCTATTTGAGAGCCCCTAGATATAGCTTCTGGTGTCCCTCAAAGCTCAGTTTTTAGCCCCATGCTCTTTATACTGTACATAAACGACATGCCCGACTTGCATTTGCTTCTCGCAAGCCCTGCTTTATGCAGACGATACAGTGTTGGTCTTACTGCAAAAACTGCTATTGAGTTACAAGCAAGCTTTAGCAATGATATCAGCCGTGTTTCTTCTTAAATGCAAGAAAACGAGCTTTTTCTGAATATTAGCAAAACTGAATATGTAATTTATGGCTCACACCAACGGCTTAAGCGGGAGGAGAGTATAATCTTATCCTGCAATGGATCTTCTGTGATAAAATCTGAATCTTTCAAATTCTTTAGCGTTGTAATTGCTGAGCCCTTGAGTTTTAACACCAATATTGGGCACGTGGTCAAAAATGTCTGGAGGAAATTGGGTGTTTCTAGGCGTTTGAAAATTTCTATTCCCATGTCTGTAGCTGAACGCCTTTTAATTACAAGACGATGGTTTTAACTATTTTTGATTACTGTGATGTGGCCTGGAACGGCTGTGATAAAGTTAACGGTGATGTACTTGAGAGCTTACGGCATAGAGCTGAGAAGATAATTTCTCCAAATTCTTGTCTCGATGATAAAGAGCTGAATGCTACTTTGGCTTCTGAATGATTATTTTAACCATTGAATACCTCTGTGCATACATTTACGACTAGACGCTTTAATGACATTCATCTTCCAAAAGTCAACCTCGGAAGTCACCAAAAGATCTTTTTTTTTTAACAGGCGCGATGGAATTTAATTGTCTTCCTAGATTAGAGTATTTTGCCAAAGCCTACATGAATTTAAGGGGCAGCTTGCAAATGGCGTATTGGAGGCAACTTTCGCTTTGCAGTTCAACGAGACAGACGAAACAAGCCACACAACTTGTCAGTCGAAATTAATCTTGGGTATCCTGTATGAGCTTAGGTGACTTCCGGTTTTCGCGGATCCCACATATTTTTACATCAGAGTTATTTGTGACCATCCATTGTAAAACAAGTCTTGTAAAACATGGCAATCTGGATGAAACGGGTTTCAAAAGAGTCTCCAAAGGGTTTTAATGTCCCGAAGCTGGGTTTCTAAAGGGTTTCTCAAGAGTTTCAAAGGGTTCTTAAGGGTTTCCGAAGGGCTTCAAACATCTGAAACCGGAAAGGGTTTCTGAAAGGGTCTCTAAAAGGGTTTCTAAAGAGTTTTGAAAGGGTTTCCTTTGCTTTTCCAAAGGGTTTCAATTTACTGAAACCGGGTTTTTAAAGAATACCTAATAGAGTGTGTGCGTTGTCACGCAATCAAAAAATCAAAAACCATGCATCGGATAAAGTAAAAATATTGTGGTATTGTAGACGATAAAAAACGAGGACAGTTCTCCAAGTTTAAGGTGTGTGCGTTGTCCCAAAGTTAAGATATTCGTCGAAATTTTCCGCACAATATTACAGAGCCTAGTATGGAGCCGCCATGTTGGAGGACCTCTTTAGTCCTCCAACATGGCGGCCAGTAAATAGTGTAAACGTCTGAACTCACTTTGGCTATCTAGGCGACTGATTATCTGAACCAAACCAAAAAATATTTACTAAAGCACTTTTCCTGATTCTTAAACTCTTAAAATGGCTAAGAAGCATGAGATAAGTGTGTATTTTTCAACAAATGTGATCTTCGCGTTATAGCACGCACCGCCATAACTTCGAAATTCAAAAGGCGATATTTTCCAAACGAAAGATGCTATTGAGCTGGAAAGCTGTAAACAGGTATAAAATTTGATACCTCTTATGCCTGTTGATGTTAAAACCTTTAGTGGCTCTTTAGTTTTGGATTTGAGAATTTGATGACGTCACGTGCACACGCTCTATAAACAGTTTTAAAGCGTTTACAAAGGGTTTGAAACTCCTTGAAACCCCTTACAGCCGGGTTTTTGAAGGGTTTTCAAAAGGCTTTATAAGAGCGTTTGCAACTGGTCTAAATAGAGCTACCAAAGTGTTCTTTTGTTGTTCCTCGGCATTCCAAACGGATTTCCTTCGAAAGCTTTAACATCCCTTAACGAAACTTTGCTTTTAACGTAGTGTGATAGAGCGTCTTGAATATTAGACTATACCTGCAATGCGTTCTTTCCGCCAATTTTATTTTAATTACTTCCCAGTTAGCATGTGCATAAAATTAAACTTTTCTGTCAAAAAAGAACCCTACTGACGTAGACACAATTAACTCTTCACTCATGCGAAAACCTTTCATCGCATCTTCACGACCACTGATCACGATCGCATCACGTGACGATTAATTTACTGATGACGCCAAGATATTTTGTACCACGCTGTTTTGATGTTCACGGAAATGCTCCTCCGTTATATTGACGAAACTGCTTGTTAGACGTTTAAATGCTCTTTGAAAATAGTTTAATGGTAACTTAACCTTCGACCGATGCGCGTTTAATACCGTTTGTGAAATTCTGAACGCTCATCCGCAGTGACGCTGCTGTTCCACGCTGATTGGATGATGCTAAAAATGCTTCCAATCAGTGTGAAGCAAACAGCCTGACTGTTGAAACCTGGAACACGAAATCCTTGCGCGGATAATGGTTGCTTGGAAAGCTTCGAGAGCTGCAAAGGTGCTTTTGCGCGGTCGAAAATGAGCTCTACACCATTTACTCCTTATAACATGTAGTAACAGTCAACGATAAACCCAGTAAATCGCTCAAATTCGCCATTTAATTTGAGGCGCAAAAAGTTTTGTGTCGAGCAAACAGTTTAAGCGTAAAGCATAATTTGCAATTCTTCGGAAGCTTAAGGTTTAGTTTTGACAAAACGTACATTCGAATTACGCAGCATGCAAATGACGCGTATCGTTAATCTCACATATAAAAAATAGAAGCCATGTTACACGAAGCAATGTTTCTTGCAACTTGCAACGCAACGATGATGAATAAAAAACCTTTCAAGCTGCAGAGGGGGTGTCACACGTTTGCAACTTTTTTTCCTAACTTGCAACGCGTACAATAACAAACAAGATGGCGTAGTCGCTAAGCGAGCGAAAGATGAGCTCTGATTGGCCCATTCTGACAAAATTGCGTTGCAAGTTGCTGAGGGGATGTTACACGCAAGCAACTTGTCTCGCAACGTTGCGAAAAGTAGAGGGTCGT
>Ga0126343_10001551_pt1 | contig 10955 bp, 4 predicted proteins | sample Cyp2metagenome_FD_92531 | JGI IMG/M metagenome (GOLD analysis project Ga0126343, IMG submission 92531) | Coral microbial communities from Lord Howe Island, Old Settlement Bay, Australia - Cyphastrea 2 metagenome | ecosystem: Host-associated > Invertebrates > Cnidaria > Coral ... | reverse complement strand
CGGGGTCGCTTTTTTTGCCTGCGGCGATGTCTTACATTCTTTCAGGATTACCCCCCTCACCCACGACCCCCCGTTCTCCGCCCCCCCCCCCGATACCAGACCACCATGAAGGTTCCATTTTGAGTATTGTCCTAAACTTTCCGATCATTTAGGAACTTCAGGCCGAAGGAATGATACTCATATAGGGTAACAAACTGTACATAGAAGATTATATCATACTCGTTTTGCATCGTTGCTGGCAGTCCCAACCATACTTAAGAGTTTCTATTAGGTAACACATGCATTATGATGTAAATACATTTTCGTGATAACTGCAGAAATTCACGCGCACTAATTGGCTGAATTTTATGGTCAATATGGGGACAGACACATGAATTTGAAATCCAAGTGACACGTCAGCGAACGAGAGCGAGAAATTCGCCAATCTGTTATCGTAAAAAACAAATTGATGTCAGTTTTTAATGCGTCTGTTCTGTTATTGACAATGAATTTCATCATAACATTGTCAAAGTAGTCTGCGTATCCACTCAGCTATCGCCTTGTGGATCCACAGCTACGTTGACAATGTGATGATGAAATTCATGATCAGTAACAGGACAGACACGAGAAATTGACGTCAATTTGTTAAAATCAGTACTACAGCTTCAAGATGGAGTGTTGAGGGTCTTTGTAGGAAGTTAAGGGCATGGCACATTGTAGAGTAATTGAATTAAAGTTTCAAGAAAAGATACTTCTGGTTAATGATTGTTTCATAAGTGCTTAGTTAATTTGAGACACATCTATACGGTGTTTCTTTGCTTAGCGACCTGGCACCCATAGATCCCACGGGGGAACGAGCATACTCAGAAGATTAGGGGTGGGGGGGTGTAGCCCGCTCCCTAAAATCCTTACCCTCTGTGACCAAAACCAGTGATATTCCATACCTTATTCTATGACCTAGGGCCCGTTTCTCGAAAGCCCTGGAAACTTTTCAGGCCTGAAAAGCCATTTTTAGATCATCAGTATCTAAAACAGAGAAGTGTACAGCTGTATATGCCTGAAACTTTTTGTATGAAGGGAACCTTCCTTCATCTTAAGAATATGAGGGTAAAACAGCTCTGTAATCGCCAGGTTAGAGATTTTGCTATGGCTTTATGGGTCCAATAAGTTGCCAGGGCTTTCAAGAAACGGCCCCCTGATCTAAAGACAAAACCCTATCAATGACCTGGGGGCCCATTTCTCGAAAGCCCCGGAACATTTTCAGGTCTGTTATGCCATTTGGAGATAGTCTGTATCTAAAAAAAGGAGAATTGTGTATGGCTGAAACTTCAGGGCCATACATAGCGGGGGGGCAGCGGGGGGCACTTGCCCCCGCCAGGATAACTAATATTTTTTTTCTAACAGTGTTAAACCACATCTGTCGGAAGTGTCAGTTGCGAACACATTTTCGCGGTCCTACGCCGTCTTAAGTTATGGACTCGGTCATCAATGACAGAAAATCGATTAAGTGGCCTTGCTATGCTGTTAATTCATTGCGGAACGGACTGCATTCCCATTCCAAAAGAGATCTGACATGAAGTCAAATTGGAGAAGAATCTAGAACAGCCTAATATAGACTCGTTTTTGTGACTTGGTATTCTGATACCGAAACCTGCAATTTTAGCTCAGTTCCTTCAAGCCAATCTCTGTTCAAACTAACGAAGGCTTTCAACCCATTCTTGAAACCATCCATACAAAGTGTTAACCTTCTGTTCACAGTATAGCTTGAGTTAAAGATGGTATATAAATCATCGTGTAGCAGAGACCTCAGGGGCAATTTCAAACCAAACAAGGTGTTTATGCCGTAATAACTCATGACAATTAAAACAAAGTATCAGTGTGGTTTGTTTCCTTAACGGTCTTAGAGGCAACCCTCTGAGTAGGAGTGAAAACAAAACGTCCAACTAGAAACCCTGTCTGTATACGGGAGATCCCTGTGAAGGTTTGTGGAGTTTGCCTCCGCAGACAAAAATCCTAGGTACGGCCCTGAACTTCTTGTATGAAGGGAACCTCCCTTCATCTTTAAAAAATGTGAATTAAACAGCTCTGTAATTGCAAGGTTCAAGATTTTGCAATGGCTTAATGGGCCCGAAAAGTTTCCGGAGCTTTGGAGAAACGGGCCCCTGACCCTAAAACCAGAACCCTGTTTGAGACCTGCATTTAATCGAGCTCTCTAGTTCAGACTGAGGTTAAATATTCACTGTGAACATAATTTGTGAAGGGATCTTACTAATGTCCATTCAACAGAGACGAACAAAGTGGCTTCTTTACAACATACCCATTTCAGATCAAGGCTAGAGTACAAAAACCATAACCCTGTAAGTTTGTATGACCAAAAGGGTTAAAATCAAAACTCAATACCTTATTTGTGAACAGCCATTTGAAATTGCACATACCCCATATGGGGGAGTACAACAAGCACACAGGATATCAGTTTCAAAGTTTATTACGTCTGTCATAGTAACATTATATTCCTCAAGTTACATCCAGAATATCTTCCTCTTCAAAACACAAAGCCATCTAAAAATAACTATCTTGCTAGGAAGGAAGATTCTCCTCAGATCTTTGCAAGTTTATACACAGAGGTTCTTACCACTAAAAACTGTTTGCACTAGTCTGCTTGCACTAGAAACTGTCCCCAAAGTATACCAACTATCAGGGTCTAAAGGTGTGTTGGTCACACCAAGCCATTATTACATTCAAGACCTATTTCTTAGTGCTAAATTCTCAAATTAATGGCAAACATCAATAGGTATCCCTACCCACCTGTCTTTGAGATCCTGATAAGTTAGGATAGATTTTAATTGGAAAGCAGTGTTTTTCAAAATAAATTTGCACAAAAAAACTAAGACAAAAGCAAAGGTTCTGAATATCCATCGTCTTCATAATGCAATGCAAAATATTACCTGTAACTGACCCAGAGTAACTAAAAAAACACCATACATGCACAAAGAGAAGGTTCAAGAGCATTTTTAAAATTTTACACCTGCCAAGTTTCCGCATGCTAACTTCCGAGACTCTTTTGTATGGTCAACCACATGTTGTGACCACCTACAGCTAAAGTTCCCATCTTAACCATACTCGTAGCCCTGAACTATTGGCAGTGCAAAGTAAATATCAGGAAAATGGTCAGCATTTAATAACAAGGTGGCCCTGTAAGTTCACCTGCAGTAGTCTCTGATAAAAAAATTATATGCTAAAAATACTTGCTGAAATTCAAGTTTGAAAAAATGCTTATGCAATAATCTCTCTCCTTATACCACTCATTCAACACAATCAAAAGTCTTGAATGTGCTGAAACTTTGCAGTCTCAGAAGATATAGGCTAAACTTCCAGAACATATTATCGATCCAAACAGACTAAAAAACAAGAGACTATAAACCTTGGGGATTAACTAAGTAATTAGGAAAAAAGGTTCTCAAAATTTCCATGTCATTTGTAATATGTTCAAAGCGAGGACTCCTATCATTTTAAAGCTTGCCATGGATATTTCTTGCTAAAAAAAAAACACTAAAAAGGAGAATGAAGACAATATGCTTCACAGCAACTCGCAAAGAAATCTCTCAATCTGGCATTCTTAAAATGATAGAAATTTCTCCAACACACAACAAACGCCCTAAATGTATTACCCATAGATAACATTTTTTTTATAAATTGGGCTTTAACAGAAATATAATGCCTCCAATACTCTTGTTGTGTTAAATTAACACTATTTTTGTTGAAAATTTACAAGAAATAAATTACAAAACAAATATCCAGTGACACATCATTTTTAGCTCAAATAATAATCTTTTCAGTGGAGACAGACTCCATCTTCAGTTTCAAATAAAACTTACAAATCTCGTCACATGGGAACCTTTGGTAGAAAACTAACAGCAATGCTCCCTTGTAAGGAAGTCTAATAAATTGAACACATGGCTCACTCATGAGCAGTGTTATGATATTGTATGACTGTTACTTTTTAAGTTACATGTAAGACAAAAAAGCTAAGACAGGCACTTGTACAAAAAATTATTTTCACTGTTTTCCTCAGCTTCAACTGAATGTCAGATAATTCTCCTAACATACCACTTCAAGTGAGCTTCAATAAAATATGCACAAAGTAAAGTACATCGTTTATCTTGCAAAGTACAAAACAGGGCAAAAGAGCCCAAAACCATTCGTCAGCTTGATGTTTCCAACACTATACTGCAACCACCATTTTGGGCATTGTAGTCTAAAGAGATAATGAAGTCGTCCTCATCAACAAAACTCTCCACGGCTTTATCATCAATTTCCGAGGTCCTACAAGACAACAACCACAGAGCAGAAAGCTAAGAATGGTGGCATCTAAGACAAGTTATCACTGCAGAAGAAATGCATCTGATTCAGTAAAATACATGGACCTTAAATTAGAACAAACTGGTACCTCCAAACAAAATGCATACAACGTTGGGTGTCACAATGTTGTACCAATAGTCAAACTGTTGGTTTGATTTTATTTCCTTCATCTATCAAGATGTTGTTCACCATACATCTCATTATGACAACAACCTTTTATGCACTTAAAGATGCCATGGTATGCAAATACAAGGGGCAGGAACTAATAACCAAATAAAACCATCTGTAATAATGTGCCAAGGCAACTTGGTCAAATAAACAGCAAACAAATACTCTGCATACTTGCTACTGGCCACCTGACCCTTGTATAAACATTCCACTTGAGCAAAGCCCACACTAGACACCACAAGGAAACAGCTGAATTCCCAACACTTACACAAAACACACTCCATACACAGATGTTATAGTACAACAAATCCTGACACAGATGTTGCAACAATGAGTGAAATGTAAACCAGCCATGAAATGCATGTCATTTGTTGTAGAACAGCTGCCAAATAGATGTTTTTACGGTTGTTCAAAATGTCAAAGAAAAAACAGTGCAGTCAACTTGTACTAAACAGTCATTTCAGTTCTTGTAGCAGCATCTGACTCAAGGAAGTTAACAATCCTGTCAAACTATGTACTTGCATCGCATCACATTTTGATAAAGATGCTATGCACGCCATTAATATGGAGTCAAACACTCTATTTTTTTTAAGCAATCAATTACCAAGCCAAAAGGCAAAAAAATCACACAAAACAGACAAATTTTTCACCCAAAGGTAAATTTTGCATTCTTGAATAATGGAACATAATGCAAGGTTGTGAGATGTGCTTGGTTCAAGTTACTCAAAATAAATAAAATGTTTACCCTTCTTGCATAACGTGAAAGAAATTGCCGAAGATTATTTTGAGCAAGTCATGACCACCAATTGGAAGAAAATCTTACTGTCTACGATTCACTCCAACAAAAATTATTCTCTTTATTGCTAAAAGTGTTATGCTACCCTGCAACTTCGAAGGTGTGCAAAACTCCATCTCTTGACGTCCATGAGGCCCTACGACCATGTCAACTCAGAGGCTGCAAGATTCAAATAACAAACCAACGTACAAAACCTATTTAAATCACCATGTGTGTTGAAATAATTCTAACTTCCAAGAAATTGACAAAATCTTTGCCTCTGTCTTTTTTTCTGTGACTAATAGAAGATAACGCTTGCCAAAACAATAGCCAATTAAGAAAGAAACGTTCCCAGGCAAAAAGTGCAGTAGCCGTTTAAGGCCGAGATTACTCTTATCAAACTGTTTTCTATAATACTGTAAATGACGTTTCTAATGCCTATTGGCAGTCAAAAACTGACCAGCACAAGAAAGAAAAAAACAGTAACCAACCTTCATATATTGATGAAAGTCACTTTGCAATGGTTGGGGTCACACTTAAGGAAATTTCTACATACAAACCCATGCCAATGTGGGCGCATGTATGACTTTATGTATGTATCTGGATTTGCCATCACACTTTCAGCTAATAGAATGATCTTTCCAACATTTTACTTTGGCAATTCACAGTCAACTTATTTTGCTGTTGTTTTCAATATAAAATTATAAAATATGCCATAGCTTGTAAATTTTGGTTACGATAAATTTTTGATTGACAATGAAGAACAACACTCTGATGAAAACTTAGATCTGTAGCAAGCTTCAGGTGTGCATTGGTAGAATGTAAGCCAAAATATTTTTTCAAAAAGCATTTCTCAGAAATGGAGGTAATTGACTAAAATAGGCTCCAATTAAAATATCTGTTCACAAAAGTGCTTTTTTAAAACTCTTATGGGTTTTTCCTGCCAAAAATAAAAAATGAATACCCATAACCCTTTGCATTGCCTAACCATAAAACACTTAAGGATCAAGAGTTTGACTAAAATAGAGTCTAATTAACAAATCTGTTCACAAAGATTTAGGTTTTTCCTGCGAAATAAAAATGATTACCCATAATCCTTTACACTGCCTTCCACCTCAGAGAAAAGCGGGGCAACTCAACTGGTTAAAACTGGTTTCAAGACTTCCTGAATAGTAACAAGGCCTGGTTACCTTGCTATGTGAAATCAGGTAAAATGGCCGTGAAAAGGCAGAGAGAATTTGCACCTTTGTTCAATGAATTTTTGGCAGCTTCTGGTGCTAGAACCACATTAATGCCAAAACACCAACAAATTACTTGGGGATCAATAATTTCAGTTCTACTTCCATGGCAAGGTAATGTACTAAGTCAATTTGGCAGAACCTGGGTGACGAAATAAGCATTGGATGTTGAGGAACAGCTCTAATCGAAGGTTCAAGATGCAAGTTTCAAGAAATTTGCATGTTGGTAATGCTGTTATTTTCTCAACAAAGATGGCTGCCATTTCCCTTTGGGTTCAAGATTTCAGTGTATATTTCCAATGCCGTGCAACAAATCAAGCTTGAAATTGGAAGAAAATGAATTTGTTGTATGAGCATTCATGTCTATGAATGTTATGTTTACAAGTTGAACAAAATGTTAGGATTTGCAATTTGTCTTGGAGAACCAAAGGGAAGAGTGATGGATCGACTGACTTGAAATCTGGGAGACTTTTGACTACAAGGAGTGCATCATTTTCCAAATATTAACTTTATTTTATTTGTTACAACTAGTGGTGTTTTAAATCAAATGCTGACGAGAAAAATCTGTTGTTTTTTTGTAAATTTTGTTGCTCAAGATATTCAACAAAACATATCCTTCTCTTGCCACTTATACGTGATTTGTGCGCCCGAAGCATGCTAACTACAGTTCTTATCCTTTTTTCCTCACTTCAGCTGATAAGCAAAACATACCAAAATTAATCAAGTTTGTCAAGGTGAACTATTCCACATGCAAAGCATCACAATGCTTTGTGGTTGTACAAGGCAAGCATCGAATTACACCTTCTGACCTTGAGGAGTTGAAATCTTAGTACAGCTTCTAACAAATCTTTGAGTTCTGCACTTTTCACCAAATGCAATGTTGACACAAGCAATGGCAACTAAAATTTGGACAGCTTCGAAAGCCGCGTTAGTGTGACCCAAACCATGGTTGACATGATCCCTTAAGACATCAGTGCAGTCAATTTAACCCAAGGGTTTCATTACGTTTTTGTGCAGGAGGTCAGTGGGGTGCAGGAGGTCAGTGGGGTTTTACAGCCGGGCATTTTTAGTTTTTCTTATGAAAGAAGGTAAGAAGAGCCGGTCAATTTGCCAGGTGCCTGGCCCTTAATGAACCCCCTGTTAACCCTTTGAAAGAAAAGTTCACTTTTCCTCTTTCTTGTAATTTTCAGTTCAAGACCACGTCTCCACAAATATTGAAAATACAACACAAAAAGGACACATCAAGTAAAGGAACATAAATCAAAGCTAACAAACTGTGTACTGTACCAGTCTGCGCTGCACAGGGAGAGGAAACCTGAATATTAGCTAGAATCAAAACAGTAACAATCAACAGGATTTCAAGTGCTTAAGGCTTGACCAAGAATCACCAGTACATTACATATCACACAAAGATCACCAAGTACAAATAAAGGAACATATCCTCCATTTATTGTCAGTATGACATGTTATTCTAGGTCCCCTTCCAAAAACTAGTAGACGAACCTTAGATGACAGAGCCTGCCATACATAAACTTAGCTTGCAATTGTCAGACCATTACATTATGGATCAGGTCTCAGACTTTATTCTGTTGGTCACAAAGAGTCAAAAGAGGCCATACAATACATTGCACTGTGACTAAACAAAGCAGGAATGGAGGATATATTACCTTTTCTTTCTTTAGAAACTACCCTCCCCTTTCCCTTTCAGTCCCTTTCAATGTCATGACCAGAAGCTTGATTATTTTACTCTACTGCAAAGTCAATTAACACCAAGCAATATGTACACCACAAGGACATCCACACGTACACACAAGGATCAAAATTAATATTAATATTTTAATGCTGCCAAAGTTTACCTGTACCATTACAAAAGCACCACCACTCACATACAATGACCCCACAAAATATTACTCATTTAACCCCACATCGTAAACTGACGCCTATAAGCCCTGGACTTATACAGCTCTGTAATGGGTTTTGGATGGGCTTTTAAATGAGGGGTACATATATTGTGGGAGGGGAGAAAGAGATTATAGGCAAAACAAAATAAAAAATGCTTCAATATGTGCTATATCAAATTTGATCAAAAGACGCTTTTCAGTCACAGGTTTGTTAATTAGCTCTAACCATCAAAATAAGCTCTAGCCGTCATAATATCTGGCTCATATCTGGGGGGTGGGGGGGGGGGGGCTTTTAAGTGGGAGGGCTTACAAGCAGCAGTTAACTGTATTCACAAAATGGCACCAAGTTAAATGGACAGAAGACATCAAGAAATTCAACACGGTACAGTAAAAAAAACCCTGCACAATGATAAAGATGGCAATTTTCTCAATTGCGCAGTTCCAGAAAATATCCATACTCCCCCACAGAAGGGATTGGAATTTCCTAGGGGTAGGAGGGTTCTTTGAGACCAAAAAATTTAAAGAAATGTATGGAGCTCAACTGGAATTTCCAGAGGGGTGGGGAGGTTTTAAGAAAATCCCTTCCGTGGGGGAGGTATGGATATTTTCTGGAATTACACATTTATAATAATATTATTACTGTACCATTGAAAATAACTGTACCATTTTGACAAGCTGCCAGTTTGTTCATGAGATTTCATTAGCTTCACTGTTACCATAATGACATCTTTTCAAAGAACAACTTAATTTGACACCAAAACAAACTTGATTGAAATACTTCATATTTCCAATACAGTTCATACTGCAACAAATTTCATACTTCATAATGAAGCTTACACTGTTGCTCTTGTAGTGGCAAAGATATCACTTTGGCGTTCATTATTGTCAGAACACATTAAATTAAACAAATAAAAGGCAGGAAGTACCAAAAGGAGAGGAAGAAAAAATTACCGGGGTAGGAATTTTGCACAAAATGATCTAAATTCCCCAAAATGCTTACAGGTAATTGAACCCTGAAAAACAAGCCTTGTGGAACATGTCATTGCACAAGTCGTCATTACAAAAGGCATCTTCTTTTTAAAACCCTGCACACCTCAGTCAAAAGCTTAATTAAGAACTGTGTAAACGCAGCTATCTCAATAAGCCCCTTCTTGCCTATGATTGCCAAGATTTCACAATATTATTATAACTATTACTGAGGACCTCTAAGCCCTTGAGCAAAATTTACAGCAATGGAAGGAATACTACAGACTTAGAACTGTACACAAAAATAATCTAACATAATAATTACTGGTCAATATTGTGCGAAAAAAATCCCAAGATAACAAGTTTCACAAAACTGTTGGGAGGTGTCCAAATTTAGATTAATCACTGAAAAGAGTGTAGCTCTATTAGCCTCCGATTACAACTTACTAACTGTGCCACTTCACAGTAATCTGACATACTGAGAAGGTAACAAACACCAGGATTGGGAAAGGAAAAACACAAAACTCACAAATGTTTCAAATCATGACAATTTATAGGCCATAACATGTGCATGTGAAAAAACAGAATTACAGAGTTGCAAAAGATCAAGCCAAAAATGTCCACTGACCAAACTGGAGGACCTATCACTTGAAAAAGATTCATTTCAACAAGAAATAAAAAAAATTCAACAATACTTCTGAAGTAACAACTGAAGTCAAAACTTAACAAAAATGATTTCATTCCAAAAATGATTACCAAAAACTCACAAACCAACTTCAAAGACCAGACTGTTGTGCACCAAAGGCCAAAGACAACTAATCAGTTGAACTTTGCCCCGAGAGAGAAATACATAATTAAATAGAGAGGGCCACAAAACTAGCTCTGATCAGGTTCTTAAGTTTCTAAAGGTGAAACGTGCCAAACGTATTTTGAACTTTGCACAAACTTCTCAATGATCAGAAATATCCTGAAAAGCACTACAGGAAATTCTCAACCGCAAACGAACTTGAATAATTTAACCAAAAGCAAACAATGTTTGCATGACTGAAATATTAACCAAGCTAAAAGGAGAAGTTGCATTTTCACATGTAAACTATACCAAAAGGTTGATATGTAAAAACTGGTGAAAACTGATAACCACAAGAGTACTCAGTTTCCGGCAAAACAATGCAACACGAAAAAAACAATTACACAAAACCCACAAAAATAAATGAACGTGCGATTTGAATAGACTTGAATAGCGAATACGTGAATGGAGATCTAAATCAGAACCGGTTACAAACAAGAAGAGCCAGTTACCACGTGCCAAGAATCACACTAGCTTTCCCTGCTACCGGCAAACGTGACCACCGTAGAAGATGTGGTTTAAAATCACGATTATGAACATAGAAAAAAATACCTAAAAAAAAAAGTCCCGTTGTGCTTCGATGAGGTCTGAGGGGCACAGGATTTTAGTACGAATGAATCACTTGAAGCGTGCAATATAAACAAAACGTATGTAAACTGCCATATTTTCGCTACCTTTCACCGACCGTCAAAATCTACGATTGACAAATTTTGAACTCTCTG
>Ga0126343_10001550_pt1 | contig 10958 bp, 2 predicted proteins | sample Cyp2metagenome_FD_92531 | JGI IMG/M metagenome (GOLD analysis project Ga0126343, IMG submission 92531) | Coral microbial communities from Lord Howe Island, Old Settlement Bay, Australia - Cyphastrea 2 metagenome | ecosystem: Host-associated > Invertebrates > Cnidaria > Coral ... | reverse complement strand
TTGCTATGGTAACCTATTGTGTCACGAAATTGATACCAACGTGTTTACCGGTGATTGGGCAGTTTTTTGATACCATGATTGTAGCATCAAGTGATAACGAGTGGTAACAATGACACATCAAAATCTACGTCTTGGGAAGTACTGGAAACTGTTTTGAGCCACCTTAAGCCGAATCGAATGCAAATGAGAAAAACCCTTTGTTCTCCCTCATAAGCTTCATTAGCATTCGATTCGGCTTAAGTGAAATGCGGCGTTTAGTCTCAGCCTTATAGACTCTGCCCTTATTCGTTAACGAAGCCCGATATTTTTCAGATTTAGGGTGTTCTTCCTGGCATGTTTTCTTCAAAACGAAGTCGGTGACCCCCCATTTTTTTACATTTCTGACACAGCTACCTCATCATCTTACAGTGGTAAAATGTTCAGAAAAAACTAATCAATGTTAGAAATTCTCGCGCGACCGTCCTAAAGAGGTCGTGAAAAATTGGTCTATTCATCTTATTTTAAACTTCTTCGCACAGTTTAATATAAGGGTTTAGGTATCTGCAGTTTAATCCGGACGCGGCACATCGATTGGACGCTAGACAGCTATAGCGATACACGGTAATTCTCATCTTGGACCAGTTTGCTATGTATCTAATGTCTGAACACCAGGCAGGTCCTAGATGAGGGCGGATTCCACATAGGAAAGCACACACACGTTCTCAAGCAGCCATCTTCCTTTTTTTGCACTCCCCGCAATGCCTTAGGGCTGAGATTGCACAGGCAACCCAGTTACAATCATTAAAATGTACACGATAAAGAAAGATAATGCGACTATGTGGAGTGAACCGGTTTCCTTTTGCTTGTAGTTGGACGACAGAGCTGTTCAACATCGCGAAGTTGAGGGACATGAGTCTGCTGAATTTAAAGAATACTTTGGTGGAAATATTGTCATAGATGATGGCGGGTGAGCAGAAAACAAAATCATTTTATTTCTACGAGCGTTAGTAAATTTCATAGAGACGGGGTGAATCAGAAGGTGAATGGCATTCTTGTGGGAAGGGGATTATTTTCTCCCACTGTCGGACGGAAAAATTATGTTGTCAGTTGTTTGTGCAACTTAAAGAAATGCCAGCAAAGAAGCCTGCTAACACTGGTAAAATGACGTTGGCAGTGATACATGGGCCATTTCCATGGCCTCTGTGTCAAAATGAGTCTTGAAATTTGTTCAGCCTTCAGAATCACTTTTTTTGTGGCAAATTAAATGCATCTTCAAACGAAACCTTTAACACGAGGACTCGTTTTGAGACAGAGGCACAAGAGTCCACAGGGTAACTCGAAAACGGCGCTGTATTGCACGTTATAGCGTCTGGATGCCTTATAAGATCAGAGAAGTAGCTATTTTTATCAGAGAAATGACAATCTACAGAATCTGCGTGATATAGTTTAATAAGACAGCTTGTCTAAGGGGCGTGTCCACAGAGGGGGAAAGAAATGCGCTCAATTATATACAGGTTTAGTAAACAACTAATGCATTTAAACGGTCAAAGAAAGACACTGCCACTTAGGAACTGGTCAAAATGTATTGAGGAAGGTAGGTCTGAGTTGAGGGGAAATGGGTCATCAGTTTTTGAGCCCTGGTAATCGGTGGGTATACCCTGGTCCCAGGGCAGGGTGGGGGACTTCAAGAACACCAAATGGCCAACATATGTCTAAATGCTATTTGTCCCTAAGGGCATGAGACACATGTTCATGAATCTTAGTGCAGCTCACTCTTGCGTCTTGGACCCTTACTTTACTCGTAGTTTACTCGTGGTTTGTGTGGGTCCCAGGACAGCCATTTTCGAGGCGAATCACTGTTAAACCTCTAAAGAGGCTGGAGACCAAGTGCAAAAGGCTTACGGTCAAATTGACGTACATCGACTTAAGGGTCATTTGAAGTAGCAAGAGTATAGGAAAAAAACGTTATTTGAGATGTGTTGGATCACGCAACTAAAAATGACTTTTTTGATAGAGGGTTCGTCGTGCAACCTTCATTTAGAGGGATCACTTAGTTTTGTGCTAAATAGAAGAAGTGGGTCAGCCACTACATTTCCAAATGCACCGACCCCCTGTACTTTTCACCAGTCCCTTACAGTCACCCTTACAACCTGATGGTATCTTAATTTTGCCAGAATCGACTCAGGTTTCAATGAGGTCAAGGATCCAGACGAGCTATTCGCCTTCAAAAAGATGGTGAAGCATTTCATTAAAAAGCAAGGAACTGGACAGATGAAGGAGGTATGGACACAAAAATGTCTAAAATTGGGGAAAAGGTTCCGTCCATTTTCAGTTCTCTTAACTTCCGTCTTTAGGAGTACCACAAAAAATGCCTCGACACACAATATGGCATGTTTTGAATTTGTGAGCAATCATATCAGGGTGCTTGCTCCTCCTCGCTTTAGACAGCCGAACTTAATTCTCCTGGGCATTAACGTTCTTTGTTTCTTTTTTCCCAAAAGTCGCCAATAGCGAGCGGAGTTTTTGTCCAAACTACATCGGCAAGGAAAAGAAACTGCTGCCGAAAAAAAGTTTTTTCTGAACTATGAAATGGCCTTGCATTCTTGTGCGTATGCATCATGCACGGTACATTTGTTAGCCTTCTGCTGCAGAATTTTCATGCAAAAGCCACCATTCAGTTTTAACTTGAACTGCACGTTGTCATATTCGTTAACATGTTACGGAACTTAACGACGACGCCGAGTACGACGCCTAATAAAAAAATGAATAAATATATTTTAAAAACGAAATTCGCGATTGTTTAGATCTGTTTGGTACGCCAACGGCTCTAAAAAGATTCTTAAATATGCAACGACGGCTTTCAATTTCATGTGGAAATACGAAACATTTGCGTTATATCCTCCACGTTCCGTGGGCGATGCAGAACTTGGTCATTTCACGTCGTTGTTTTGCAGAAGAAGGCAAAAAAAATTTAAAAGAATTATAACACACGAGGACAGCTATTGCTTTCCTCGTTAAATCCTTTGTTTGGTGACGTTCTCGTTGCCGTCGCCGTACATACATACATATACTTTATTTAACCTCGAATTTAGAGTAGCTCAGTAAAGATAAGCGAGGTGGTTTGTTTTAAGCCTGGAGGATATCTCTGACATCGACAGACAGACAGACAGACAGACAGATAGACAGACAGACAGACAGACAGATGGACAGACAGACAGACAGACAGACAGATAGACAGACAGACAGATAGACAGACAGAAAGACAGACAGACAGACAGATAGACAGACAGACAGACAGACAGACAGACAGACAGATAGATAGACAGATAGACAGACAGACAGACAGACAGACAGAAAGACAGACAGACAGATAGACAGACAGACAGATAGACAGACAGACAGACAGACAGACAGAGAAGAACAGACCTTTAGATAAATGTGTGATTCATGATTTCTCAAGCTCCCCCTCCCTCCCCCTGCCCCCTTCCGCTAAATGACAAGAAAGGATCCATCAGTTACCAGTTTGACTAGGAGTTTTGATAAAAATTGAACTGGTCTATTTTAAATGCCAGAGAGAGGAGTACGTGGCAGTGGATTTACCATACTCTAAGAAGAATTTCCGCTGTGATGAGGGTTATGCAGTGATATACTCTGGAGACCGTATGGTGCAGGTAATATTGGAGACGTTATCTTATGCTGAATTATAGTTTTCACTTTCTGGACTCGCTGCATTGATACATACCTTGAGCTCACAGAACTACATTTTACTAAATAATCCTCTTTTAATTCCCTTTAAAGATCAAGGGGCCTAAAGCCAAACTGGACTCTATTTGTCCATTTAATAGGTGGATGACAGGACAAAAGGTACGTTTACTCAAAACACTCACAAATACATGTCTTCCTTTACTGCTTTCATCATGATCTATGCTGATTTGAAGCTGATTTGCATTTTTGCTTTGTTGTGTTTAGGAACTCCATCCCAAAGCCAATCTCGAAGTGTTTGGTTAGTTTGTGCCTTGAATTTATAAGCTTAAAATCTCTTTTTAATGGCCGTTCGCTATTTCTCCAATTGCATAGCAAGAACATACTTGTCGAGAATAGCTGGGTAATGTATAATAGCCCTCATAAGTAATTCTTCGTCGGCAGATCATAAACACTCTGTATAATCCGACACAAATGTTGTTGCAGTGACGTGTGATTATGCATGAATATACTCCAACAAGCCACAAAGTTTAAACGGAACAGGCACAGAATGTTCACACAGAAGACTTCAGGGCTTTTATTTCTCTGTCTTTGTCTGCGTTTATTGTTATGTCGCAAGCAAGAAGCAATCTTGAAAAAACCGCGCGACATCGAGGTCTCCCTTATCTGCAATTTGCATGTAGTGCCGGCTTAAAAAATCAGAGTGGAGCGATAACCTGACCATCATAAAGAAACCGTCTATCTGGATCACATTTCTAATTCGTAGTTTTATATTTGCTTTCGGTTTTTCTCAGAGAGTCTGGAAGAGTTTGTACAAGATGAAGCTTACAAGGTAAGTTCTTGAACATGTTCTAGTTCAGCTGGTATATCATAGGAAACGATACAAAAAGCATGGTCGCTGACTTGGTTCATAAGCAGGGCTCTAACAGTCAAAAGTGGTCACTGTATGTGTTATTCAAGAACTTATCTTTGGTAGGGGCGGGGTGGAGGGAGCGAAAAGAATATTCGCCCTTCTTGCCTGGAAAGGTAAAGGGAACGCCCAAATAACAAGAAAAACTTTGCTACTCTCAGGGCCTAACATTTAGGGCTAGGATATTGGCAGAGGGAAGGGCGTTCAGTCCCCGGCCCCAGGAACTAGATAGGCGATTTCTCGCCTTATGTGTTTCTAGTTTTCTTTTTTTTTATATGGTTTGTTTTAAGCCTACGCATCATAGGTTATCCTCTTTTGGGTTTGACCCCCTATATCGTGCGGAGAAGGTAGAGTTCAGGAACTGAACAGACTGTTTCGCGGTGTGTGAATCGTGGCAGACAGCTGGAGAGTACCCCTGTAAAAGTGAGAGATGAAATCCTCACTCGATTGACTATTGGCACATTGCTAATGTACAACTGAGCTCGAAAAATTGAGATATGAATGATCCTCAAGAAAATCTAGGCTATATCGTTATTCTAACTCATAACCCTTGTAATTCTAATGCAAAGTCTGAAAATTGCAAGATCCAACGGTCATTGAATTCTTGATCTACCACCACATTCTCAGAATTAACTTTAAACGGAAATGAAATATGACTAGTTTAGAGAATTAGCCGTCTGATGTGGTTAATTAGAGAAAGATTACAACATTTGCATTTATTCATAATTCTTTTTTTGTGAAATACTTTATCCGCAGGTTTTATGTCCCGTTCAGAGAAAGAGCGCAAACTTTGTAAGATAAATCTGTAATCAGGCGAAATCCCACTGTTTAAACCAACAGTAAAAAGAACACTGAAGAGCGCAAACATTTTGGTCCAATCGATCGTAAGCTTTAAAAGACAGCCTTCGGAAATCTTTTACAGGGTTATCGTGTTTTATTAAATTCTCAACCTCAGATAACGCAATTCTAGCTTTCTGATTGGTTCACTAGATCCCGTTTACCGTGTACCTGGGTTTGACCTTAAGTGGAAATGAATGTGGCAAATGTCGCTCAACCTAGAATTTTCATCTGAATGGTCTCGCATGGCGAAAAAGCAAAATGGGATATAGACAGAGGCAAAAGGCAAACTCGCAAATGGACTTCCCATTCTAGTTGGTAATATCACCCAGTAGAAGTTCAAGAGAGTATAATTTAACTATTGGGGGATTCAACTGGTTTTAAAACCCACAAGACGAAAGCAAAGTGAATAGGGAGATTCAGATAGGGAAATAAAGTTATTATTATTATTATTATTATTATTATTATTATTATTATTATTACTCTACTCTAGAGCCATTTAGTCGCTGTCACTCATAATTACTCTGTTTTATCTGCAGACTGCACCAGGCGAGTTTGTGACGAAGCTGATCAGGTACAATAAATATTGCCTGCTTACATGACTTCACACCCTACTTTATTTGTGTTAAGTCGTTTAGTTCAGTTGCACAGTATCTACTCCAGGATTTACTGAACCTATCATCGAGGGATACTGCGTGACAAAACTTAGGAACTGAAAACATGATTGACTATCAGACTTGAACGGGATTCAAACCCATGTCTTCTGTGATAACGGTGCAGCGCTCTACCAACTAAGCTTTCAAGCCATCGGGGAGCTACAACAGGAGCGTTGTAAGCTCGTAATATTCTCGTATGTGGAGAAGGCACAAACTGAGGAAAATATGAAAGATCATCTACTTTGAAATGTGGAGAAAGATATATAGACATTACTGATCAACCCAGTTATAGCGGAGCTCCGGCGGCCCGAAAGCGGAGCCCATACTCATCATGCATGGGAAAGAAAAGGAAACCCATGAGTTGATTTCCTCATGGTTATTATTTTCTCATGGTTATTATTACGAGGACGGAGTTAATTACCCAATATGACGGCCATACTCCAAAAAAGAGACAAACAGCCTTGGTTTACCGTGTATTTATTTGATATTGGCCATCCATGCTATGATCAATTGACACCTGTCAAAACAAGGTATCCGCTGACAAGTAACAGGTGACCATATCGCGGGCTCAAGTTTACAGCTCATCGAGGTCACATGTTTTTGTGAAGTTGACCGCTGACTAAGTTTAGATCATGGGCTCATGTCAGGGTAATTTGTTGAACACAGAGCAGGACTGTTCTGAAGCCGGATTAAGGTTTAAAAGTTAACCGAATTGTAACTTTTTCTTCCATTCAAATGTTTGCTGCTTTGTTTTATGTATATGATTTATTAAAACTCAAAACAGAAGGCAGAAGAAAAAACTGACCACGAAGTTAAAAAACTCCACTCAAAATTCTACCGTTTCCTAGGTTCCTGGCTCTGAACAACCCTGCCCAGGAGGTACGCTTTTAGGCTGGCCTAAATCTATATTATACAGCTGTGAACCACACACAAATTCCGAAAGGGAGGGGAAGGGGTGGATTAACCTTCCATTTCATCAGTTGCCCACTAGTTCACAATTGTTCAACGAAGAGGAGTTAAATATCCAACACTTTCACCGACACTGAGATGAAAGTATATACCACACAAGCTGAATAATTAGCGGACCAAAACGTCATTTTATGTGTGACAAGCGGTCGAAAATTTAAAAATCTCTCGCGCCTGTTGCTCTGAGGTGAATAGTGCTTGCGAATCACCTCCGAGTTAACCAATCAGAGCGCGCGAAAAGCGCTATTCACTTGCGTGGAATTTGGCAGAATAACGAAACTTGAAGTTTCTTCCTTTAAATTCAACGTCTGTCCTGTTCCTTCCAGAGTTTTCACAGATAAAGGTGATCCTGACTTCTTTGTAGTAGCTTCTGGGGGTCAAAGTTTGGATCCAAATTTACTGGACAAAACGGACGGTAGGTTGTATTGTTTGCTTTCAGCACTCACCCTCTGTTATTGTATCATGAGTTCAATATCCACCAGTTTTCCGCTTAGTTAATTAGCTTGAGACTGATAGCGTACACATATGTTCATATACACTGGAGCCAGACTGATAGATAAGCAGATTTTCAAAATTTGATTTTCTTTTCTTTTTTTTTTTTTGCAGTTTTCCTGCTGGAAACTCCTGAGCGTCTGTTTGTGTGGATCGGTGATCAAGCCAGTTCTAACGAAAAGCAAAATGCTTTGTGTTATGCACAAGTAAGTTGAAGAACTGCATTTCATAGAACTAATCTAAGCGATCTGACCAAATTACACCAACTGCAAGAACCAAAATCTCCCTGTACTCTTTTAATTGTTTCAATGCAACTGCTGGTGATTAATTTGCACAAAATCGCTCGGGTGATCTTGATTGGAAGTGTTCCCCTTGCCTATGAAGACTGCCACGAAAGCTTAAAATAAACAAGTTATTTTTTAATGTTATCAACATCTTGTTTACAGACTTATCTGAGAAAACATGGCCAGAATCCCATCTGCGGCATTTCGTGCATGCGAGAAAACAACGGAAAATTACCAAAATCATTTGCAAAAGCTGTAGGCCAGCACAAAGGTAAGGAATTCTCAAATCTATAACAACAAATGCACGAACATAAGACCAGCTACACGGAATAGTTAAGTATATTGCAAAACAGGTTTGAGCACTGGCCGGGGACGCTGTGTTGTGCTCTTAGGCAAGACACTTAACCCTCACAGTGCCTCTCTGCACCCAGGTGTATAAATGAGTGCCGGCGAATTGTTGGAGAAACCTAACAGATTTCGGGGGAGTGACCTGCGACGGACTAGCATCCCGTCCAGGGGGAATAGAAATACTCCTAGCCGCTTCATGCTACATAAAGAAGAACTAATAAGCTCCAGCAGCTATGAGCCAGTCGGCTCCAAAGCTTCACTTTTTTACACATTTTTTATCCACTTTTAAGGGTCTCGCTCTGCAGGGGGCAAGGCCGCGATGGTTAACACTGAAATGAGTGGACTCTTCGTACACTAGAAGAGTGTACGAAGACTGTTTTGTCTTTAGATTTTGGTATACAGCTTCTTGTATCCGTTATATTGTTTTTACCTAAGTTTTTAAATCGTATTAATTACGTTTGAGGTCGCTCGATCAGTACCCCACATTTAGAGGAGATTACGGATTTCCGAGTATTACGCATGCCAATAACTCCTGAGTGCAAAATGTTATCGTTTCTTTGGGGGGTTGTTGTTTCCATACAGGCAGAGAACAAAGATCCAAACTTGCTACGAATTCCCTAGACATCTGTCCAAACCGTGCGTCCTCCACGAACCTGACGCTCCAACGCCGGCCTTCTTAGTTAAGATACCACACCTCCATGTCAATACAAGCTTCTCTCCCAGAACGTTCTCCTACCTCGAACGTTGTTTCTACCAATAGGTAAAGGCACAATCTACCCCACCCTCTCCAAACCAACTCTCAGCATAACCCATATTCCAATACACTACATTCCCATCTACTCTCCCATAACATTTGTTTGTAGAAATGTTGGTCCTCACTCCTACCCCAAGGGTTTGCCTAGCGTATTCTTTTCAGCCGCACTGTTCATCTGGCTTTCAATATTGGTTTCTTAGGGAATCTCAGTTAATCCGATGCTTTTATTTTTCTCCAGGTAAACGCGGCGTGCAGGATCATCGCATGTAGACCGTGTTGATAACGTGTCTTGCATAAAATTCACCTTCGAGAATTCTTAATCAACGTCAACAAAGACACGCTTTATTACCGCTTTACACGTTTAGTTTATAACATAACAATTTGAATAAAAATGTAGTTTTTATACCATGTGATATTTCACATGGGTAAGGTTTTTGGATTTACACCAGTTGACAGCTTGAGCTTAGCGAGGAGGTCCTTAGTATAACGCAGATAAGAGAAATGCTTCCATAGTGATAAGTAACTAGCTCAGTAGCTTTTTAAACGAACAACCATAGCGATTGGCACTATAATCGCCATCAATTGATCAATTTGAAACTGGAAACATGGTTGACTCGGAGATATTTTTCTTGTCATAGTCTTGTTCCAATGCACTTTGCTGATCCAATAAAAAAATATTTTTCAGTTTGCTAGCACATCAATCAATCAGATTGCATGTTTTTGGTGGGCTTCGAAAAACTAAGCTAGGCTCTTTCCGTTGATCATTCATAATTCTGAGTAAATTTAAATTATTTGTTATTACAAGGGGCACCACCCAACTTTAATGGGTAATTGTTTTTCTGGTGTTACGCTGTTAGGTATAAAAAAAAAAAATAAAACTCAGTCTATAATTTAGTGGTTGTCAGTTTCACTTTGTTGAAGGCGTGTCGTGTCTATTTTGACACTGCTATTTATTGGAGTGAGGCACTGTGGAGTAAAGTGTCTTTCTCAAGAACACAGTGACCCAGAGCCCATGCAGGTAGGCAAGTGTTTATGGCTATGTATAGCCAGGAATATCCGGCTTCTTCCTTTCACGCTGTTTAGACCGCCTGGCCCCAGTTGTTCCAAGGCTGGATAACGCTTTCTATCGGATAAATCGCTATCCAGTGGATAAGTGTTGACAAACCAAACCACGCTATCCGCTGAGTAGTGATTTATCCGGTGATTGCCTTATCCAGCCTTTGAACAACCCGGGCCAGGCATCCATTTCCTGATATCTGTAAAGTGTGTGAGTTAAACTCACACAGAGATATCAAGGTCGTCATAAACAATCGGGTCATGATTTTTCGGATTGAGATATTCATCAATTGTATCCATATTTAGAAAACAGTTCTAACAAAATACGCGCCCTAATTGGTTAAAAATCGTGTCTCTATAACCCGATGGAAACAGAACTAGCGCGATATGTTGACGTAATGGTGGCGCGAACTAAGAGAATTTACACTTTGATATTCAAAGTTGACAAGTTGTTTTCCTTTATTTCGTCGCAGTGGTTTCTAAAAGAGTTGTAGAAACACTCGCGAAAGTTTGGGAGAACTCGAAAAAGCTCAGGTTGAAACAGTCGCCTGTCGGCTCTTGTTCCCACAGCATTTCCCACTCGTGTTCTATTTAACAATTATCTTGCCAAATTTCTACGAGGTGAATCAATTATCACTTCATACAAGTAGAATTCGAGAGCGAATAATCTAATTGTTTTCAAAAAGTCAAGAAACGGTAAATTCCTTCATTTTGACTTCTCGGGAATTTAATACATGTAATCCATTCGCATCAAAAATGTTTTTTTCAAACCAATGGAAAAATGAAAAAATCGTTGCCATTTCCTAGACGACCTCCAGCCACTGCATACCAGTGGCTGAGAGTGTACGCCCATGGCTCAGCCAATCAGATTACTGCATTTGCATTCGTATACTAATAGAATTCTACTAAAACCTCGATAGTAACACGGTATTTGTTTCCTAATTCTCAAATGCAAAGTTGAAAAGGTGATTTCA
>Ga0126343_10001549_pt1 | contig 10959 bp, 1 predicted proteins | sample Cyp2metagenome_FD_92531 | JGI IMG/M metagenome (GOLD analysis project Ga0126343, IMG submission 92531) | Coral microbial communities from Lord Howe Island, Old Settlement Bay, Australia - Cyphastrea 2 metagenome | ecosystem: Host-associated > Invertebrates > Cnidaria > Coral ... | reverse complement strand
TCCACTTGGTTGATCATCTTCTAAAGTTGCCATTGCGGAGGGTATACCCATTTCCAAACACTCTCACATTTTATAATATTTAATAATTCCCATGAAATACCCATTACATAAACCCGGTCTTTGTTGGTAGAATCATGATATATCATTATATTTCTATCCAAGGTATCGGCTCTGGAGGTGTGGAGGAGTGTCCCCCCTCGCATCTCTCAGTCTTTCCTTAGGGGGGTGCGCATGATCGCGCGCTGCCTCGCACTGACACTTTGTGGCATTGGGTCCATTAGCGATTTCTCGAAGGCAGGGGAAAGAGCATTCTTGGCATCGCCTACTGCGCAGGAAGAGGCGCAAGGCGTGGGATTTGGTCAGGAAAAGTTCTACCTCAGCCCTGGGCAGGCGGAAACGGAAAAAACTGCGTTTGGCACTTGGAGTGCTTCAAGGGCACCATTCGTGGAATTTCCAAGAAATAGCACTGCGCATACGAGAAAAGATAGCTATGACCTGGTATTGCCAATCGTGCAAAATTCAGAACAGCCAAAAGCACGACACATGTCGTGGATGTCAAGAGCACTGGAGCCGTGTGTGGAAGGAGCCGGTGAAAAGGCGTTCACGCAGCAAAAGCAAGGGAGCCAAGCAACAAGAGCAGCAAAATCAAAAAGACAGTGTCGCGGAAGCGTGGCAGGTATTTCCAACGAAAGTCCCATGGATACCAAGTACGCCAGCAACCAGACATGTGACAAAGCAAACAGAGACTCCTATGGGAACACAGATGATGGAGGCGGGCATTGTAGCTCAGCCGCCACTTCCTCTTCCAGCTATCTCATCAAAGGAGGAACCTCTGACAGACGAAGAGAAGAAAAAGCTGACTCATTTGCGTGGCTTGAAAACCATGGATGTACAACTTCCAGCAGAGCTGGAGGAACAGTTGGCCATTCTGGAAATGAAGGAGAAAGAGGTGAACAATTCCAAAGCCTTGTCTCATGGACACCTCAATCGCATGACAAAGATCAAGACCCAAATTGGAGCGCAATCCAAAAAGATCGAGGCTCTGGATTTGGAATGGTCTGCCTTTGTGAAAAATACGATGCAGAAAGTCTCCCAACATGCAGATCTTTACCAACAATGTCGTGGAGAGATGATGGAGGTTTACAATCAGAAGCTCGACGAGCTCAGGAAGCTCAAACACGAGCTGACAATGGCATCCAGAAGTCTCATAGATCAGCAGTTGGAGGAGCCGCCAGAAGCACCTCTAGATTCAGTGGAGACACAACTGGATTCAATGAGGTCGGCGATGGCCACAGCAGGGTCTGTCACACAGGTCCACGAGCTCTCGGACGAGGACGACGAGATGGTGCTCGGAGAGGAACAAGATGTGGAGATAATCAAAGGGAGCAGAGCAGCGAAAGCCAATTTCAAAGCTGCAACCTCACCGCAGAAGGTGGCCAATCTGCATTTGAAGCAAAAGAAGGAGAAAGCAGAGAAATGAGCCATGGAGGTGTATTTTCGAACACCGGGTCTATCTCTCTTTTTCAAGATAATGATGAGCTTTGTGGAAACAGCCCTTATGTGGACAGGAGGGCAGTTGCAGCTTGTCAGGAATTGTCTCATCTGAATTTGGGCATTGGGAGTTTTGCTCAAACTTGGAGAGAGACCATGAGTGAGTGGTGGAATGCCGACAGAGGTTGGTTACCATACCATTGTCTTCAGTCGAATGAGCAGTCCAGAAAATGGTTTTGGCTGGAGCACAACGGTACCAGCCAACCGACACAGGAGAATGATTACGATGTTGATCTTGAATCAAGAACAAAGGAAGTTCTTCCAGCGGCACATTGGGTGAACCAGTGGCAGAGAAAGTTTGAGCCTCATGCGTTGTATGATGGAGCCTTTCCATGTCTGGTTGAAGAGTGTAAGAATGGACCCAATGAAAGTTTTCTTGAACATGCGTATGAATCGGCAGGGCTTGCTGATGATTTGTGTAAGCATTGGGAGAAACCACGAAGTTGGTTTCTGAACAAGCCACGGAAGACGGTTGGTTTTCATGAGAAGGTTCAGGTAGTTTGCATTTATGATGGAGAAGTTTGCGATTTTGAAGTTTGGGAGGACGATCGTGAATGTTGGTTGCGCAACGTTTGGCATTTGCATGGACAAATCATGGCTTGGCCTATGTTAGCACGCTATTCCGCCTTTATTTCACAACATGCTCTCCTTCCACGTCAGTCGCCACTCCACCTTGAACAATCTGTCAATGAAGGTTTCAGGTCAGATGTCCCTTTTTTCCATGCGAGACAGTATGATGATGTGAAAATGGGTTCGTTTGATGACACTGGAACATGGCATGATTGTTGGTTTGAAATGATGCAAAAATGGATTCAGCAAGAAAGAGTGGTCACGGGACGAAAGGTGGTCACTTGGTTTTTGGCCAAAGATCGCTTTCATGTGTGTGTGCAACATAGGGCGGTGAGCATACGTGAAGGCATGACACCTGCAGAGTTCCGTCAAGATTGCCAACAAGTGTGGCAAGACCTCATGTATGAAAATGACCAGGAACTGGCTTTTCACTTTGTGCACCCGAAGCCACCGGGTATGCCGAGCACTTTGGCTCATGTGATTATTGTCCAGGGAAGTCATAACAACCACAATTTTGTGCTTTACCACGGAGACTCATTGCCTGCGCTGAGGAGACAAAGAGCGGTCATGTTTCCTGAGGGAATTTCAGTTCGTGCATTTTTCATTGAGGCTCAGCATCCAAGTGCATGTCAGATCAGAAATGCAAGATGTTTCATACAGCATGATGATGGGCGTGCACAGGTTTTTCTCGATGAGGAGGAACTGATGAGAGTCCCAAATGCAGCGTTAGTCACTGGAGCTATACGTGTGTTAGAGCAAGAGTCAGATGATGAAGATGTAACTAGCAATGATGGTGAGACTTCAGCAGCTTCCACAGATGTTTCCAATGACCACTCTTTGGACGCTTTGTCCCAGCCCTCGGAAGAGACACAGTGGGATGAGGTTTCGAGTCCGAAATCTTGGAGTTGGGAAGGTAATCAAAGTGATTTGTCCTTGCGTGAAGGGGATGCCGCTACATTGATGTCAGGAGCACCAGTGATGATGCAATATGACAATCCGGATCCTTATCCTTGGCAAGTTGACCCTATCCATTTTGAGGAGGAGCCTGAGCAAGATATGATGGACACCGATTTTGCGGAAGATCATCAAACACAGCTGCAGGAATATGTGGAGCATGCTTTGGAGGGAACCGAAACAGAGGACACCGTTTGGCAAGCAGTGACCTTCGGAATTGGACTTTTGGATTTGGGTCGAAGGGATTTTCCTTTCAGCCCTCTAAGGCTCAATGAATTGCCGGAATTGGTGCAGCAGGCATGGTGGGATCACGCTCAATATGGAGCACTCACTATATTTCATGTTTACCCACAGCCAAGCGAGTTGGGCGGCATCAACAGTGTTGTGCTCTTGGTTAGTGTGGCCAGTCCGGCTGATCTGGATCCTGATGTGAAAAATGTCCTCATCACTCAAAAAGGGGACCCAGCAGCGGGATTGCGACCAGTTTCTTATGGAGCCAAAATTTTGACGGGTTCAACTGCCAAAGAGATCATGGTTCAATTAGATCTACACAAGAAGTGCAGACCTTTCACAATGCGGGAATGTGAAGTGCGTCTTGGTACAGAAGTCATGCACGAAGATGTGAGATACAATTTTGGACATGGTCTCTGGTGTTGCCCATCGTTTGGAAGGCGTCCCAATTATGTCACTAGCAACATGCAAAGGGTTGAGAGAGTTGAAGCATTCTATTTGCAGGTTGAGGAGCTTCTCTTGTTACGGCCTGAGAGTGACAGTATTGTTTGCCATGTACATGGAGTGTCGCCGGAAAACAGACCGATGGGACATCGTACTCTGGTGCTGCGAAGGCAGGAATTGGAAGGTGATCAGTGGATTGAACGGATGTGGCAGCTTTGGCCATTTGATCATCCATTTGCACCGATCACTTTTTGCCCCTATGCTATGCCAGACATGAATGAATGTCAAGAAATGGTTTTCCATTTTGCCGTGGACTATGGATCGCGTGATGGAGTCACTGTTTTGGTAAGGCAAGTGATTCAAGTCGCAGATGACATACCGAAGGGTTTACCTGGGGTGCAAGAACTTTGGGCTGTGGTCATGCCGCACATGGAGATTAGTGAAGATCCATTGGAGGCTTTGGAAAGACCACCCTTTTGGCAACGTCATGTGAGAAGTCAAAACATGCGAATGCATCTGCAGGTCAATGGTGATCGATATCAGGATGTAGTTGGGCAATGGCAGGATGGGGATGTTCTCACTATGAAAGTCAATGTGGGGCAGAAAGCGCAGGCTTTATCCATACTGCTCAGAGAGGGCTATATGCCGGACCCAAATTTCGATGAGTTGGTCACAGAACAGACGTCCTTTTTGCAGATTGGAGCAACAATTCAGCATGTTGAAGTTTATGATCAAGGTTTCCAAGAGTTTTGCGAACATGTACGGGCAAAACAAGATTGTGCTTCGTTTGGTTCGCGGGCTGATGGGAAGGGCTGCATACGGGAGTGTGGGGGGGCTAACGTGGATCCCCCCAGCTCTCACAGCCAGGAAAAGGAAACAGTTAGGGATTTTCAACATGAACCCCTTTTGCGGCATTGCCATGAGGATAACTTGGATCTCATGGGATGTCAGGGGAATGGATCTGTGCAAACTACAAGTGAGGCAATTGATCGCCTGAAACATGACCTGTCATTGCTGTATCAAGAGGACTGGAAAGGTTTGAATCATGACTTTGAGCAGATTCCCTATTTACATCCCTTTGCAAGGTTGGCAAGTCAGAAGACTCAGGGCACGTCGAGATGTCAGAACGTTTTTCATGTTTTCACGGATGGATCATGCAAAAGACACAAAGCAGCATGGGCATTTGTCGTCTTATGTGAATGTCACACATTTGAGAGTCCTCTTTTTTACCGTGTTGGTTTTGCAGCAGGCAATGTGGATGAGAGCATTGGAAAAGTTCGCTGCAATGCAGCAGATGCAGAGGCGACAGCTATCATTGCGGGAGCGGAATTTTTGCTGGCGAAAGCTGAATTACACAACATTGAGGTCTTTTTTCACTATGATGCAATTGCGGTTGGTCATGGGGCGTGTGGCAGCCAGAAAATTGTCTCGCAGGATGACAGTTATTCGGACAGACAAAGGGCCGCAAGAATTTTGATTTCTTTGCTGCAACAACGTGCCGCAGGAATGAAAGGTTTGCATGTGAAAGCCCATGATGGACACCCATGGAACGAATGTGCAGACAGCATTGCAGGGCTTGTTTGCAATGGATGGCAACCACCAATTCAGGCTGAGTTGAGATCAGGTCCTTTGCTATCCAACAAGTTACGTGAGTGGGCGTGGGTTGAAGCCAATTCAACTGCGGTCATGCCATCACTGGAAGTTATGTTGAGAAATGATGTGGCAGCGTACAATCAAGGATGGGTTGATCCGACCTTGACATCTGTGCAAGAGCAGTCTGCAAGTCACAGTGATCATGTGGGCGATTCAAACTCTCACAATGAGGGATGTCAGACCCATCGCATCAGATTTGCGACAGCGAATGTGGGCACTCTTGATTACAGAGGCAATGTGAGCTGTTGCAGCATCAAAGCCAATGAGTTGCTTCAGCAATGTCAACAAGAAGGAATCCACATTTTTGCGATACAAGAATCCAGAGCAGCAACATCAAGAACTCTCACAAATGGTCCTTTCACTCGCTACATTGCGAAAGGAAGTCAAGGACAGGCAGGAGTTGAGTTGTGGATCAATGCACTGGAGCTATCCAAGATCTTTCACTGCGATTTTCACCCTGAGAAAGATGTGTGTATCTGGCATTGTTCTGAAAGAATCCTTGCGGCGAGATGTCACTGTGGGGTTCACACATTGGAGATCATTGTTTTCTATGCACCTCAACGTGGAAGAGGGGCTCAGGAGCAAGAGATCTGGTGGTCATATTTCAAGAGCATTTTGCAAGGTAGAGACAAGAAAGCACAGCTTTTCATGCTTGGGGATGGAAATTGCAGTGTTGGCAGCATCGACGATGCAGCCATTGGGTCTTTGGCAGCGGACATTGAAGACGAAGGTGGAGGTTATTTGCATGATATATGCACGAGTGAGAGCTTGATGATTCCCTCCACTTTTGACCAATGGCACAACGGGCAGTCCCACACATTTCTCAGTGCGAAAGGAGGACGCTCGAGAATTGATTTCATTCTGATTCCTCAAGAGTGTGCTGCCAGTGTGGTGCAATCATTTGTCAATTTAGACATGGATCTGATGAATGGAGACCGGGACCATTTTGCATTGTGCTTGGACTGCGAAATACAGGTTGGTGACAAGAACATTGTGAGACGTTTCGTACGTCAGCAGTCTTACAATCGCAATGAGGCTAGAAAGTCCCATTCACAGCATGACATTTTCAGCATTATTGATAGTTGCCCAGCAGTTGATTGGAAGACAGACGTCAATGATCACTGGGATGTCATACGAAATCATTTCCAGAAGCAGGCCAAAATTCTTTTTCCATGTCAACAGAGGCAACAAAGGCAGCTTTATTTCTCTGCTGAGGCATGGGATGTCCTGTGCAATCGAAAGGATATACGAAAACAATTTCGTGAGCTGCAAAGGGAAAAGAACAAGATGATGCTGCGAGCCATATGGCAAGTCTGGAAGAGTGAAATCTCTGCAGTCAATGAAGAGGAAGATTTTCATTTGCCACTTCACATGCTGCGATGTCAGGAAGCGATCACCTATGAAGCTCGTCTGAGGGCTGACAAACAGTTCAGAGCTATCAAAAAGAGGGATTGGAAAAACTGGATCAGAAAGCAATTGAAGGACAAAGTTGAAGCCGCACAAGGAGTGCGATCAGCAGAGCTCTTCAAAATTTTGCGGCCCAAGCAGATGATTGCGAGAAGTGCAGGGAAGCTACTCAGACAATTGCCGGGTCTGATTGGACAGGACGGTGAATGGAAGAGCAGCAGAGACGAAGTAGCAGTTGAATGGCAAGCACAGTTTGGAGGGATTGAAAATGCGGAGGATATTTCTGTGGAGGAGCTGTTGGAGCGATCTTGTCAGCAGTTCTTTGGCAGACGAACAGAGGAGGATCTGTTACAATTGCCGACCATTTATCAGCTGGAAGGGGCCATCAGGGCACTGCAGGCTGACAAGGCCACAGGGCTGGATGGATTAGGCGCTGAGCTTCTGCAGGCCGATCCTTGCAAAGCAGCTCAAAAGATTTTCCCCTTGGTTTTGAAGGCGGCGATCAGAGGTCAAGGCATCATGGAGCTGGCCGGAGGATGGTTGCTGCCTTTATACAAAGGAAAGGGTAATCCTCAAAAGATGATGGGATACAGAGCGATACTCTTGGAATCAGTTGTTTCCAGAGCGATATCTAAGGCCTGGAGGCCGAAGATTACAGCTGGTCTTTCACTGATTGCGGAACCCATGCAGTGGGGAGGTCGACAAGGGCTGTCTATTGAGGCATTGCACCTTCATATCCATTTTTGGAAACGAAATGCGAGGAGGAAAAGAGTGTCACATGCTGTAGTCTTCCTTGACATACGTGCGGCCTTCTACTCTGTGGTCAAACAAATGGTGGCAGGAGAAGCAAGAGGCATGCGCAAATTGGAAGAGGTTTTCAGCAAAATTGGAATGTCAGAAAATATGAAACCGGATTTTTTACATCAGGTGTCTGGCGTCAATTTGGTGAAACAAGCAACCGGCTCAAACATTGTTGCCGGAAATGTGGCAGCGATGTTGGGATTGACATGGTATGTGATCCCGGAGTCAAAAACAATTCAGGGCCCGATGACGGGATCGAGGCCGGGAGACCCCTCAGCAGATGTGCTGTTCTCGCTGGTACTTACAAAGGTTTTGAAACTCATCAAGGACAGAGCTGGTGAGCAAGGCATTCAACTACATCATAAAGCTACAGCTGGAGATGTTTCAGATGTGGTGACCTGGGTAGATGACATTGCTTTTTCGCTCACTGGAGAAGCGCAGCAGTTAGTTTCAAAGACAATGAAGCTGCTGGCAATTGTTCAAGACACGATGTTGGAACATGGCCTTGCGTTGTCCTATGGCGTTGGAAAGACGGCTGTGATGTTTTCATTTCATGGGCCAGGAGCGACAGCGGCGAGACAAGAAACAGAACAGAAATACCGTGATGGTTTACCTCTGCTCAGTGAACACAAGGGGAAAGTCAACATTCCAATTGTTAGCCACTATCGTCATCTTGGGGGCTTTGTGGTCCGTTCTGGATCACGTTTGCAGGAGTTGAGGGTGAGAACAGCAGGAGCCATGGCGAAGCTCAAGCCATTGAGAAGCATTCTCACTCACCCAGATTTGCAGCAAGAACAGAGGAGCAGGATGGTTAAAAGTCTTGGCCTTTCAGTTTTCACGCTGCATGCTGGCACCCTTTATGCGATGACGCAAGGTGAATATCAACAGTGGCAAGCGGGAATACACAAAATCTACCAATCACTGCACCAGCGCAAGCACGATGGGGAGGTTCACCATTTCACACTCTATCAGCTTGCGGATATGATGAAATCACCAATGCCGATGGAAATGATCCACCTATGCAGATTGCGTTTGTTGGCTCACATCATCAGAGCGGGTGATCAACATATGATTGCAGCCATTATTGAGAATCATGAGATTGAACAAGAAGAGTCATGGTTGCAGGGTGCTTTCTACAGCTTGCGTTGGTTGGCGCAACAAGTTGGAAATGAAAATGTTCCAGATGAACTTTTTCAACTGGAAGATCCACAGGTGTGGGGCTGGTTTCAAGAAGGAGCTCATGAGATCAAGAGCCTCATCAAGAAAGCAGAGTTATCGCACTTGTGCAAGGTGGAATCGTTTTGTGCTCTGCAGAAGCAAGCCAATGAGCAAGACCAATTGTTGAGAGAAATGGGATGGAGTTGTGAAGATGAGGACGACAGTCAAGAAAAACATGCTATCAGTGATTTTTCATTTGCGTGTGATGAATGTGATGCAGTTTTTGATTTGTCGTCATCTCTGGCGGTACATCAACAGAAGAAGCATGGAAAAAGAGTTGCGTTACGCAGAGTGGCATGTGATGCAACGTGCAGAGCATGTGGTAGGTTCTATCATACCAGGCCAAGGCTCATCAAGCATCTTCAAACCGCAAAGAAAGGTTGTTGGCAGTACCACTTGAGGAACTTTGAACCCATGACAGAAGAGGAGGCACTTGCTTTAGATGAGAAAGATTGCAAAGCAGGTGTGGCTGTGCATCAGAGAGGTCTTATTGAGCATGCGCTTGATCACACATGGAGGTGGTGCACGGAAAAGGAGAAGGAGAATGGCTTACCATTGAAGTCGCAAGTGGTGCGGGTTGATGGAGAGCCAACGGAGGAGGAGATCAGCGAATGGTCGTTGTTGGGCATGCTTCCACCCGGGCAGGGTGGAAGATGCCAAACCAAAAGAAATCCAACGCAATGGAGCGTGCACAATGTTGGGCATGAGGCCACAGATGTTGAGCGCAAGTTGCTGGATAGGGTACAAAAATGGTCTCCAGATCCAGATTGGATCCCCAGAGGTCCAGCTGAAGGCAGAAGATTTTTCCTGATATTTTTTTCAGGGCATCGACGTTTCAAAGATCTTGCTACCTACATCTGGTGGAAATCGGATTTGATTCCGATATGCCTGGATGTTGCCATTGATGCGGAAGTAGGCAACATTTTGCAGGACAGTTTGTGGCGCTCTCTCATTCATGCCAGGCGTGTCGCTGGTGGACACGCAGGACCGCCCTGCGAGACTTATTCACTGGCGAGATGGCTTGAAAATGAGAATCAGCTATACCCACGACCTCTTAGGAGTTGTGAACAGCCTTGGGGGTTGGATGGCCGAACTTTGAGAGAGACGCGGCAGTGGCTCATGGGCAACATTCTCATGTGGCGTGCGCTTTCATTGTTGTTGCTCATCTATGCCTATGGCGGCTCTTTCACACTGGAACATCCTAAGGGATGTGGAGGTGTTAACAACAAGTGGACGATATGGGACTCAGCATTTGTCAAACAGTTGATGCTGGCAGGAGACATTAGGCTCTGGACCATACTTCAAGGCCCTTTAGGCCGACCCTTCGCGAAGCCAACCAATCTTCTCGCTGCTAGATTGGAAGGCCTGGGAGAAGCCATTTACAAGGGCTATGACAAGAGCTGGAGACCATCAATGATTTTGGGTGGCAAGGATGGGCATCATTGGCGCACCGCTCAAGCCAAAGCCTATCCTCCAGAACTTTGTAGGATCCTTGCCGAACAACACAGTTCCTTCGCAGCATGCCAACAGGCAGAGGGTGTGACCATCGAACCAGAAGATTTGCAAGCAGCTCTGGAGATTTTGGCCAACACCTATGACCCGTACATGCAGAATGCAAAGGGCACAACAATGTGCTCAGATTATTTTCACAAAGCAGCAAGGGAGGTTTGAGTAATCACCCAAAGGGGCTGAAATGAAAAAACCTCCAATTAGATGCCAAGACATGGGTCGCTCATAGTGAGCTTTTGTGGCCTGTGCAGCATGCCGGCGACTTCGAGAGAGTCACAAGCAGAGTGGAATAAAATATTTCTATCCTAATTACACTCCCCAAAGAAAACCATCCTTTTTCTGGATAAACCCACGATTTGTCTTGGTTAAACCCTTCATTTTTGTTGGTTCATCCCATGTGAAACTCCCCTTGAACTCTCGCGGCCTGGGCTTGAACATCTCGGATGCCGGCACCGCCGCAGGCGCGCCGGGCGCCGGCGCTGGTGCAGGGGTGCGCGGTCCTGGAAAGCCAAGGCGCAGCAAAACTATGAGTGATGTCTATCTATCTACCTATCTAGATTTTTTTCATCTATATCTACATCTAGATGTTTGATTGTATATGTGTATATATAATTATATATT
>Ga0126343_10001548_pt1 | contig 10964 bp, 12 predicted proteins | sample Cyp2metagenome_FD_92531 | JGI IMG/M metagenome (GOLD analysis project Ga0126343, IMG submission 92531) | Coral microbial communities from Lord Howe Island, Old Settlement Bay, Australia - Cyphastrea 2 metagenome | ecosystem: Host-associated > Invertebrates > Cnidaria > Coral ... | reverse complement strand
CTGCTCTGCAGCGTGTCATTTTGCTTTCGCTCAGTAACGTGTCATTTTGCTCACCAAGCTAGCGTGTTATTTTGCTCACCAAGCCAGCGTGCTATTTCGCTCGATGTCACACGGCATTGTTTCCCAGGACATGATCCTTTGTGTTTCGCGTGCGTTGTAAACAAAAGAACATTTCTAATTAACCGTACCAGTTGGCACACTGCTCGCACGCCACCGTGTCATTTTGCTCACTGCCCATTGTTTAGCATGTCATTTTAGCGTGTCCGTGCATTCACCTTTTTACCTCAATTCCCGTGGAGGGTCACAAATGCCCAGTCTTGCCAGTTTTTAAAATGACATGAAGTATGCCTTCTAAGTTTGCATGTAGAACTTAAGCGATGTACAGCAAACATTTGTCCTTGTATGCATTTGAATTATCAAAGGACAACTGTGATGTTGATGTGAAATCAATTCTGTTACTTGAATAACCTCAGAGATACACACTGCTAAAGTTGACGTAAAATTACAACTTTTGTCACACCACTGGGCATATTTTAGGGGTTGTCTGTTCTGTGACACAATAAAGACAATGGACAAAAAATGTTACCATGGTTATATGGTGGAGATCTGCCGACCCCCTGCTTTCACCATTTTTCAAATCCGCCTGTTTTCCCGACATACATTCTTAATTTAGAAAAAGTTCTTTCTTGAGGTGGGCAAAACATGAAAAATTGAGGACATACCTGCAGATGAGCTAAACATCTTGATATGCCATTCTATAATGGAGAGGAAGAAGAAAGATGGCGGGGCGTATGAGCCAGCGCTGCTGCAATCATTTCAAAAAAGCCTGCAGCGTTATTTGAACGACAAGAACTCCAAAATAAACATTCTTAAAGACCGAGAGTTCCTAAGGTCCAGAGAAGTTCTTCTTTCCAGAAAGAAAAAGCTGGTTGTTGAAGAAGTTAAAGGTAATCATTCCCAAGACCCTGCCATGCTCCAATGCAAAGTTTGGTGGTTATTGGCATTGCACTTTGGATTCTGTGCCTGAGACGAAAGCAGAAAACTTAAATGGGGAGATATTGTTCTTCAAAAAGACAGCAAAACAGGCAACAAAGTTCTAATCCAGAGGTCAGGGAAAGGATCCAGAACGCATTGTTGCAATGGTGATGCACAAACAACGAACGTTGTCCAGTTCATTATTACAAGAAATTCAGAAGTCACGATCCAGCTGAAATGAACAACGATGACAGCCCCTTTTACTTGGCCATCAATTATCAAAGAAGACCAGACAACAGCATCTGGTACTTGAAAGCACCACTCAACAAGAACAAGATTGGTACGTTGATGAAAACAGTAGAACAAACAGCTGGCTTGCTGGGGAATATCACCAACCACATGAAAAACATGTATTTCTCGCCTTATGGATGCAGAAGTTCCCGTCAATTATGTTGTTCAGCAAAGCGGTCACAAAAACCTGGAGAGCCTTGATTTGTACGAAGCAGCGTCAGTTGAGCATCAGCGAAAAATGCCCTTCATTTTAAGCTGCTCCTATGAACAGAGCACCACATCCACAGTAAGCCACCTAGTTCGAGAGAGTATCAGTGTACTGGTAATCCTGATGTGTCATTTCAGCGGGCAGGAGTTTTCACAGGCGTTTGTATCGGCAATATCAAAGGTTGTTCTTTCACATTTAACATTCATCGTGAAAAAGAAGAAAGCCCAGTCAGCCAAGCCCAAGAAGAGAAAGATTATCATCAGCGATGATTCCAATTCCGATGAGTGAACTGAACCGAACTTAATCCAAGTTCTCTGGAAAAGCGCCTCAATTTAGATGATTTCACTGTTGTTCATCATTCAACTTGAATTTGTTTACCACTCTGACAACTGAACTATTCATTGAATGCTGTATATGTATGTGCGCTTTTTTTACTTTGCACTTTTTAATTGACAGCTGCCAGATTGTGTCAGATTTTTAAAAAAAAAATGCTTCAAAGTTTGACTGTAAGCCATTTAAGTGCCTTTATTACTATGTTTATTTAAAGTGTTGTTTCGGAAAACCATTTGCAAGACCTCGGGTGCAGTTGCTCTCAATACGGACCTCCCCCCTGGTGAATAACATATATTTATTTCAAGTTACTTTTAAATAGATAATGATCTTACTTCAGCAGTTTCTACCTATACACTTTTACAGCAACCTCGCTGATAAGAACCTAACACAAAATTTTGGCCTAAATAGGTTCTTATGTGGAGGGGCTTAAAATGAAAATTTTAGCCCAACAGGTTCTTAAAGGCCAGGTTCTTATATGTGGGCTATTACTGTACTCTAATTAAATCTGTGTAAATGAATCGTCTTTTACTGTGAAAAGTAGCAAGTTTTGAAACAAAATCTTTCGTGACGTGATAGTACATGGTAAATCCACCACGTTTCTTCAAAAATCAGACAATCAACCAATATGTCACTTAAGGCTTTCTTGCACGCACCCTGTCAATTGATATATAGTGGATATTTGTTTTATTTGGCAACCATCTTCAATGCACCAAACTTAACTAACCACAATTTTGGTTATTTCATTTTATGATAGAGCAAGTTTGGAGAGTCAGTTGATGGAAATATTTCCTGGAGAGGCTCCACAAAAACTTCAGTATGTTCTTCTGCAGGGAAGTCAGGATCTTTAAAAACTTATTTATTACAATTAATATAGTGCTTTAACTATTGAAATATTCCAAAGCACAATATGTACAAGAAAAATAATAATACTAGTAACAATAGTAGTTAAAAGGATATATATAAATTACAAATTAGAAGCTTTCTTAAAAAGATGAGTCTTTAACTGTACTTCAAAAGAATCAATGTTCCTACAGTTTCTAAGGCTAGATAGCAAAGCATTCCATACTGTCAGTCCAGCATGGGAAAAGGCTTGATTGCCAAAAGTCTTCCGTGTCACACAAAGAATTACAAGCAATGTTTCATAATCAGACTGCAGGCTGTATCTAGTTCTAGGCTTTACAACAAGTAGATCAGATAATTATGCTTTGGGCAGCTTTCACTCTAGCCTTCTTTGGCTTCTTACGTGCTAGTGAGTTCACCATCTGACCTCCCAAGATATAACCTTCCACCTGGATATGCAATCACCTTCCCTTATGCGGGTTAAGATAAAACAGTCCAAAACTGACCCTTTCCGTCAAGGATGCACCCTCACCATAGCAAAGTCCACCTCACCCATCTGTTCTGTGATGGCGATGAAAGACTACATTCTCCAAACAAAGCCTCCAGCAAACCATTTTTTGCTTACATTCTCTCAATCTGGCTCATGGGTGACCCACTCAAGCCTCACCAAGGAGCTCCAGTCTATTCTAGAGCAATCTGGCTTCTTGCCCACCAACTTCTACTCTCACAGCTTCTACATTGGAGCCGCCACATCCGCAGCCTCAGCAGGTATCCCTTCATGGCTAATCAAAGTTCTGGGACGGTGGAGTTCAGACTGCTACGAACTATATATTTAAACTCCTCAATCTACTATTTTAGCTGTATCTAAAATGTTTGTAAGCCACTAAAGCTCTCATTCTTGATCTTCACCTGGTTTGTAATCTTAGTTTACGAACAGGCACCTGTCTTTTGCCCAAGGATCATGCCCCCACTTTATCTTACTGTGGGGGTATTGCGTCCCTCGCTTAAGCAAGTTCCGCAATTCGTGGCAGGGAAGTGCACCCATTGGCTGCACTTTACCCCACAGTAAGGGTCTAGCCCACTGGAGACAGGTCCAGAGAAATTACATATTCCAAGGTGGCTACCCTCGGTACCACCTGATCTGTACTCCCCCGAGGAGGGGCTCCCCCTCCTGGTTCCCTCAGTCCCCCAGGACTGTGGGATGTGGGCCTCACCCCTGGAGGCAGGTCTGGAACTTTTATTCCAGGGTGGCTACACCCAGTACCACCTGATCTGTACTCCCCCCAGGAGGGCCCCCTTCTTGGCCCCTACTTCCAGTCGTTCTTCCCTGCCACCCATATTTTACCCACAACCAGTGTATTATTTCCAATTGTAATACCGTAAGTGGCATCTCACACTAGGCCTCGAAAGAGGATCATTAACCTAATGTTATAAAGCCCCCTAAATGCCTTACTACACACATTTCCTATACGAGTGTTCATAAACATATGGTTATCAAACCATGTGTCAAGGTTTCTTACATGCTTAAGGAGTTGAATGTTACAGTAACCAACTTCAATTGAAGCTATTGTAACCTTAGATAACTGCTGCCACAAACCGATGATTAGAAATTGTCTTTGAATCATCTTTCTGGTTGCAGTTGAATGATGAAAATGAATGTTGATTTAGGCTTATACAGGAACTTGTGCGTTTGCTAAAATGCACTTCAACATATATAAGAGGGAATGTTGGGAGAAGACTTGAAAAGCTTGCAAATCATAAACCACGGATATGAGTTAACAACACAATTTGACTCAGACATTTCAACCTATTTGTTGCTAGTTTCCCTTTCCAAATGATGAAAGTGTACTGCATTTCCAAACTAAGGTTTTATTATTGTTAAATATTACCTAGTACATTTCCTTGATGCATAGTAGGGGCCAAAGCTGATCATTAAGAATGAAATACTTGAGTTAAGGAAATCACTTGAAGTGAAGATGGTCATTTCTTCTTATTCTTTTTTTTCTATAAATTGAATCAAAGAAGATAAAGATGAAGACAATACAGATTGGAAGACTGCCTTGTCAGCCTGGGGAATGAGGAAATTGGATTACCAGGAAGCTTTTGATGCAGTTTCCTACTGGCACTGTGCAGTCCCATTTACCTGAATAACACCTAGTCATAACTAGAGACAAAAGCATCATAACTCAGGTGTTGAGGAAGTAAAACAGTCCACGAGTTAAATACAAAGTCCCCTAAACATCCAATTTCAGAGCTCTGTTACACTAGAATTAGGGGTGGTCCAATAAGAGCATTCTTCTATCACCTGATGCAGGAGTTAGCAAGAGGGAAGTTGAATGGCATTAAATTGTTTGAAGGAGAGGCTAGTCATCTTGTACCATCTTGTGACTGCAACGTGGTATCCAGCTGCTTCTTTGTCTTTGTTGACAAGATAATTGTGCATTCTTTTCAGTATAAACGAATGCAAAGACTTGCTGGGTATCTCACCAGCTGTCATCGCCGAGACACTGCCTTGGAGCATCTGGTTCTCGAAGATATACCAGATCCCTGTGTCCGTCAAATTCTTAAAGAAGTATAATGAAATTTACAGTGTACATATGTGTTCAACTGTTTAGCCAAGCAGGTTTACAGGTAAATAAGTTATAATCATGATAAAAAATTTTAACTAAGGAGTTTAATGTTTTGATTGCAAAATTATATCATTTTTTACTAGACTTCTATTGTTGCAGAGATACATCCTGTAACCAGATTTGTTAGGCTTATCATAACAGTTGTGAATAAATAGTGTTAAGGACCAAACCAAAGTTTCTTTATTTTTGTGGTAATCAGCAACCGCATCTCATTCATATAAATTAAAAACCTATAATTAAAAACGTACTTACCCTAAAATATTGCTAATGCCTACCCCAGAATACAAGAACCTATCTTGCCAGACTTAAAAAAGTAGGTTCTTATACATGGGTTTTTACTGTGTTCATACTGTTGAAGCATGTACCTGATTAGAATAAGAAGTTCTTCACTCTTTTTTAATTACTCATTGTGAGACTTCCATAACCTTTTAGTTTTTTTTCCTCTTAATCAGCTTATGGATTGCAGTGACCAGGAGCTGGGTAAATATACTTCAGATGGGGACTTTAACATTGCAGATGCACTTGTGCCAGCAGGATTTCCTCATATTGAAGTACTTCCCTCCAACAGCTCATTGGCCTTTGAGCGAGTCCTCACATATGAAGTTAATTGTCACAAAGCGTATCCCTGTATTGTATGACCTCAGGAAACGGTAAGATTCCGTGCATGTAATGGCCACAACTGGGACTGACCTTGTCCAACAGCACCCACAAGTACAACAACTAATCTTCCCAGCTGCTGAAAGTAAGGTTGAGGTGTCAGAGCTATTGCAACTGATCAAGTATAATCACACAGATGACAGCACAGCAAAAGCTGCAGAGTACTTTGAAACGTACTTAGATGAGCTGAATATTAGAGGCACAGTAATCTTGAATCTTGAATGAATTTTGAGGTTCATACATGTACATCAAGTTATTGCTCATACACATCCTTGTTCCACATGCAAATTAATGCCGCAATGTCAGAGGTGTCAATGTTAGTATTGATCTGGGTCACCAATACTTTTTCTGTCAAACTGTAGCTTGGCAGAAAATGCATAATTCGAGTGAGTTAAATTACAAAATGCCACAAGCAAAACAAAATTACTTAAAACATTCATTTTATTATATGTCTATCAATTTTTGGAACAAACTGCCAATGGATATTAAAAGCCATTCACACATTTCATACTTTTAAAAGGAGGCTTTTAGATTTTTATGATGATGAACCCTTTCTTATAATCTTCCAAGTAGCAAGGGTGTAAGTTTATGAAGCTAATTTTAATCAACTTGATTGTAAATACCTAATGAGAACTATTGCTACCTTTATTACTACTTCCACAATTATAATTACTATTTTGTTAATATTTATTGGGGTTGAATATCAATTGGGACATCATCCCTGTTTTCTGCTCCAGTTGCTGATGTTCTATTCTGAAATATTAGTCCATGGGCCAGGGCAGGTTCCAGGTACCACTAAGGGCGAGAAAATGTGAGTGATATCTGATGAAAAGTTGTACGAAGGACTTTTCAAATTTACTTGATACCAGTTGTAAAAGAGTAGCTTTGAGAATTTTTTGCGTACTTCTTTCTTTTTCAAAAAAAATGCTTTGACATGGAAATGAGGCTGATATCAAAACAATTAGTTTAAATGCGTTCTTCATTTGTTGTATCTATAAATCACTACATTTTACAATAAACACCTTTTCTAAACATGTTTGGTTAAAAAGTAGAATCTATTAGCTGATTTGAAAAAAAAAAACTTCATGCCATACAGCTGAAACTTGAATGACGTCATGGGTAAGTTCCAAGATGGCGGCCACACTGCATGGTAAGTACTTCAAAGTTCTCGTCAAATTTTCACACTTTGGATGCTTTTTAACAAGTGAAATAGACTTTACGCTTTTCAATTAGGTTTTGGAAAGTCATAGTCAACATTTTGAAAGTATTTTTACGTTTAGTGAATAAAATACTTACAAACATTATAGAGTTGCTAATCGACAGATTTCAACCTATTCCTGCCGACCTGAGATTTGTGTTCTCTTGTAGGAGGGAGGTAACAGAAGACGAGAAATACATTATTCAGGACCTCTGCAATCAAGATTATATCCACAACCACAAGAAGTTGTTCCCCTAGACCATGCTTCAAGAGTTCTGATGTTGGGAGACTATATGGTTCATAGGAATCATATAAAACATGTGTATGATGTCTTTTCTCCAACAGAGCATGGCCTTGGGGCTAATGACATCAACCGATGTGATCAGCAGACCTGGAGATCCGTAGAAGAGCTCTCTCTTCCAAAGGTGAGGGACTGTTTAATGAGATTGATTGACGGCAGAGTACCCACCCAAAGACCAACTCCGATGTTGCTGGGAACTCAAGTTTATCTCCTCATTGTTTGGTACTACATGGAAATATTTTGCAGCAGCGTGGCTTCACTATGGAAGCGAATAAAGTACTCTGCCATCGTGACACATTTTCTTGCAATTTGGCACAATTACGTACATCACCATTCGCACCAATTTTATCACAAGGGAGACATAAACAGATGTCTTACTTACCTGTCATTGCGCCGTTCCCCTGATATGCTACACAAGAGACAATTTCCCTGACGATGAATGCTGTCTTGAACTGACTGGCTCAGACGTCTTTGAAGATTTCTGAAGCAAGAATGGACAATGGGTGGGTAGCCACCATAACTACAACTTTGGAGATCTAAGCAGGAACATGTCTCACATGATCCGTCTCGAGCACATCGGAGTTGACCCCAAAGCACCAGAGTTTGCTAAGCCAATGGGCAACACAGTACCCCAGAGGAGGTTGGACACTGTCCGAAATGTACCATGGCTAAATAATCCAATGAGCTTCAGTTTACGCGAGCTCTCGTGGTGTTCGGATGTCTGACCAGGCGACCAAAGATACGCATGAAGCGGAATTTCGCAATTTTTTTTCGATATAAATGCCAAACATCGAACGTTCTTCTACCCCACAATTCTTTGGATTACCTTACCTACACATGGTGATCGATGAAGACAAAATCGTGGCTTTTTCTGATCGAGTTCCAGAGTAAAGATGAACACACGTGCGATTGACTGATCAATCTAGATCCTACAAATGCAGATAGATCTTTATACTATTTCCTCTACATATCCTGCTACTTTGTAACGTATGGCAACAGTTGGATACCTGAGCTTCCCGAGCAATGCAGGTTTACGCTTCTCATGCAATTGCATTGAATAAGTCGCAACTGAAAATATTAGCTCATGTAAGCTTGAATGCAAATTGCTTATTTACTTCAAGCTGTCTTTTATTGTTTACATTCATTATTATACGTTTATGGCTCAAAAGTTCTACTTCATTATTTTAAAGTGAACTCAAGAGGCACCGTTTATGCACGGTGCCAACATGTCATATGTGTACCATTGCCTGAGATATAGTTTACTGACCAAGGACTTTACTAATAGAGATCTGTTTGCAAGTCAAGATCAATCTTTTTTCAGTGATGTCATAGTTACCAGTGTGTAAGCTTTTGCGATACTGTGCCTACATCTGGTCATGGAAACCTTACATGTACATGCATGTCATAGTGATGTGAGATAGTACAGAAATTTAGGTGTACACTTTGCCTTGGATCATTTACAAAGTCAATCAAGTTACAAAAAGTCATAGTGACCAGATCAATGGGCATATAACTTGTGGGAGGGTTACTAAGGGATGACAAGAATTGTATGTTCTGTTAAATGTAGTTAAGCTTGAGGCTGCCACTGGCTGCCAAACAGCCAAGATTTGAAAATATCAAGTCTTAAATGTTGGAAACGAGTCAAGATTAGCCTGCCATACCACACCAATGTTTTAAAGTGGTCAATTCTCTTTTGAATAAAGACCTTGATCTGTCCTTGGAGAGAACAGAACATGAAATGGAAATTTAGCTTATAAATTCTAAGCAATCAGTGACACGTATGCTCATATTCCGTCCATCACTTTACCTGTATTTCAGGATTCTAAATTTATTTTTGTGTTTAGTTGTGCCTACGAAATTATAACCTTTTGAAAGGAAAATATTGTAATCCAATGTTTGGCCATTACTGACTGTGGACTGGATTCCCATTGTCTTTGCTTCATGCCATCAAGTCAATGGACTCGGGACAGAATAGTCACCATAAGAAAATAATAGTTTTAAGATTTTTGCACTGTTTGAAAAAAAAACTTGAGATGATTATTGTTAAGTGCTTATCTGGGGTCTTGACTGCCTTGACAAACTGGGCTGGTCTTTAGGAAAACATCCATCACCATTCAGTAATTCTGGGCAATCAGAAAAGTAATGATTTCAAATCTGCCCTTGTACAGTACCGATATGAGGTACCGTACATGTAGGTATTTAACACATGCACATGTGCAAAACAGATGGCAACAAACAAATAACTTCACATGACAGAAACAAAACAATCTAGAGCAATCTTTAATTGGAATATGTTATCAACATTTATCTCACAGCCTGAAACTGGCAGTCAAGAATGCATCATAGAATATTACGTTAAACATCCTGATATGCTAATAATTTGGAGCATATTTTTTCAAAACATGAAAGTAAGTAATTGATATTGGAAGCTGTTTCCTTCTCAAAAAGGCAAGCTCATCAAGTACACTCAAAACTACAATGGAGAGAGAGGGTAGAGACTGCATATGAATAGGGGCTGTCTCTCTTCATTCCAGAGCTCCTGGTCACAACACTGGTTATTAATTAATATCCATGGAAATCAGTTCTTAATCAATTGTGTACACTCTGAACTCTGTTGAAAACAAGAATTGCAAAGAAACATTGACCTACGTGCACAAGAACTATAAAATAAATGTCACAGAAACAACAAAGGAATTGCTTAAACAACTGGATTTTCCCACATAATAAAGAGACAACTGTTCCCTGAATAACATTAACCAGTAAAAATACAGCAGTACACCAGGCAACAGACATAAAATAATAACATCAATGCAACCTAACAACTCCAAGGAAAATAAAGCGAAAGAAAAGAATACAAATACCACAAAAAAACTAGGTTTCCCTGAGTGTTTGGCACTGCCAAAAAATCTTAAACTGTAGACGAATACATGTATACAGATGTATAGCATCGGTTCGGAACAAGAAATAATTGATTATATGATTTTCCTCGGTAAAATGAAGAAAAAGTACCGTAAACGTCCGTGTATAAGCCGCATCCTTAGATAAGCCGCACCCCCAATTTGGAAATGCAGATTTTGGAAAAAATAAGAACAATACAGTTTAAGTTCCAGTAGAGTTGTATTGCTAAAACAAACAACGACAAACAATCGTGGGTTCGAAACATGCACCAACATAGAAGTTGTTGCCATCTTTCACATCAAGTCTAAAGAAAGCGAAATTTCATTTGTTGTACCGTCTTTTTCCTTTGAATTTACAACATATTTAACTTAAAATGGTCTTGAACCAAATTTTCAAGATTATCACTTCAAAACACGCCATATTAAGATGGAATTTCTTCGCCATTGACCAGCCATTGAAACAAAATGAACGAGTGCTTAGTAGCCAAGCTCTAAATGTGGAGAGGAGTCTGGGAATTAGTTCAAACATGGTGAAATTAAAATTCGATTCAGATGTTCAGGGATGCCATGCTCGTCTATAAAGATGCTTGGAAAACCTGCAATCGGCGAAATACTTCATGCAGGACAGGAGCCG
>Ga0126343_10001547_pt1 | contig 10964 bp, 4 predicted proteins | sample Cyp2metagenome_FD_92531 | JGI IMG/M metagenome (GOLD analysis project Ga0126343, IMG submission 92531) | Coral microbial communities from Lord Howe Island, Old Settlement Bay, Australia - Cyphastrea 2 metagenome | ecosystem: Host-associated > Invertebrates > Cnidaria > Coral ... | reverse complement strand
GCATGGTATCTAGTGTCCTCATCTGGAGAAGAATCCATGTGCGATTTTGGAAAAAGCGTCGCCGAGAGCCCACTTCAGCTGAGCTAAGGCAGAGTGGTATTCCTGTGATTGAGAGCACTCCATTTTGGGTTCCGGGCAGAGTAGGAGAACTTGTCGACATTGAGATACAGCCCTCGCCACACCTCACGATGCCATTCACCTTTTCAACACCAAAACCACAACTTGGCAAAGTGGTACGTAATTAGGTGCAACCGAGGAAATGGTGTCACAATAACAGTGCTAAGGAATTAAAAAATCCCACGTTATGATTTCTTCATTAGTGTTTTTTTTGTAGGATGAGGATCAAATCCCGAAGCTCAAGTTTTCAGTTCAGTATCATAAAGCTGGGTAAGTCGTTGTTTTCTTTCTTCATCGTTACTGATCGTGATTTTATACACACGACTTTCCTGCGGCTTCTCGCGCTTTGCCGGCCTTTTTTCCCGCGCTTTTTGTCGCATTTGGTATCATTTTCCTGCGCTTAAGGCAGGTTATGTACCTCAAAGTTTGCGATCTGATTGGCTAACTGCTCTTTTTCCACTCCAATGAAGGCAGGATTTCCTTTGGCTACTCAACATTCAACGAGTGCCTGTTGGATAAGAGTTGGCGATTATAATCATCCAACATCCAAAAAGCGCGAGTGGAATTAGTATTTCATTAAAAACGTACGCAAAATACGGAAAACTAAACCAAAATAAAAGCGCCCAAATTATGCGTACACTTATCACATCTGTAGAGCATGGTATAATGGCTCATATCACGGTGACCGTGATGGATAAACCAATGAAAACGAGAAAGTTCGCCTTTGAGTGCGCTAGCGATGAAGAGCTAAGCTGTCCTTAGGGAAGGAGTCTGCTGAAAAGGCGAGAAAGAAAGTAACTTTTTCGTCTCGCGGCTTCGCCTCTCGCTTTCGCGTTTACAGCTATGCCGCGCGCGCTTTTGCTGATTTGCATCATCTAATGATCCAGTATTTACTAACATTATTTACAGCGGCTTCCTGGAAGTTCGACTGCTGGAGACCGAGAACCTCTATGAGGATAGTCTGGGGGAGGAGTTCGGCGAAGCTGATTCTTCTGTGTTCATGTTTACCAGCGTTCAACTTACTCAGCAGGTTAGAGAGGGGTGAATTGTGGAGATCCCATTTGAAGGGTCAAAAAAATCCCACATACTGTTAATTCAATTGCAAAAACTAAAGATTTTCCTACTCGACATTCGGGCAATATTATATGATCTAAATACCCCACTAGTTTTTTCCCCCAAAGATCCTGTATTCCATTATTTTTTCACCTAAATATACCGTATACCCGAAAACCCCTAACAGAGCCTCAATTGCCGTTAGCGCTTGGCATCTGCAGATGGTTGTAGAAGTTCAAAGAGCTTCGTCATAAATAGTGGAGATTTAGAAGTGAACCGTTCACTTCTTCGGTTTGTCATTCGGAAGCCAGCTTCATTTGGACTTTCTTGGGCTGAGCATATTGTTTTTGTTTACCTTCATATTGTTTGCTATTTTTCTGTCCTTTGAGGGTCCTTTTTTGACGATTTCAGTTTTAAATGCGGATAAAAAGGTGTCCCAAACTAAAACCGCCCGAAATATCTACAATACAGTATAAAACGTTTTAAGAATAGCTGCAAAGATTTTGATGATTTTTTTTCTATTCAGGAGAAGGCGAAGCAGCGGTTACGCTTGATGTCTCGCCGCCGTCGCCGCCGACACAGGTCTTTTGAGATTGAGATGGATTACGAAGAACTAACGCTGCGGACATTGCAGTTTTGCGTCATGGGCTATGACGTGTACTCAAGAGAGAAGGTCATTGGTGATGTGTTACTGCCACTAGCTGAACTTGCAAACCAGGGAATTGATATTACCAGGGAACTGGTCATTTGGAGGGACATACAGACCAGTCAACCGGTAAATAACGAAGCTAAAAAGGCAATAAAACACATCGCCAAACAAAAGATGATCAGGCCCCGGTTGTGGGAAGGCTGGATAACGCTATCTACCTGCTAAATCGCTATCCATTGGAGGATTATAAACACAGCAAATCAGGCTATCCGCTGTATAGTGATTTATCCGTGCCGGTGGATTGTGTTATCCACCTTTCCAACCCTGACCGAGTAAGTACGTTCGTTTTTCCATCTTGGTACATTTCCTGACTGTTCTCTGTGAAAAAAGGTTCTACGATGACGTGATTGAGTGCTACAATCTTAAGGTCCATCATGAAGTAAAATGGCCAAATTGTTTCTTCAGCCTCGACGATTCGATTCTTCGATTCGAGTCTCTGTTTTATCTCCAAGCTCTCTCTTCTTTGTCCACCTTGTTGTTGATTTTCTTGTGTAAAGGAGCCCTCCTCAACGACACGGGGGCACAGGAGAAAGGGCCTGGGATCAGTCGAGGCTGCTGTTTCGTTGACTAAACAACTAGAAACAATCAGCAGAAAGCCTTTTAGATCTTTGTTCCACTAAAACCACTGCGAAACAGTTTTTTTCCGTGTTAGAATATGGTGTTTTGATTCCTTCATTTTCTTCAATTATTCGTTTAGCAAGATATCGACAACCTAGGGAGAAATTAGCATTATCAATTCCTTTGACAAAGAGCTGACGATGAAGGTTTTATTCTATTTCAGCATTCATCATTATTACGTGAAAGAATAACAGCTGCAGGTCATCTGTCTACCATACATCCACCTCTATCACAAGAAAATTGCGAGGCCGCTGAGCCTGCGAAGCGCAGCGGCCAACCAACAGAAACCGAGTGTTCTGCTTCCTGAACAAAACCACGATAGCCTGAGCTATCCTGCCAGAGGAAACCTAGGACTTATCGACCTGACAATGCTCAAATTATTGTTACAGTTTTTCTTGTATGATGCGACTAACATACATGAACCTTTAAAAGACAAGCGCCAGCCGTAAAACAAAGAAGAAGAAAAAAGAGGTCAAAGGGACGGATGACAAATTTCAGAAGTTTACTTAGAAGTCTTAGAAGGCTCTATAAAGAGAGTTTGCTCCACTGAAGCGACTACAAGTCTAAGGTCATTCACTCTCTAGATAGTTTCCTTGGCATCTGTGAATTGTTATCGGTTGGTCATGTGTGGCTAGACCAGGATTAGACTGGTTGGGTTAAATTCTCAAAGAGTGCTTCGGAGTTCGGACTTGATGAGCGCGTCCACACCTCGCTCTGATTGGTTTACTTTGAGCATGCGTATTCAAATTATCCTGGACCGTCTTTCTCATCTCCCGCCAACAACCCCTGTATAGAAAGGAGAATGGACAGTCAGCCCGCATAATGGAATAAAAAATATACATTATAATGGATACGACATGATGGACGCCAAGTTGAAAATGGTGATGTTTATTTTGTGTTCATAAAACTTGACTTTCACAGCGTCAAGCTTGAATTATGATTCTGAGTTTACGATTTACATTGATTTTTACCATTTCACAGAAGCCGTTGCTTTTTCCCAGTTCAAATTAAAAAAATTACTTTTAAATCACTGACGTATTTGTTGCAAATGGCGTAAACCTGGACTCATCAGGTAGGATTCGCGGGCTCTGAGGACGCAATAATCAGGCAAGAGGTAACCAAAAGTGTTGGGAGGGGGCGGGAGGTTGTGATCCTGTATCACGCGCGAGGTTAATAAAATTCAGGCGTCATGTATACTTTAATTCACGAATCACTTGTTTCTTTTAAAATAATAAATAATGGTAATTGAACTGAGTGGAGTGCAATTTGGTCTGAAATCATACTCGTGATTTCAAAATCGAAAGAGCGCATAGCGCGAGTTCGATTTGAAATCACAAGTTCAATTCCCACTTTATTACATCCATTTTGAAATCGCACAATTTTTGGAGAAAAACTTGTAATAACAACGAAGGTTTGGCAATAGTAGTTGCAAAATTCTCCATACAATGACTTTTTGCCTTTCATTTTCCAGTTGATTACTTAAAATCGAACCTTGAAATCTGATTGGTTTTTTTGTTTTACTGTCCCATTCTCATTGGCTGAGAAAAAGATGCGATTTAGAGCAAAAACTGGTGCGATACGTGAATAAATCGCACCACTGAGAGCCACTCAGATTGCAAGGATAACCAGTGATTTCAAAATGGATTTAATAAAATCCATAATTATTTTCCATGCGTCATACATTAATTTTTGCCCTGATCACGTGTCATCCTTTGCCACCCTGGGGGAAATCTCTAAGGGCGTTGTTTAGAGTGCTCTCCTAATCTCCGTAATAGGCCATTTCCGAATTACCTTTAGCCTCTTCCTCAAATTGAGTCTTGGTGCTCATCCTTTCATATGAAAATGAGTTTGACTTACATGTCAAAGAAATCTCATTTTCATTTGAAAGGATGAGCACCAAGACTCGCTTTGAGGAAGAGGCTTAAGGTAATATCCCTGCTCGATAGTGCTCGATCTACTTGTAAAACACTTCAGAATCAGACAAGCCCTCCTACTCCTCCTCATCTTCTCCATGTCCGCAGTGTATTTAGCTACACTGAAACTTTGTCGCGTATAGCACAGCTCCCTAAAACCGGAAATCCTTCTTTTAGACTTAAGTCTTATATAATTCAGTCTTGTTGTAGATTTACGTAAATTATATTCACGAGAAAGTTGCTATGTTTCGGAAAACATATTTCTTCAAGTCTGGCAAAGCAAACCTTAGCGTCTTATATAACCTTAATCTCTTATATAGTTCCGGCCAGTGACATCGTTTTTTTAAAACTGAAATATGGAATTCAGTCTAAATCAGTGTTGAGTTGTAAACAAACCCAACACGCTTGTACAAAGCGGCCTGGTTTAACTACTTTACTCCCCTCGCGCTAAGTAAGGGTGGTTCAGCCGGAAATCAAGGATCAAATAAATGAAACAACAAATTTTCCCTTAGCCTGCGAGCAGGCTCACGTTCGGGATTGAGCTCGAGTGGGGTGTGCACGCGCTTGACGAGCGTGACGAGCGGTGAAGCCGCGAGAACGCCCCTCCTCACCAGACTCCAGGCCGCTGGATCGCTTCGCCTTTGATCAGTCCTGGGGGCCGTTTCTATGGGCCCGAAAAGTTTCCGGGGCTTTCGAGAAACGGGCCCCTGGCCCGTTCCCTGGCCCTGCCTTTGATATGCGCTCGTTGCCTGTCGTGCGTGTGTACCCAAATGCGCAGGCTAATTTTCCCTTGGGATCATAACTTCAGACGCGTGACTCCTGTTTCACGACAAAGCTTTATGTCACGCATTCTCTAAAAGGCAATTCAAGTCACGCTTTCTACAAATTTGAGATGAAATTTGAGGTACAACTTGAAATATAAAACTAGCACGTACTGTGAATAATAAAGAGACTATCGTCAAGAAACGTGTTGAAACAAGCTTCCCATTGTAAACCTTTCTCTTTATTTGTTAGGTTTAGAAATTTATTTGATTTAAGTTTTCAAGCGGTTTAATATGCGTGATTTATTTGCGCAGTGTAGTCGAACGCGCCCGCAGAGCAGGAAAAAAATGAAAAAAATATGAAATAAAATAACAAATAAAGTTTTGGAAACAATAGGAATTGCGCAGTATACGCTATCTATAAAGTGTTTTTACTTTAATTAGGCAAACAATTTTCCACCAAAAAAAAAATAAACATCTACCGAGGGAATGGAGGTATGGTTTTTTTTATCGGTCTGATCAATTTCTATCACGGCATTCAAATTTACTACATGTGTCCCCGTTTATTGGACCAGTTGTTCATATTATATTTTGCTTACCTATCTCAAAGGAAATTCACTTAGCCTGAGCAAAATTTGGATTTCCAAAAATACCAAACCCATTTCTTTGTGTCTTATTTTATCCCTTTTCTGTTCGTTTTTAAGGTTAAGCGACTCCTTGGTTCACTGCGGCCTTTGCTTTGTCGACCCGACAATTAACAGCTTTGTTTGGGTTTTCTGGATTCTGTTTTTGTCTCGTTTTGACAGTTGATGAACGAAGTGCATAAAATGCAAATATGTGTATTGAATTCTGACCAATCAGCGTGCGAGAATTCAATAGTTTTACGGATAATGACTCTGTTATTTAACAGTCGCCGCGGACTCGCGAGTTCGTAATATTTTTACATCCCTGAGAGAATTCATGTTCTCGAGTGTTTTACATAAATCAACTTTTCATTTCGCGGAACCAATAATGCGCAGCGTCTCTGACATTGGAAAAATTCTTTTCGCGTCCGATCGATGGCTGGATGTTTTGTAAGATCGGAAAACGGTGCAAATAGCCTCATTGAGTTATTGTTACTGTTTGTATACTGTTTCTGTAAAATTCCTGCCATCGAAAGGAAATAAATTTCCGCAATAAAGCCCTACCTGACTGATGTGTTTAAATAATGAAAAAGCCGCATTTTTTAATTCTTACACGTCTAATCTGTTTTCTTTGAATCTTGAAAGCCAAAACTTGTGTTGTATTCGCATGAAGCGACAATATTTTCCTCGGTAATTTGAGATTCGGAGGGCAAACAACTACTTCATTTCCCTGTCCTGTTGCGGAGTCTGTAATCTTCAAGGTATTTCACATAGACTGCTGATTTTCGTCGTGGATTCGTCATTTATAACTGTATGAAATGCTCTCTTTTATATTTAGATTATTTCCACACTAGTTGCGTCCCACCATACTGTGATCTTGTGTATTTTTAGACCACTGTAGCGGGCAAAACCACTCGGACGGGGTACGATTATAAAGTTCCTTAAACACCACCGATTACGGGCCGGTCGCTCCAAATCATTACACAATCGAAATAACTTCGCTCGCGTCAGCAAACACGGAGAAGAAGACCACTGAAAGTTTTCAATTTTGAAACGTTTGATTTTGGCAAATTTACATAGTCACAACCAAGGGTTTTCCTTTAGGCTCCATTTTTACCAACCGGCGAGTTTCAAGGCAAGTTTTTTCGCTGTCGTGGCCAACTTTAGGTTCGTGATCGCAACAGATTTTCTCAAGGAATGCTAAATAAGCAAAAATGTTGACTACGAAGCTTTTCCGGTCTCCGACTGGCGAGTATTCGAGGGGAGGAGTAATGAGATGAAAGTGGTAATTCTTTACCTAACTCGTGGCGTAGCGAGTCAGTTTACTTTTGATTATTTCACGAGGCATTGTTTTACAATTCTGTGACGTCACGTACCACATGCGCTTTATGCTTTCCTTCGCCCTTCTTTCCTCAATATCGCACCAAACAACCCTAAAAGGTAAATTTTCATGTTGATTCCAAGTTTCGCCGCTTTCTTCAATACTCCATAGTATTTCGAACTTCGGAGACTCTTAAGTTGTTCATAAACTAGATTTGCACACGTGTTGCAGCATTTCCAGAGCTCGATTTGCAGGTTTCTTGAGCTTTCGAGACTTAAAATTCCCTCAAAACGCCATCCAAAATGGCTGTTTTTGTCTTTCTCCGACGAAGGCCAGATGATGTGTAGGGGACAGCCTGAAAGTTACAGAAAAAGCTAGAAGCATATCAAGAACGACTTTTGCCGGTAAGAACTCGATTTTAATGTATTTCCAGGCTTCCTATCCTTATCAAATAGTTTGTAACTTTCCTCTGCGTACTTCGCTTGAATTTTGTCGTTAAATTCAGGGCGGGGAAATAGTCGGCGAAGCAAATCGCTTTGGTGTGGAGTCTTGACGGTTTTTTCAACTTTGGTCGATCGAACAATACTCTAAAATAGTTTTTCTAACAGTTGTAAATAAACATGTGTATTAACTACGCATAATACCTCCCTTATAGCTCGATATTCCTAACTCGGCGTAAGCACGCATTTCGTGGCCACCAACATATCTATTTAAGCTATTGTTTCGTCCATTGACATCGTATTTCTAATCCTCAGGCATAGCTGCGAGTCTCTAATACCTCGCTGCCCTGGAATGGATCCTCGAGATGTCCCAAATCACAGTCCCGCACATACACACAACTTTTTCGATGGCAATCCAGGTGATGGTGTGTTTTAACGTCCTGTCTCTCGTTCAAACGGTTTTTAGCGTTATTTCTCCGTTACAAATCAAACCTCTTAGAGATTTCGTTTTCGTTGTTCTGTGATCTTTCTTCATAGAGTGCTTCCTTGAAAGTTAGTCTAGTTTGTTTCAGAGTTTTCGTAGTTTAGTCTGTCGGTGCAAAATGTTCACTTGTGTCTTTTGAATCTTTTGTTGTAGGCCATCCAAACGCAGTGCTCCGTTCACCCCACGATCCTTCTTATGGAATGCATCCCAGTGCGTTTTCTATGATGGGAAGAAGACCAGGTTTGCCAGACTTTAGGGGGTCTTTAGATCCAATATTGGGCTCTCAGAGCAGCCTGACCTCCCCTGGAGCGCTGCATGGTTCATTAACTGGTGGTGCTAGCAGCGCTGGTTGGTGGATGCCTCCCCATCCTCACGCCCATGGAATTGCGCCGGAATACTTCACAAGTCACATCACAGGAAGTTGGCTTTCCCACGAACATGACTGTGCTCTTGCCAATCATGACAGACTTGAAGAATGCTTGTATCCATCAGCAAGATCCAGGAGTACTATGATGAATGGTGTTAATTCCTCCAGTGTTTTTGGAAGTGGCTCTGGAATATTTTACCCTCCACCCACAAGTCCACAGTCTATGCACAGTTTTGTTCATCAAGCTAGTCCCACGACCAGTAACTCTAAAAGTGGACTATCACATTGGAGTAGTCATGGCAACCATGATGGAAAAGGCATTCTTGATCTGGGAGACAGCCGTGATCTGGACATGATACCGCGACTGAATAGAAAACTGAGCAATTGTAGTGAAGAAGGTAATGATAAAGAAATGGAAATGAGACCAAGTGATGCGGTATTACATCACAAAGAAAGAACAAAAGATGCTAAAGTTGAAAGAACAATTGCTAGCAACAACATTTCTGAAAATACAGACACAAGATCTGGAAATAAATTGCTGCCAGAAAGAAAGTCGGAAAAAAACAGTTCGAACATTCAAAACCAGTCAGATCACTCTGAGCGTAGTGAAAAGGGCAGTAATCAAACTCAGCAAAATAGTGTGTCAGTGAAAAAGAATGAAAGCAAGACAACAGCAAGAATTTCAGAAGTGGATCACTCATCACAGAGTATTGCCTCAATTTCGGAACCTAATAAGTCTTTGCCAACACCTCCAAAACTGCAGAAAGTGAAATCTGGTCCTCCACCTCGACTGCAAGTGCCGACTTCAATTTTAAATAAGACTGAGGGAATTGTTCCCACTAAACCTGAACCTCACGTCAAAGCAGGAAAAGCGATTTCCTCTTTACTCAAAGAAGAGATGTTGAAACCCACGAAAAAAGTGGTTACAAACTCAACAAAGGCTAAACAAGTATTATTGAAGACAGATACAAAAGATAGCACAGTCTCTGGGGAAGTGCAGAGCAAGTCAAAAAGTGCACTTTCTGAGCAGAAATTGGCAAGCTCCTCAAAAGGCTTACCTGTGGTTGAAAATCTGACATCTGGTCCTGCTCCAAAGCAGCCAAAGATTTCAGCGGGTAAGCCACCTTTAATAGCACACTTCCGCGATGTAAAGTACAATGAGGATAGCAGCGATGACGACACTGACAGCAGCAATGTAAGCAGTGGCAGTGAAAGTGGAAGTGGCAGTGAGGACGAAAGCGAGGAAGGTGAGGAAGGTGAAAATGAAGAAGACAGCAGTGGCAGTGACACTGACAGTGATGGTAGTGATGAGGAAGAAGATGGAGGGGAACATCATGATGATGACGATGATGAAGAGGACGAGGATGATGTTACTATGGAAACCCAGGAAAGTGGGGCATCATTTGAGGAAATGCCTTACTCTTCAAGCAAAAGAAAAACAGATCAAAGCTCTACAGGTAATGAAGCACAGTTAAACGTTGTAGCAAGCTTGAAAGTGTTATGCACAGTACCTGTGATTCCTCTGATTGGTTGTTACAAAGGGCAACACTCGAGATAAAAGCTGTTATAAGTTAAGGATCATACATTTTGCTGATTTTAAATTCCTAGAGTTATATACTGCATGCAGCACTGAGGTTTATAATTGGTTTTGGTTTCAAGTTCAGCTTGTTGTTTGTTTTCCTTATTTTTTAGGCTATTACAAATATAAATATGAGACAAATGAAAGTGAGAGTGTAATCTTGCTTGAACTATTTTTTGCAGAAAACAAAATAATTTAAACCTACATGTTAAAACTTTTTAGCAAGGATTTTTTCTTGTGAATGTAAAGTTGCACTTACATTGTCTCATATTGAAATATCAATTTTTAGTTAAACAGTTTTGAGGGGATATTATATGTAGATATATGGTACATGTCAATATGGTATATCTCTTCAAAGGCGCAATGCGCATCTCGCAAGTGAGTACAGCAAATAAGTGAGATATAACGTTAAACACATAAAGGGATATTTGATATCTTCAAGCAACCATGCATTATTTTGTTTATTGTATAAACATAATGATATATGTAACAGAGTTTTTAACAATTTTCTAGAGATTTCTGACCACTTTCCAAAGATTTCTAAAGATTCTCCAAAAATTGTCTTAGGCCCACTTGAGCATTTCCGAACATTTTCCAAAAGTTTTTGAAGGTAACCAAAGATTTTTTAAGATAACGGAATATTGCCAAAGACTTTCAAGGAAGATCGGAAGATGTTTCGATTACGAACAAATTAAAGTACAACTTAATGCTCAAACATGATATCAGTGAAGTCATCAATATCTTCACTAGTGAGGACATGGAAAATACAATACCTAAGTCCTGGATGTGGTTTCACATGAATTTTAGTGCTGTATTTTCCAATAAAAACACATGTGTTTATATAATAATTGCATGGATGTAACAACATATGGTCAGGAATTTTATTCTTATTGGTTTAACATTTTAACTTTAGAAGTAAATGTGTGTGGTGTCAAGGTTCAAAGGGAATTTCAACTTTGGGCAACAAAACTTTGTAGAT
>Ga0126343_10001546_pt1 | contig 10967 bp, 12 predicted proteins | sample Cyp2metagenome_FD_92531 | JGI IMG/M metagenome (GOLD analysis project Ga0126343, IMG submission 92531) | Coral microbial communities from Lord Howe Island, Old Settlement Bay, Australia - Cyphastrea 2 metagenome | ecosystem: Host-associated > Invertebrates > Cnidaria > Coral ... | reverse complement strand
GGCATATATTTCCAATGTGCTAGTTCATTTAATGGCTGCAGCTTGATATAATTTTGTCATCCAAGATTTATATCAAAATCAATTCCGATCTTCTCTTTTTAAAACTGTTCTTCTTCATCACAGTTAAAGTTTCTTGTACCAGGCTTTGCATCTTCAGTGCCTACCTGTCAATGGCTGTACATCATCACATTTGGTGGTGGGCTTGTCGAGGGAGATAATGTCGCTGTTGATGTTAACGTTGGAAAGAACTGCACGGTGGTAGTGACCACTCAGGCCTCAACAAAGGTAACTGGGATCACATGATATTACAAATTACGAGGAAACACGCACTCAAGTACCACAATGATTCAATTTAGCACTTATTTACGTTTGTTACTTCAAGGGAGGTCGCTTATTAGAATAGGGGCGCTTATTAGAATAGGGGCTTTTATTGATAAAACCACATTCAGAGGAGGTGCTTATTTGAAAAAGGGCAGTAAATAATACTTAGTATGCTCAAATTTCACTCATTTTTTTTTTCGCCTGCTTACCTGGTTACTCACCCATCATAACAACAAATACCAGGTAAAATATATTCCTGTTTGTAGATATTTAAACTTCCTCACTCCCTGAGCTCCTACATAGACCCTTTGCATAAATGGCGTCCAGATTTGATTAACAATACTTTATACATCCTTAGCCTCAAACTCATGTTTCAAGACCAAGGATTTTTCCCATGAATGTGAGGCTAAGGATGTATAAGTATTGTTATTCAAATGAAGGCGTCATTTATGCAAAGGGTCTATGAATGACACATTTCAGGTTTACAACTCTGAAGAGGGCCTGGCTACTCAACAAGGGTTAAGAGGCGTGGTTGCAGATGGTGGACTGCTGGCAGTTCTTCCAGATCCCGTGGTCTGCTTTAAAAATGCCATCTATAACCAAAAACAGGTTAGCTGCTCTTACTTTTTCCTTCCATCGTCATCGTCATCATCGTCTTCATCATCATCATCGTCGTCATTGTCATCATCATTATCAACTCCGCACTGCCAACAAAACCATTTTCTCCTTCATTATTTATTGGTCTGATCCCACCGTGAAACAACATAATTCACGTTTTAATTGATGTCTTTTAGGACTTCGAGCTAACTTCAAATGGTAACGTAGTGATTCTGGATTGGTTTACCGCTGGACGCATGGCTCTTGGAGAAGTCTGGGATATGACTAGGTATAAGTATAAACAGGTTATGGAAAGTCCATCATTTGGTTGTTAACCTTGATATTAATTAAATAGTGTTGAATAACTTCCTGTCTTGATATGTAGTTACAAGAGTCACAACAGGATCTTTGTGGATGGAAAGTTGGTGTTTGGAGATTCAGTCTGCCTCAGTAGTGGAAACAGTTACCTTTCACTGAAAGAATCCATGCATGGTGCTATGGTAAAATCTTTTAAAACTTGTAAATTTACAATTTACTCTATGTCAGCTTTTCTCCGTAAAGATACCTTAATATTGCAAAGTTGAAATGCATGTAGGGCAAAACCTGAAAAACAACTTAAGGTAAAATTTTAAGTCCTCAACAAAAGCCCTTAGAGAATTCATTATCTGGGGATTTTTTAACGTATGAACTCCATCAAGGAAATTAAGTCACTGAGAGGTGAAACATTGAAAAACGTCCACGAAAAAATTTTCATGTGGCTTCAGTTCTCTTTCACATTGCTTGCTTCATACTCACCCTGGTGACATAACCTTTTAAAAAGAAGTGCAAGGATCTTAAAATTGGCCTCTTGGTGAGTACAACTCTAGATTGATCTTTTCCAGGCCAAGCACAGGCCTTCGACATTGTGCTGTGTTCACTCTTACAGTTTTGTACCTCTCTCCGCACTCATGTATTCTCGGTTTTCACCAGTCATGTAATCAAAACTAGAAGTCGTAACCATTCAATAAATAAATTCGAAAATCTGGGATATGATAGATGACTGCAATATAAACAACCTAGCCAAGAATCAGGTCTCTGCTGGTTTTCATTCACACGCTATTCGCAGAAGTGTGTCACCCAAATTTATAGAGCTTTGTATAGAGACGCCATGTTTGTGCCCTTCTGAGGGGCACAAACATGGCGGCCGTGACGTAACAGAAACATCTGTCGCTGAGTTTTGCTATTGACAAAGTGAAATAAATGTTTCTTCTAGTGCAAGGACCGTTTAGTTAGCAAAAACTAAAGCGATAGCTCATCTTTTGACCTTCGCAACAGCCTTTTCTTGCCTCCATTTCAAGTCACGCAACGAAAAAGCTTGGAAATTTAAACGGGTTCTTATAACAAAACAAAGAACCCCGATGAGCTAAAACATTGTCAAACGTCAATTTTCTACAGGATCTTTTATCTAATGCAACTAAAACCTCAGAAGGAAAAGTAGTTTTTAATTTCAGAATACAATTACGTCACATGAAAACCAAGAATACAATTGGGTACGGGCAATGTAATGCTGGGGTAATCCTGGGAGGGAGTAGAAATTCTTAGTTGCTTCATGCTATTAAAATAAGCACTGGCCCGATGGCGCAGTTGACTATAAAGCTGTAGCCTTTTGCATGCATTGCAGGCCTATAATGTTAGGTAATAGTGAGAATTTTAACAGCTAAACTTGGTTAATTCAAAAAGTTAACATTTTAGTCTACTTGACATACAGGTGCTAGGAAGCTGTGTTTTCATTGGTCCATATTTTAAAGAAATCAAGAAGAAAATAAAGGACAGGGTCTGTTCACTCACAAGTAAGACTTATCACAGCTCTTCATAGACGTGCCATAGAGTCCTGTTTTTCCTTTGTTGTGGATACAGCCACTATCACACCATTCAGCAACTTGAAGACAACAAAATTAATGAATGAAGGCTCAGTTTGGCCTCTGAGACTTGTGCTTGTTTCTCGACTGTCTGATTAATATCAATTGATTCCATATTATTTATCAGTCAATTTTTTTCATAGAATATAATGACATGAGCACTGCTAGGAAAGATGTAATTGCCTACGCAAGTATTATAGATCCTGCATTGTGTGATGGTGTTGTCGTCAAGCTTATTACTACACAGAGCACAGAACAGGTATGCAAAATGTAATGCGAGAGATTAGTTTAGATTGACAGCTTAAAGTTAGAGAGTTCTTCAAATCAAAACTAAATTCATAAGTCCTGCAGGGATTGACATTTTGAAGGCTGAATCAATTAAACCACCATACAACTAAACTCGGTCACCAGTTAAAGATTGCGAATCTACTGACTAAACCACATAAATATACAAACAAGATCGGCATTTCTGGTCTAGAAATCTTCAATCAGCTTTCTTAACTAAGATGAATAAAGTTGTCTGTTGTTAGAAATTGTCCTTTTGCTCAAGGAGTTGACAGTCTGTGTTCCATATTTTCAGGCCTACCACTTTTTTAGGAGTGTCATTCAAGATGTCATACCAAGACTTGGGGGAGATCCTCTTGTAAAATGAGAATGTATTGCCATGTTACATGCAGTTTGCTGTGCAAAGTTACGTGTGCTTGTTTTTTTTTTTTAACTTCATTCATTGACAACTTCTAGAAAACCACCAATAACATGATTTGAATAGTGTTTTAATTGTTGAGTGTCATTTTTTCATGGCACTTAACTTAAAATTTGCCATTCATAGTTAACAACCTAACTGTCCAATAATTACCTCAGAGAAAACCTCAACTATACGTTTCAAACTCGTGAAACATGAACATGTACAATCCGTAATGTATAATAAGTGTCATTTTTATAAAAGCTGGTATATGAGCTGCAGATTGTTTGTTGGGTACAAAATTGTGTTTCAAATCTGGGCAGCGGCTAATCCACAAGAACATAATTCTGGCTGAAATCATAGTTTTCCTTTCCTATTATAATTAGACAATTTAGTGCAACTGTGACTAGCTTGATTCAGGCTTTCAGTAGAGGGCAAGCGAAAGCAAAAATGAGTCAACTTCCCTTCCTTGTCTCAGTTACCCCCAGTTTTTCTCTTGATTGGCCTCTTTTGTTTTCCACTTGTCCCCAACTAAGAGCCTGAAACAGGTTTAATTGTGACACCCTGATAATTACTACTGAACTTCTATACTAAAGGGCTTGTGGCTCATCTGCCAATTATGTACTTTACAGTCACTGCAAAAGATAATGTAGCCCTTTGGCTAATGTATATTTAATCATCATCAGTATAAATACATGATGTATGTCCGTCATGGAGAAAAAAGTATAAATGCATGTACGTACATCATAAAATAACGCACATTTTGAAGATGCCTAGTATGAAGTTGGGTAATATGTTTTAGAAGCAATGGAAATTATTACACTTCCTAATAAAATTTTCTTGAATGGCATGATTATTGTCTCCTATTAAGAGTTAATGTTTCACTGTTTCCTTGTAAGCAGTTAAGATATGATCAGCAATCTCTTTAACACCAACAAGATGTTTTGCTTGAGAAAAAATGGTTGGGCCCCCTTGGCGCATCATGGCTGATTCCCGTTCCATCACCTGAAAAAACAGAGTTAGTATTTTCAGAAAGGTCTTTGAGACACAAAATTGCAAAGCAGGGTTGGATTTGGGGGGAGGGGGGTTCACTTGTGAAAAGTTTGGTAGGGGGCCTGTACCGAGTGAAGTGACCAGGAGTAAACCCACACTGAGTCAGATCATTAAATCAGCCGAGGTTAATTCGGTGTAGGTAACATTGGGCAGTCTAGATGATCCACTGTACAGAAGATCAGAGTGTCATCTTTTGCCAAGAAAACAACAGAAATTATGACCCCAGCCAGTACCCAAACCCAGGCTACTAAGCTGGAGTCGTGACCTCCAATTAATAAGATATCAATAGAGAAATCTAACTGCTGAAGATGTTTCATGAAAATCAGCAACTGTGCTTTGGGAGGAAAGGAAATGAGATTTGTAATGTCCAGAACATATAATAGCACTCTAAATGTATTGCAGACCTATTATTCATTGTGTTCAAGTAAGTTAGAGTGTGAAGTGAACAAAGTGAATCCTTGGAGCCAGTACTGACTCATAGCTGCCGGAGCTTATCCCGGTTTCTGTAGCATGAAGCGGCTAAGAGTATTTCTACTCCCCCTGGACGGGATGCTAGTCCATCACAGGTCACTCCCCCGTAATTTGTTAGGTTTTCCCCAACAATTCACCGGTACCCATTTATACTCCTGGGTGGAGAGAGGCACCGTGAGAGTTGAGTGTCTTGCCTAAGAACAGAACACAGTGTCCCCTGGCCAGGGCTCAAACCCGGACCGCTTGGTCCAGGGACGAGCGCACTAACCAGAGTACATAGAAAATAAAATTGCGATTATACCTTGAGATCTGCACCAACGGCTTCAGCCAGATCAGTTTTGTTAATAACTAGCAAGTCACTTTGTGTGATACCTGGACCTCCCTTACGAGGAACTTTGTCTCCTCCTAAATTGGGTTAAAAAGAATACTAAACATTATGTTAATTCAATATTATTTATTACTAACAAGTCACAAACTTAACCTAGAAGAAGAGACAGCATATCACAACTATTACCTTACAACTGTACTTTCATTCCCATGTAATCTTCTAAATCATCCTCTGACTGTGTGTCAAAGTGTTAAAAATATTGTTTGCAATAGAATTCCAGTACTGTTCAAACTCTTTTTTCTTTGTAAAGTGCACAAATTAGTATTCAAACCTGCAACATCAATGACATAGATGATATAGTCTGCCAGTTCCCTGCTGTAATTAGCTGCAAGGTTGTCTCCACCCGATTCAATTATCACCAAGTCTGGCTGGAATGTTCTAGTCAAGTCTTTCACCTCCTCCATGTTCAGTGAAAAATCCTATTTTAATAAAAAATTAATTAAAACAAAGAAAGACATTGAAGGAATAAACATCAGACATCAAAGAGCCTGACAGCATAATGTTATTTTTCCCCCTAATCACTAGGAAAATGATAAAACTATGAATTGTGTTCACCAACAGGTTCAGGGCTCGAAATTGCGACCAATACGGTCGCATTTGCAACTTAACTTTACTTATTTGCGACTAGAGAAACGAGAGTAGTCGCAAATTGGTTTCAAAGGAAGAAAAACATCATTGCTTGTGGATGAAAGACACAATTTATTCAAATAGATATAATGAAACAAACTCACGAATCTTTGATCGCCAACTGGATCGCCATGTTTGAGTATTCTAAGGCACACTAAAGTAAACCTCTCTTTTTATGATAACTGCAGAAATTCATGCGCGCTCATTGGTTAATTTTTATGGTCAATATGCGGACAGACACATGAATTTGAAATTCATGCAACGCATCAGCGAGAGAGAGCGGGAAATTCGACAATTTGATATCGTAAAAAACAAATTGATGTCAATTTTTAATGCTTCTGTCCTGTTATTGACAAAGAATTTCATCATAACATTGTCAAAGTAGTTTGCAGATCCACAGCTACTTTGACAATGTGATGACGAAATTTATGATCAATAACAGGACAGACGCATAAAAAACTGACGTCAATTTGTTAACTCGAAAACTTCAAAATGGCTACCTCTGTGCGAAATTGCCCTATAATGCATTGCAAGCCCTTGAGCATTGAGTATGTCATGTATGTCTATGGATTGTGTCTCTTCTATTTGATTTTGCGACTAGAAATTTACATTTAGCGACTAATATTTACCATTTAGTCGCCAATTAATTTCGAGCCCTGAGGTTGTTTTATTTCTTCCTGTAACTGTGGGAAGCTTAGTATCAACCTAAAAGAAGTTCAGTTTCAATTCATTTTTTATTGTCGTCATACCTCTCTAATGGCAGCATGCGGACAACCTCCTGTTTCAACTGCTCTCATCCTTTCCTCTGGCAATGCCTCATTTCTGACAAGAAATTCCCAATCTTCCCTGAAAATCATAATATGTACAAAGCTTTCAAAACTTAATAAATGATCATTGGTAACAATAAATCTGGATATATTTTCACACAAAAAAAAACAATAAATCAGAGTTCTACAGTATGTCAAGTCTCCACTTACCTGGTAAAAATATCATTTGTCACAACACAGACTCCATAAGAATCCCTTAAATGTCTACAAAGAGCAAGGGTCAATGCAGTTTTACCAGACCCAACTGGGCCACCAATACCAACTGTAAATGCACGCTGAAAGATGAAACATACATGTAACTTCACCAATTATTCTGAGAATTTGGTGGCAAAAAGAAATACCAGACCTACAACCTCCTATAAGCTCTAGGGACTAGTAAAAACTGTCTCCAGGTTAGGAAAGATATTAATTTTCTCACTCATCATAGGCCTGCAATGCATGCAGAGAGCTTTATTATCCTGCTCTCTGCATATATTGCAGGCCTATTGTAAGTGAGAAAATTATGAGTTAGAATATTTACTTTTGGATGGACAAATAAAAGTAAGTAACAAAAACGTGATGGGCTAGCTTCCAATCGCACGGGAGCTTATACACTCCTAACTACTTCACAGTACAAAAAGTATTTCCATTACTTCCCCCCGCCTCTAAGTTATTGGCCACTATATTCAACATAATTTATATAGACTTCATCACTACCTTATATTTTGCAAGGCGAAAAATTAGAAGATATATCTTGAACAACGCCAGTTCACCTTACTTGTTTCCAGTCAGATCTATTGACTATTTTATCTCTGTCTGTCCACAAGCCAGGATTGGACATGAATTCATGGGTGTGTCCATGTTCATTAGCACCATGGCTGTGTTCATGGCCTCCAGAGTGATGGTGATGTTCAGGAGATGAACTGATATTTCCAGCTGAGAACACACAGAATGTACACATAGACTATATAAACAATTATAACCTCCATTTGGCACAAAATGTGCTTACTCCAGGTATTTGTCTGCAGACATTATCTGCTTCAAGAGCTGAACAGTCCTCTAAGCGCAAAGCTTGAAGAAAACTGTGAGCTTCGAGGAACAGGTTAATGTCCAAGAACAACTATCCAAACATATTTTTAAAGTCTAGTGGAGGCTATTGTGTTTATTAACCTTAAATATTTTTTGCAAGATGCTGGGGAATATTCACTCACATGAGGCATTTAGTCCAATCATGTGAGAGCACAAAAATTTTTATGATAATAATGACTGAATACAATAAATATAAATTCTGAAAATGTTTTCTCTGCATTGTATAACTTGTTTCCTCTTTTATCTCTAAATTTTACCAACGGTAACGAAAGTGCAGGAATCAAAGCTAGTAGTAAACGTGACCGTGGGGAAGGGCGAGATTTGTTAAAATCATCCATGTGCTAATTAGTTACAGCTGTTCAAGGCAAGGCAAGATACAACATAATTTAATTCACCGATTATGCAATGAATAAACTCATCAACAGCTGCTAAATGGTTAGGGGAACAACTAACCAATGAAAGTTGCGGCTGTTAAAAAAATTATAACATGCATGGATTGTGTATGTACATTCAACTTATCTACACGCGCTGATGTCTCCCTCCTTTGATTCCAGCTCGATTCGTCGAGTTCATTGCCAGATTTGTGATTAAAATAAAACTCGACCGTGTTAAAATTACCACACCTTTTATGAAGCTGCAAGGCTTCTCCTCGTTGTCTCCCATCTTGGAAACGTGCTGGGCTGATTATATAATGCAGCTGTATAATGACTTTCCGTGCGGCACATAAAGTCATGTAAATCAACCATGTAAATCTGTGTAAATCAACAGGCGTTCCTCTGTTGATAGAGCGAGGACTGGGACGAGCATATTTGATGGTTGCTAAGTCCCTCTGGTCATCACATTTATAATCCTCCATATTGAAAAGCTATTTGGTGTTGTGTTGTTGCCATTTTGCCAGTATCTATCAGGATAAGCCGTCCAAATGGACGAATATCAGTCAGCAGAAGAAACATCCTTCGTCGTGGATGAGGTGAGCAACATCATCAAAGAATCTGTTGAAGGCGCCATCGGTGGAAATGCATACCAACACAACAAAGTGAACCAGTGGACTTCCAATGTAGTCGAGCAGTGTTTGAATCAACTAACCAAGCTTGGCAAGCCTTTCAAGTATATAGTGACCTGTGTGATCATGCAGAAGAACGGGGCTGGTCTTCACACCGCAAGTTCTTGCTTCTGGGATAACACTTCAGATGGCAGCTGCACGGTGAGATGGGAGAACAAGACCATGTATTGTATCGTCAGCGTATTTGGATTGGCGATTTAATCTCTAATCAAGCTGATGTTGAACAGTTTTAAACACTAAAGAACATTGCCATGCAAGGGACGTTTTTGTGTAACATATAGTTTCTTAGATGTTTTAAAAGTGACGACGTTGTGTGTGAAGCTAAGTTCTAAGTTTCATTTTTCATATATCATCAACATGGCTATTGTGAGAAGGTGAAAGTTGAGTGGCATGTCAATATAATTACTTTCTATGAAAATACCGCAAACCAATTACATCTCTTGGGTTTATTTTTTCTGTAACGTACGCTTGTTGTAACTGCTTTGTTCTCAGAAATTCCTATGTATAAACCTGTTACAAAAATTCCACAGTTTATTAAGCTGTCTTGAATTATTGTATATTTGTACATTCATTAAACTTTATGCTATTCTTGAAATTGTTGCTTGTTAGCATTGCTATGATTGAAAAGCCAAAGATCATTGATTTTTCACAACTTGAGATTGTCTTCTTCTTAGAGATTTCTTGGTTTAGCCCTTCAGAAGTTGCCAAGTACTCACCACAGGAAAATAATTGGTAATCTTCTACTATCAAGCACAGTATGACCTTGTCAAACTCCAGCCTGACTTTGTTTGTGAAATGACTTTTTCGCAGTCACAGGGGACAGGGGTGTGGGAGAGCTAATGGGCAATATATGTGCATCATTTGTGAGGCCTTAACCCTCAAAAGAGGGTGGAAATTATTATTTTTTGTGATTATCAAATGCAAAGACAATTCCAATAACCTTAGTTAGGCAGCAGTGATACTGTAGGGTTATCCAAGACTGATAAATGCCCGGCTAAATTAAAAAAAAGAACAAATTATACGCTTAATGCTTAGCTTACAATGTTACAGAAACAAAAGTTTTGGTTTTTCCCTTGAATAGTGTTTCAATTTTCTGGTTTTTAACTTTGCTTCATCCTTCAATAGGGGCAAAGTTGAAGACCCTTAGCAGCACACACCTATCCGAAATATATGGGATTACATTCCCCAAGGGCAGAGTATGCCAACCAGATTAATGCTATACAAAAAAATACAACACTGAATCAAAACTTGGCAAGTGCACATGGCCAGGCCCTTTGCACCAAGTCGCAGCCCAGGCAGCAAGTTACGGAAGCCAACAAATTTCCAGAAAATCCCTGAGGACAGAGTGAATTCCTGAGGAGTCTCAAATGCCCATCGCAATTTTAACTTCATATCCTATTCATGTGGGCTCTAAATGCTCTCATTTTACTTTTAATCCATTTAAATTTCTAGTTAGCAAAGAGTCCCTGGAGGGGGGAGGTACTCCTGGAAAAATTGGGTGGAATTGTGCAGCCGGCTTCCCAAAACCCTTACCCTAATAATTATGACCTCAATCTGTGATATTCCCTACCCAATTTATGACTTGACGAAAAAATTGAAACCCCATTTATGACTTCTCAGTGACTCAAATCAAAACCCTGCTTCTGACCTGGGTTACAATATGTTTTCTAGTTGAGACCAATGTTAAATTTTCCCTTAACATAAATTGTGAAGAGCCATTGTTGATTTTATTTTCAATAATGACCGATACCCATACCCATATCAAGGCTACAGTGCAAAAACCATACCCTATTTATGACCAAAATCAGCTAAAATTGATACCCTACTTTTATACCGCTTTTACCGGTCAGTAAAACGCAGTTAATGGAACATGACACCACTTGAGGGTCAGGCTGTTTACGTTCGTCACGCAGTCCAGTAGGATAAACAATAGTACAATGGAGAAAGCTCAATTCATGAGTGAACGTTCCCT
>Ga0126343_10001545_pt1 | contig 10971 bp, 8 predicted proteins | sample Cyp2metagenome_FD_92531 | JGI IMG/M metagenome (GOLD analysis project Ga0126343, IMG submission 92531) | Coral microbial communities from Lord Howe Island, Old Settlement Bay, Australia - Cyphastrea 2 metagenome | ecosystem: Host-associated > Invertebrates > Cnidaria > Coral ... | reverse complement strand
ATTTCACTTGAGTTGGCTCTCTCCATGAAAGTTTCACAGAATTTTTGGGCATGACTACTCATGAGTTCAATGAAATGATGGTCTTTGGCCAGAGTTGGGAATACATGGACTATCTTAACATCACTTTGATTAATAGGAGTGTTGTGTGAACTTATATCTTTATGAAGGGGGCTGTGTTGGTGAAAATATTTGAGTACTTCAATTTTTTTAACAGAGAACAAAAGAGTTTTTCCTATCCCTGCCTGAAAAACATTCTTACCTCTATTTGATATGAAAAGGTGATATGTAAATATTTCATTGATTTCTTCGATATTCATAAATGGTTCACCCTATCAATTTTTGTTTTTAGTGGTCTCCTTTTTCAAAGACTTCTAGTGGTATGAAAAGTTCAATTTGGTATGAATTTAAAATAACTAAACCGCAACTGGTCAGGGTTTGAATGCGAATGAGAATACTCATGCGTAAGCCCTTTTTTTCTGACTCAGGATCAGGCGAAGTCTGCTGCTCCGGGCGCTTACGATATGCACAGCCCGTTTACTCTTGCCTTTTGAAGTACGGATCGTTTTACCATCAATGGGAACAATGTCAGTCTGGTTCTCTCCCAGAGGGAGAGCTGCAAGATGAAATGGAACTTTAGCTCATTTTAATAATCGAAAGCACCAACGGAACCATGTGCTGTTCTTGCACATGATTCTTACAAGGCATGTCGGTTGACTGAAATCCAGATATGTGCACTTCCATAACCTGAGAGGTTTGACTGTGAATAGAGCAGAATCTAATTATTGTTATCAGCCTTTTGACCGGCCGAGTGTGGGCGTGCCAGATTCAGGTGACGTACCAAGTACAACAGGATGTTTTGGGGGGAGGTCTGCTTCAAGCATGCGTCCCTCCGGAACGTCTGTCGTAACCGCAGGTAGCGATCAGGAGGGCTCTCGTAAATCCTCCCTGTTGACCCGTATGTGGCATCAGCTATTCAAGTTATCTACTACCACTCGATCACGACAAGAGCAGGAAGTCACCACACTTGCACAACTCGAGGTGATAATGACCGAGGAAGCATTTAATGGCTTTCAGGAAGAAAGAGACAAAAAAACAAACACAAGAGATTCGAACGTACACTTTCCCAGGTGGTACAACAAGAATAAATCTAACCCCGATCTTAAGAAAATCCTGACTGAACAAAAAAATACTGATGCTGTGAGGGCATTGAAGAGCCAGATTGTTCGATATGAAGCAGGGCCAGTGGAGCGGCTGAACAGATATGCCTCCCAGGGTGATATTATTCCCCAGTGCCTCAAACTGAAAACAGAAGAACTGTTTGACCGACGTAACAACTACCTGAACCCCAATCCTAAACTGGAGGTCACTGAGAATGACGTAGAGGAGGTTTTGGAGTGGTATCTCCAGGGAGTAAGTGAAAGCCAATTATGCCCTGGTAGATGGGATGTAAGTGTCAGCAGAAACCTGGAAGATAGTAATTACTCGGACTCAGAAGTTGCTCGTAAACTGAACAAATGCTTGGCTGTACGAGAACAGTGGGCAGTAGATGCATTGAAAGAACTGATGCCTGATGAAGCCTTTGAGGTATTCAAGACACTTATGAAAGTACCCGCTCAAAAACCACGGGTAGATTCAGGAAAAACTCCTCTATATTCTGGTAATTCCGGCGCAGAAAATGCTGTAAATGAAGACTCGTCAGTAGAAAATAAGCAGATTCTGGAAGTTAAATCCGGTAATTCTCTGGTTGGCTGGTATAATTCGTGTGCAGACACTGACCGAAGGTTCCTCAAGCATTGGCATGACCATTTCTTCAAGACAGAGGCTCAGGATGCGTATCACGCTTTTATGGCTAGGTATGATAACCACGCTTCTCAAAAGTTCAAAGCATTCATGGGGGACAAGGTTTACAACAGCTGCTATACCCAGCTGCCTTATATGCTTCACCGGAATGCAATGGCAAGGAACGGGACACCACTGCCTGGCTACATGCCACGTGAATCAGTCTTTACGAACCGTCGTCTGGAAAAAGTCAACAGTTGGCTAAAGAGTCTCTCTGATGACCAATGGCAGCAGTTATCCCAGGGTGAGGTCAGGCATTCCTATTACATGGATTGGTTGAAGACCGTTATGATCGTATTAGGCTATGACCCCATAAACTGGACAGGTAGCTAAGTTAGGTTTTCTGGCCGTAACCTGACTCTTCAGGGGGATGTATTCGAAATCAATAATCTGAGAAAAAACGTCAGGGGCAGGTGATGCTTTCTGGCGTTTGACTATAACCCGAATCCCTGACAATCGGTTAGTGGTTTGTATGCAATTGTTTCGTATGCTACTTGCCAGCCCAATACTATGTGTTGGATATTTTCTATTAGATGATCTTTGATATAAAGCGGATGACGTTATGAATGGACTGATTAGCATCCCACCTATGAGTCAATCTCAATCAATTATCACTTTACCATACGAAGAAAATTTCGGTTGTAAAGGTGATCCAAAGATAAAATTCATAATTCGCACAGGCTCTACAAGTTAGAGGGTGGGGAAATTGCGACCAAGACACGATATGTCAAATGCCTGAGTGAATAACAAACGGCCAAAAAATATTTTCCTTTGGCATAACTTAACCATTGCGTTTGTCAGCAATTGCTCAAAATTAGTAGGCAAGTTAGCACGCTTATATTGATGCTTTGTTCGGGCATAATTACTGCCCATGAGTCATCCCCAGTATTTGAGACAGAAGTCAGTGAGCTAAAGCCCCTCGTCAATAACTTGCTTAGCATGGCCAACAGGTTGGCTTGCGAAAATAAGGTAAGAATCAGTTGTGGATATCAGAATTAACACTGTAAACAGCCCTTCAACGAGTCCTTCATACACGGCTTCAACAGGTAGTACGCGACAACTCAACAAGCGTTCAAGGCCATTTTATCATCGTGTTGCCAAGTGCAAATGGCAAAAAGTGACACATGAACCATCGACTGTAATCAGGGGAGCGGCGGCACTACATCCTACTCCAGCCCTGCGCTTAGCCAATCTGTCAGAACGGTCTGTTTCTATTGAGCAACAGCAATTGCTATCCTGTTACCTGCAAGTTCCCGTAGCGATCTCTCATAATGAAGAATTTATCCGACTTATGGCTAGCGGAGCTGGGTTCAGCCATCCCTGGATTGTACAACATACCCAGACAAACGTTTTGCAATCTGTACTTAGTGCTGAACGGATCCGTACGTATTCGCTGAAAGTCAATGATCTGCCGGAAGCAGTACTCACGCCGGAGCTTGCTCTGGACTGTCTGAAACAAGAAGTCTGGCGCTATGAATCACTGCCTCCCTGGTTGACAACCCCTGAATTTGATCAGCGCTGCCTTGAAACAGGTGTTTTGTCGGCAAGTCTGATGGGCAAATTTGCTATGCGCTCTCAGCAAATTGACTATGCTGCCCTAGTGGAGATGGACGCGAATAATATTAAGCACGTACCCGTTGAGCACCAAAGTTTTAAGCTGTGTGAGAGAGCGATCAAGAAAAACCCCTACTTAATTAGATGCATCAGCCCATCTGTTTCTTTTTATCAGCAACTGTGCATTCTCGCGGTCGGGGAAGATGCAGATGTCTGCCGTGTGATTCCCCGGGACCAAATAACAGAAACAATTCTCACTGCGAATGCCCATCATTATTCTATAAAATTAGAAGATACTCCGGAGCACCTTGTTACTTATCAACGCTGCTGTCAAGCAATCCAGGGCAGCAGTTCAAGTTGGGAGGCTGGCTATATCCCTGCCAGAATTTTTCGGCAGTACCCCGGGTTAGCAGAAGATATTTTGGAAGACTTGCCACCTGAAGAATCTCCCGACATTCTGAAGAACTTGCCTGATAAGTTAAAAACAGAGGATTTTTGTCACAGATACCTGAGTAAATGGCCTCAATATATTAAAGGGTGCCCTCTGCGATTTTTGCGCAGGCACCCTGAGTGGATAGAGTGGTCGCTAGAGCATGGCGGCGGTTATAATCTGTACGCGCTACCTGAGTCATGGCGATCCTTCGACTTGTGTCAACGGGCCTTGAAATCTCGTGACCCTTGCATTGAAGCAATACCGGTAAGTATGTTTGAAGATCATCCGGATCTGCTGTTATTAGCCGCAGAACGTTGCAAAGGCTTGTCAAAAATTCCGCCTCGGTTGAGAACTGCGGACGTTTGCTATGCGGCCCTTGCTGCTGCCGGCGATCCGAACGAGGTGAATGAAACGATGGCCCGTGTGCCAGACGCTGTCCGCAAGGTGTTACCTTACGATTTGTTATTGGCCGTTGCTCCCGGTTACCTGCCGCCGAAAATCCGCGAAGCGATGGCGGCCAATGGTGATACCGCTCTTCCAATTCCATACCGGCAGATGAAGCCCATACTGGATCAACGCCATCTGATGGAGCCATTGGCACAGGTTCCTTATGGTGAGCTTAAGTACAGCAGTAGTGTGTTTTTGAAAAAAGTGTTGTTGAGCACGGGCCCGTTTAACCTGCGCAACCTGGCACTGGGTCATGCCCTCCAGCAAACCATACAGCAGCACTGCCAGCAGCGGACCATGGCGCTACAGCAAGGAAAATTGCCGTTATTGACGCGACCGGTTGCCAAAAAGAGCGTCATTTACGGTGGCCGCACACTAATGCTTCGCGCCCGGGATGGCTTTACTCGCATGAAGTTTCTGCGCAAAGGAGAGTTGCTGGATGATTTTTTCCGGGAAGAGGCTGTGCACCGTTTTGCCCATGGGCATGCCTTAACAGCAATACTGAAAAGTGAAGTTCCACAGCCTGTCGGGGTGAAGCTGGTACCCGTTGATCAACTGCCTGAACACATTTTTTCAGGCTTTCATTCAGAGCTTGAACGGTTTTTGTTCGCAGACCAGAGCTATTATCTGGTCTATGAGTTCACCACCTGCAATCAGGATTACAGCACACTGGCACACCAGAAAGAGAGCAATGGCGATAGCACCCGGGCAGAACAGGGGCTTTTCAAGGCCTGCCATGATCTGGGGGTATGGAACAGCCTTGGTGCTGTTCATACATCCACCATTAATGCGTACCACAATTTTAAAGATAATCGCAGAGAGCTGTTTCTCTGCTTTATGTTTAATAACGGTCACTCCATGCCCGGGGCACTCACTGGCTGGGACACTAGGGCGACCGACGAATCGGATTGGGCATATAGCGGGTTAAAGGACATTGGTGATATGGAGTTTTATCCCCGGATCACCAGTTATTTCGATGCCAAAGATGCCGAGATTTTACTTCCTGTTGGCTTTGATCAGCGTGTGGCATTTATGAGCGCATTGGTTGAAAACATGATTGCCGCTGTGCTCCATTATGCCCGCATGCATCGGGATGATCCGGATTACCATTACAAGAATGTGGAAGGGAGGGCAAAACTGGGATTGTTTATTGATCAGGCCATTGGTATCTGTTTATCCGGTCTGATGGGCAAGCAAGTCAAGACAGAAGCGTACTTTGAATCCCCGGAAATCTATCAGCAATGGTTGAACAAAACCACTGCTGAAACCACACTGTGGACTGCCCGACAGGATCTGGATACCGACTGTTTTGCCCGCAACCTTGAGCAAACCGGCTGTTATTCTGCCGAGGTCTACCCGGGTCAGAAAAAGACCGAATACCGATACCCGAAACACTTTACCAGCCATGGCCAGGACAACCTGGGCTGCAATCATGGACAGTTCGGTTTGACTCTGTTGGTTCGTGGACTGTATCAGGTAGCGGCAGTCCTGGCCGCCAAGCTTGGTACGGAAGAAAGCTAATTACAACCGTGTTGATTGCGACAGGCGAAGCCTGGGTTTGCCGCTACGGTGAGGCAATATCAACCTAACCGGGATCGAAGAACAGGGCAGAGGGTTACTGCATTTTGTTGCGTACCGGGGAGCTGAGCCAGCACACTCCCCACGAGCCCGGGCCAGTCTTACTTGAGCTTCAATTTGTCGAAAATAGCGACCCATCCAGCAGGTTCTTGCGCCAGATTTCGAACCAGCTGCTGTTTTGGTGTGAGGTTTTCTTCCCGACCGGCGGTTACCACCAGATTTGGCATGAAAGTCAATTGACTTAATTCGATGAACATTGCCTCCAGAAGCTTCATGGCAGGCATCTCAACCCTAAGGCCTGCAGGGGCCCGTTGTAGCATGGCCAATTCTGCGTTAGCCATGCAGTGGAGTTCCTGAGCGGCTTGCTCGATGGCTGGTGTGTGCTCGTGGAAATAAATAATGCGTCGCGCGAAAGCTTGTTCGTCATTTATATCAAATGCTACACCCAGGCCATCCCACACTGCAGTTCCCAGCTTGACCTCTTTCCAATCTCTAATAGTCTTTGCGTGTTCGGTAACGGCTGAGTGTCTGCTGGCTTCCAGCGCAGTCATCAGGTTTTTCAGGCAAAGGAGTCTCGATGTCGTTGCAGCAGTTCGCCGAGCCACTGAGTAGGAGTCGGCAAGGTTAAAACGAATAAACTCCTTCAGTACCATTGCGCCTGCACCGGCAGTGGCAATATTTCGATCTTTATGTAACCGGCTGATCAGGTAGTTTACGGTGTGCGGTGACGGTTCCCCGCTTATTGGGGAGTCAACCATCAAAGGATTGCACTCTATGCCTTGGCCTTTATCAAGCGCTTTGCGTTCTCTATAGTAGTCCAGCAAAGCTGTGATTGCCTTGTAGCCTGCACTTAAGAATGGTACGCCGTCAACTTCAACCTTAGAGGTCTCTTGGGAATCTTGCTGTGACTGCAGTTCCTTTTCTGCAAGCTCCTCCAGAGCCATTATCATATAATCGATGTCAAAGGGAGCGCCGGGGCTGAACAGGGTTAATGCTGATGGCTCAGGGCTACCTGGACGGCCCCTAACGCCGCTGGTGCTTGGCTGTTCATCGTCACTGGGTGGCAGAGCGCTTTGGGGGTTATTCTCTTGTCCTGCCGGCTGTGACGTTTTTATTTTTTTCTGGTCAGATGCGCCTGGTTTGTCGCTGTTTTCTGCTGTGTGTTGCGATGGATTGGTTTCATCTTCGGATGAATCACCTTCGGAGTGAGTCCGTTTTTTGGCCGCAGCTTTACGACCTGAGGTCGTCAACAGCCTGTGAACGACGTCACGGTTAACGTCAAATTCGCTGGGTGGGGGAGTGCTTGGTTCCGGTTTCGACTCCGTGGTGGAGCTGGATGATCCTGGCTCGTTGTCATCAGAAGCTGATGACGTTTGTGGCGCGTCGGTAGATGCTCGACGGTTGATTGGAAACATGCTCTGTATATCTTTTGATCGGCTGAATTTGCGCAAAAATACGTCAGTTATCGTATATATTCAATGGTTTATTGGAAGAGCGCAAAACGCCGTATTTGTTGCTATGAGCATGGAGCACAGATTATGGATTAAAGGTATGCAGGCATAAGCTGTGAAACTAACCTGATTTTTTGGAACCATTTCAATCGCAAAATTGTCTGTTGCAACGGTTGATGATGTAGAGATTATTGGCCTCGTTACAGACGCATCCTGACTTGGCCCAAGCCAAAGCCGATGCGGTCTTTCTGTTGTATACCCACAGGATTTCAAGTTGATTCGAGGCGGCAAATGAGCGAAGCCCCGGGAGCATAGAAATACTATGTGACCGGGGTGAGCGAATACCCTAAAGGGCACAAGTGCAGCCAACAAAGTAGCAGCTTGAAAGGCGACGGGTATAAAGCGCCAGCGTTATGCTCGCTGGCAGAGTTACTGATCAGATTGCTTTAAGTCAAAGCAGCTTTCTGGCCATCAATAAAGCACCGTACATGGCATCATGTTCAGGCAGAGTGGCAATGCTGGTTACATCTGCCGGTAACCAGGGCATAACGTGTTTACTCAGCCCGCCGACCAGAGCGCATTGCGCTGCTCCTCTTTGATGCAGTGTTCGAATCAGCATTGCGGCATCGTCGGCAATGGATTGCATGAGTTGTTGGGCAAGGGGGTCTCCTTGCGCCAGATATTCGGTGATGATCGGTCCCAACGCGCCATAGTCGCGGGGCAGGGCGCTGTCTTGCCAGGCGACAGCGTTCTCAGGATTGTGGTCAAACCTGGCCATGATCGCACGACTTAACGGCGTCTCTGGCTTCATACCTTCATGGGCCAGTAGTGCATAACGAATGGCGTTCAAGCCGAGGGTCGTGCCGCTGCCATGATCTGAGATGGGGAAGCCCCAGCCACCCAGAGTTTTCATCTCGCCATTAATCAAGCTGGCGCCACAGGAGCCAGTGCCCAAAATCAAAATAGCGCCATCCCGGCCATTGAACGCCCCCATGCAGGCGGCGTAGGCATCCGTTTCCAGAAAAATACCGGCAAACGGAAAACCCCACTCCAGCACTAAATTGCGCTCTTTTTTCTGATTGACCCCGGCAAGCCCCAGGCCGGCGTATATACGTGCGAAGTCGTTTTCTTCCAATCCTGCGTTTGTCATCGCCTCGCTGGTGGCTTGCAGGATGGCATTGCAGGCGGCATCCAGCCCAACTCGTGGATTGGCGCTGCCGGCATAGCCTTCACCAAGCGTTGCGCCTTCCAGGTCAGTGATTCTTGCCCGGCATGACGTGCCTCCGCCATCAACGCCTAACAGTAACGGCTGATTATTGCTTGAGTGTGTTGCAGACATGGTGATTCAGTCCTTTAAACAGTCATAGTCGGATAAAATAACGCCCAGCTCACTGAGCATTTCTGGTAATGATGGCGTTGTCAGAATAGCCAGCTCGCGGGCGCGGTTTATGGTGTAGCTGCTGGCCGATAGCAGTGGTTCATCCAGCAGGGCAGGGTGGACCATTAACTCCAGCACCTGCACCTGACCTGTATAAGGCTTGACCACACGGATGAAGTGCTCAACAGACACGTCATCGCCATAAAACTGATCAGAAAAGGCCAGGGATTTACCGTTGTATGCAACGGTTTCATTGGCGGGGCGCACGGGGACTTGATACTCATCGGAGAGTTTGCTCACGATGGGCGCAACCAGTGGATGATGGTGGCAATGGTGGTACCGTCAATATGACTCAGGGGCAGCCCAAGGCTCAGGAAATGCTCGATTTGCGTTCGCAGTTCTTTTTCAATCTCTTGCGGACACATGCTTGAGTTGGCCATAAACTGGCGCAAATCCTGCATAGTGCCGTCACTGGTTTGCAGGCTGGTAACTTTATCGGCCATGGGCTTGCCGGCAGTCAGACGCAAATGGATGCCTACCTTTAATCCCGGATTCTCCCTGGCAAGAGCAACGGCATGGTTTTGTGCAGCCATACCAACCATCAATGTGGTAGAACGCACAATGCCCTGTTGAAAGGCTTCAATAATGCCCAGGTTTACACCGCGGGTCAGACCGAAATCATCGGCATTAACGATTAGTTGCATGATAAATTCAGGAGTACGTGGTCGTGGTTGGATGATCATTCTCCGGGAATTTTCATGGCTGAAACCACTGGTCAAATGATTTCAGCCGATCCTGTGGTTAATCCTTCAAGCCAGCAAACTGCGGTAGAAAGTCTCTGTTGGCAGCAATAATGTCATCAAGAATTTTTCTGGCAGTGGCCAGATCAGGCACCAGTGGGTTTATCGCCAAAGCCATCAACGCCTTGTCATAATCACCATGCACAGCGGCATCCACCGCCAGGGTTTCATAAGCTTTGACCGGTTGCAGCAGGCCATTGAGATGGGTGGGCATGGCGCCGAAGGAGAGCGGGTGAGCACCATCTGCATCCACCATGGCATTAATTTCAACCACGGCATCGTTCGGAAGATTGCTGATGGCACCGTTATTGCGGGTATTAACGACGGTAATCGTTTTTCTGTTATTCCAGATGGCGTCCACCAAATTGAGTGCGGCTTCGGAATATAATGCACCACCGCGTTTGTCCAGTTGCTCAGGTTTGTGATCAAGCGTCGGGTTTGCGTAGAGCTCGAACAGTTCTTGCTCGGTTTTCATTACCTGCTCTGCCCGGGTACCACCGGATTGCGCTGCTTTCAGTTCATCAGCCAGCATCGCTTCTTTCATGTAGAAATAGCGATGATAAGGGCAGGGGATGACGCCAAGCGCTTGCAGATAACGTTTGTCCCACGGCTCTTCAGCAATGTTGTTCATGTTCAGGCTGTCGCCATCACCAAGGCAGCGCAAAACCTCCTGAGTTCGGTCTTTGCCAGCAACGCTTACTTTGTGTACCCAGATCATATGGTTCAGGCCGGCAAAGTCCAGCGATGCCTCTTCAGGCGTCACGCCAAGGGTGCGTGCAATTGCATGGTGCATATTGATGGGAACATTGCACAGCCCCATGACGTTGACATTGGTGTACTTGGTGACCGCCTCAGTAACCATACCTGCCGGGTTGGTGAAGTTGATCAGCCAGGCATTGGGTGCCAATTCTTCAATATCACGACAAATATCCAATATCACCGGAATGGTTCTTAAAGCCTTGGCAAAGCCGCCAGGGCCGGTGGTTTCCTGACCAATGACGTTATACTTCAGTGGTATTCTTTCATCCCGGGCGCGGGCAGCCAGACCGCCAACGCGAAACTGGGACATGACAAAATGCGCGTCTTTAATGCCAGCCCGTCGATCCAGTGTCGTCCACACCTTAATATCAAGGCCGGCTTTGGCAATCATTCGCTGGGTCAGCTCGGTAATGATATTGACTTTGCGCTGGCCCTCTGCCACATCGACCAGGCAGATTTCAGTCACTGGCAGGGTATTTATCCGGCGAATAATGCCATCGACCAGTTCTGGCGTGTAGCTGCTGCCCCCACCAATAATGGCCAGTTTAATAGTACTCATGATCTGTTCCATAGACTTTTATTAATTCAGAACGCTGACAGGCGCTCTTGGGATCTGTCCCGAAATAAATTCCCGGTTTCCGTTCACCCTGAGCAAAGTCGAAGGGTGCTGTCACCGGACTTCGACAGGCTCAGTCCGAACGGAGTTCAGATTCCATAAATGCGGAAGTTATT
>Ga0126343_10001544_pt1 | contig 10973 bp, 5 predicted proteins | sample Cyp2metagenome_FD_92531 | JGI IMG/M metagenome (GOLD analysis project Ga0126343, IMG submission 92531) | Coral microbial communities from Lord Howe Island, Old Settlement Bay, Australia - Cyphastrea 2 metagenome | ecosystem: Host-associated > Invertebrates > Cnidaria > Coral ... | reverse complement strand
TAATTATATGACAAACAATCGGTATTTCAACCTGTTAACGTTTTAGTGGATTTGTTAGGTTCACTGACGGCAATACAGGCCCTTCACAATATTTTAGTCTTGAAATAATTAAAACGTTGCGTTTCCATTCATGTCTCAAGATTTTCTGGCAGTTCTCAAGGCAAGTGATATGGCCTCGTTAGAAAAAAAAAACTTCCATGTAAACTTCAAATAAACACCATGCATAGTCTCGTTCCATCTAGCAGATCACCTCAAAAGAAGACATAGGAGCCGGGAGAAGGAGGCTCTTCTCGCACAGTAATTTTCCGCCTTCCCTATTTTCCACCACAAGCACAGTGACTTTCTTCAGTGATTTCTATGGCTGATCTAACCGATTAATAATTGAACATTACTGTAACTTCACAACTCATTCCAATGCAACGCTCTCTTGCCAAAGCATCCCACGGAATCGCCTTTAGGCGTCTTGTTTTTTTTACATTTCACAAACATTTTGGCTTGATTTTGTGTTGCTGGTTTTGAACCAACATCGGCGTAATGAAAATGCCGCGTCAAACAAAAGCTTAGAAATGAAGCGTAGTCTATCACAAAACCAAGAACCCATTCGGAATAAAAATTTGTATGGATATTAGTTTTCAGCTGCTCTTACACATCATTAAAGTAAAATATCAAGAGGCTCAATAGTTTTGTAGTTTGAATTTAGTGAAAACCGGCAATTAATTTTTGTCATTTTCTACTTTAAAATGGCGGATCAAATGACGTCATTGGTTGTCATATGAAGTCAGAACCAACAGAAATTGTGTCATCTTGTAGAGGAATCACACTGTTATCTACTTAATATAAACTTTTATTCCGCTGTGCCTTAAGAACGCTGCTACTAAATACAAAGTTTCTTGCGCTAGATTAGGACTATGCGGAAAGAGCGCATTTTTGCAAACGCTCTTGGAATCCAATCAAAGGCTCTGTGAGCAGCTCATGGATGAATAGTCGACTTTTGCCTCTGTGGCAAAATGAGTCTTTGTGCAAAACTATTCGTATGTAAATGCACGTCACCTGTGCGTTCATTCTCTTGAAAAACAATTCATTTTCATGGAAAGTGTTTTGTACATTGTATGAGCATTCGTTCTGAAAAGAGGCCAAGGCAAAAAGCAACTCCAAAGTGGAAGTAGAGTCAGCATATGAGCCAAGTGGCCCTTCAGGTTGGCAGTTATTCCTGTTTCTGTAGCATGACTAGGAGTATTTCTACTACCCCTTCCCCCCTGATGGGATCCTAGTCCATTGCATGGTTACATGTGCCTGTTACGAAAAATTGTACGTGACTTGCGTGACTTATCAGAACAGTCTGGAACGTTCTTGAATATTTAATTAGTTTCCAATCACAATGACTAAGTAATTCTATTTTGAACCGTTTGCGTATGTTACTGTATATAGCTTCTTATTGTAATGTTTCTTTATTTTGTATAGCCGGAACGTTCTAGAATTTTACGCTGTAAAGTATATAAGCGGATCAGTGTAAATGTAGAGAAAATAAGAGTAGATTTTGAGTGAGTACGTGTAAAGCTTGGCGGAGGCCGTGTTTATTGAAGTGTGACAGAGGTCGCGTGTTGGCATAGGCCGTGTTTATTGAAGTGTGACAGAGGTCGCGTGTTGGCAGAGGCCGTGATTATTGAAGTTCGACAGAGGTCGTTTGTAAAGTTTGGCAGAGGCCGTGTTAAAGCAAGTGTGACGGAGGTGAACCTGTAATCTCTTTGCCGTGTGTGAGCTTGTTGTGAAGTATTGTGTGGAGTTTACTACATTCGTCTGGAATAAATAACTTAGTTGCTGTTCCGACAACCCTGCGTGTTGACTTAAACTACAAACTACCTACCACTTTTAACATTCGAACTTGCAACAGTATCTCACAAAATTATATTTGCCAGTACTTATTTATCCACCTGAGTGGAAAGAGAAAGTGAGAGTTACGTGTCTTGCTCAAGAACACAATACAATGTTCTCAGCCAGGGCTCGAGGCATAGACTGCTCAAAATAGAAAAGAAATAAAAAAAATCGAATAACAGGTTCTTTATGTATATGAGTTGGCAGTGTAGTTATTATGCAAAAGTTACAATACATGATTTTGAAATTTATTTTAGACAATCAACTTGAGAATGCCAGGACTGCCTTGATATACAGCTATACATGTAGCTCCTAGCCTGAAACCCCTTCCATAAACCTAATGTGGCCCACTAAATCTTATTTCTGGGATAAATAATCAACTAATTTCTGAAATCCTTGTCCTAATAAGTTACATGATACCTCAAGCCTGAAAGAAATTTAAGTGCACCTTAAGTCAGCTGTAGCTGTAGGAAGTACCCCAGCTTGGTGCAATACAATAATAAGGGTACTACATAATCGTAGTGCATGCAAGTAGATTAACAATAACTTTTTTCTTGGAAACAAAAATTACTGTATTTTATTCCTATATGTTTTATTCCTATATATCGTGGCGATTGTTTGTGCTAATCTCAGTAGCAATGCAGTAATATTCAAAAGGATTGCAGATAGGCCTCTGCTTATTAATTTGTGCAACGATTACTGAACATAGTTATGTTGGCAACTATCAATTATTCTCTACTCCATCATCCATCACTACAATGTTGCATGTATATTTACTCGGCAATAGTACATGTCGGTAGCCTTGTATATAATCCGTGAAGAAATTTTCACTCTAGTCGAACTGCATGGAATACAAATGAAATGTGGTGTGAAGGACCACAAAACTAAAAAAGGAGGAAATTCGAAATTGTATAACCTAAAGTAAGAACGTCAAGCTTACAAATTTCGAGCTGGCGATACTAACACAGGCATAATTTCAGAGACTGTGTGCGTACAAAATAAAACAATAAAGAAACATTGAAACCAAAACCTAACTGAATTTAACCTTACCTTGGACTCCACAACGAGAGAAAGCGAGTGGAAATCATCTCTTGCCAAAAAAAACACGCTACGAGCTTAAACTTCCCCCTTATGATGTCTATATCACGATCTCGCTTTCTAACTTTGTCTTTCCGTGAGTCTTGTATCAATTCGTTGACCTCGCCAACCTTGTTGTTGTGAACGATACATGACCACAGTCATTAATACCCCTACCAGCTTTCATCTACGTGTGAGCAAAAACCGATAGGCAAAAAACAACATATTTACGAAAGAAGACACATGAAAACAAAATGGCTGACTTCATTCCTCAAGGTGTTCGAGAAACTCATACCCAAGCTCTCGAAAATATGCGTAGTACCTAGTGGGTGTCCCCAATTAGCTCTATGAGCTAAATACATAGACACGGTAATAAAGATTTTATTATTATTATTATTATTATTATTATTGTTGTTGTTGTTGTTGTTGCTATTATTATTATTATTATTATTATTTCTAGTCCCCTCTCGTCAAAGAACCTTCGTGAAGACGACTGAACACCCTTGGACAAAAACAATACTTAGCAGGGGGGTAGGAGAAAATTGTTTAATCCAGATTTAATGAATAAATTAATTAGAATGGAGTGAGTGAGTGAGTGAGTGAGCGCCACCGACTGACATCCCACCGCTACCTAAGCTCATGGATGTTATTCATCCATGAGCAAAAATGAGGGTAGCCACGACGATTTTGAGATAATTAGCCTATAATCTCAAGAAAAATGGTGTCATTAGCATTTTTCCGAAAAAAGAAGGAAAAATTATTTCTTCATAGATTTTCTTGGAACTCCCCTTAACATACAGAGAAGCAAACGCAATAATAACGATCTTACGACTACATGGAAAATGGTAACATAGAAACTATTTTTGGTATGTTTTTACTAACAAAATCGCTGCAACAGCGCTTTTAGCGTCTCGGACAGTCTTTCTCTACTTCAGCCTAAATACGTTCGTTTCCTTACAACCAGAATTATTCACGTGTTGAATAGGCTTGCCACTTCCATTTCATAACATAAAATGAATAGGGGTAGACACGCGTTTTTTAAAGTCATTCATTAATTACATTCATTCATTTCTTCTCACCTCCCTAGTAAGTATAATATTTGGTTCTCTTGCACCTGTTTTGCGTGCGCACTACACCATCTGCAAGTACCTGTTCACAGTTGGGTTTTATATTATTTTCGACAGATAGCAGCTAGTTTTCCAAATAAATAGTGATTAGTGATATGCTTTAATTTCCTAAAGTAGGAAAATTTACTTTTCATTTTATTCGTGTATTTAATATCGTACCTGATTACATCAATGCTAGCTCCAGCGCGCGTGGTGGTTAAGCCATGCCTTGCGTGATGCACAGAAAGTGTGCGCCATACCCCTCTTATAGCACGGTGGGCGTACGAACGAGTGTTAACGTTGTGTTTGTAGTCAGTGTGAAACATAACAGCCCACATTTTTTGCAACATTTAGCGCGACTATAAAGAAGCATTTCTATCCGACACTGGTACTGTGTATTCTTGCAGAAAGGGTAAAGCTTGAACTGTGCCATTCTGATTGGCGTTCACACGCTGAGTATTTGACACGTGACAACGTGCGAGGACCATTAATCAAGAGAAAATTAAAGCCTCTTTATCGTCACCTTTATTTAAAATACAAAACATATAGGTTTTTTATGCAACTCTAACAAATTATATCATCACCAAAAAAGATATGCGAGGAGCAACTGTAATAAATAGATTTCAGGATCATATTCCACTGCGTGATATCATAACATGACTAAAACCCTCTGATCAGCATATGATGGAATGTGACATGCTTATTTTAATTAGGTTTGCAATTTGGTATCAATTAGCGATAAAACGAACCAAACCTTAAGCGGTCAAGAGTGAAAATTGAAACATTTTTAACCGTTAGCCGTAAAAAAGCGCATTAACTTAGCCGTAAAAAATATTGAGTCATAAAGTCAAGATCCCGTGATCATGATTATGTCAAGACTTTTATGTGTATTATGCTGTGGCTTTTAAGTCTTCATACAAATAAAAAAGCTATATTAGTCTATTAAGTCCTTTGATTACATCTTCATTCCGGTCCGGGATGGTCCTTAGACCCTAATCATGTTTAACAGTAATCAAAATAGACTTTTAACTTTTTTTTCAAACAATGAAAGTTAAGTTCTAACTTTTATAAAATAATTGCAATTAATGTCTACGATTTCTCTTAATCGTAAGAAAATTAAATGTTTGCCGTGACAAAGCCAGAGTACGAACCATTAGCCGTAATAACCACTACTCAATTGACACCCTTATTCTCTTGCACCGAAAAATTTAGTAGAGGTCCGGAACTTGATCTATAGAAACTTTGTTTAGTAGAAGCTCTGGCCCTTAGTGATTAACGAATGAATCATAATTACAATCAACGTTGACATCAAAAGTGCAATGTACCACTCTAACAAAATGCAGTGATCCAACTTACAAATTTTTGTACACTTAAAAATCGATGTGACGAAGAACAATGTGAAATTGATTCTGAGTTTTAAAATATAAGATCCCCCAAGTCTGAAGACGCTAGAGGGATGTTCGTACTGTCATCCGCGCACGGGAATTTCAAGACAAAGGACTGAATTGAATCGTAATAAGTGTAGGCGGTAATGTTCGGTTACGGGAATGAGCCGATACAGGGAGAGTCAGATCAAACGGGGATTGTGAAGGAGGTTGTAGGGAGAGCTTTCCGCTTAAGAGAATGTCCGTGAAGAGAGTTTCTACTGTATTCGAGCTGACACGATAAATTCTGGCAGAGTTTACTGTCCCTTGAGTGGGATCCATCATCATAAAATTATTCCCTTGAATGCGATATAAGGGTTTTCGTTTAACAATACAAATTGACGTAAACAATACACGACAAAGAAAATATTTGCGCTAAGTCTCACTTTGCATAGAAGTGCGTGATAAGCTGTAACACATACAGAATATATTCAAAGCTAAATAAATGATTTTATGCGGCTTTTGAGGTATTTGGACTCAGTACTTGGTCGGTTAAGTATGGTCGTTAGCCCAAGGATCAGTTGCCTTACTTCCACCTTCTGTACAGTTAAAGCCGGCCGAGTGTATTACAAAGGACTCGTTGACTCTGCAATGTACTGAACAGCTTCAAAGGTAAATTACATGGAAACCCCTTAATTCATCTTTTATTGTTCAGCACCAGTTGCATGAGAAGCTATACATATAAATTATTTAGTGTATATATTTAAGGCACTCTCTGCCCTTTTCTACTTCACAGTCCAGTACGTTTATAGTTCTCGTCATGGTTTGCCTTCTTCTGTCTGTTCAGACAAGGGCTGTGGTTTCATTGTCGTCATTGTACACTTATATATCACCTTTTCTTGGTACATTTCGCGAGCATTTTAGCTTCAATGAACCAATTTTTTGAAACGAATTTTACTTTAAAGGTACACGGTAAGAAACAACGACGTTGCGAACATTTTCATGTTAAAAGTAAAATTTCTCTATGCGTTCCGCCTGGCAAATTTATACAATCGATTATAATAATGCTAATATGAGACAAGACGAGACAAGACAAGATGTATTTTACTCAGCTCAGTTTTACAGGACATTTAGGTTAAAATTACATAGACAACTAAACACAGTACAGCTAAGGAATAAAAGAAAAAAGATAAATGTGACAATAAACTAGGAAGCGGGACACTGATTAAAACTCTAAAATATTTACATAGAAACAATGAAAGAAAACTACGGCATGAATAATAAATAGACTAGTCAGACAATCTCACATAGTGTAGAGTGCAACTGGTAACTCTGGCACGGCAGTCCCATAACTACTCATAACTCCTCGGTTCACTTCCGGTTTGTATCTGCCTTCGCGGTAGTCTACTGGGGCTTTTCCCCTTAGCAGTGTGTATGTTTCAAGGTTGTATTTTCATTCCAGGTCCAGAAATTGTGTACTATTATTGTTTATCACAACAGCTTTTAAATTTTAGTCTGGTGTCCTAGATTCAGTTCCGCGATTGTTCTGACAATGATAAACAAAATAAATGACGTAAGGGTACCGCGAGATTCGTGGCTAAAATTTAAATTCGTTTTTTAATCGACATCTTTCTCGGTGTCGCCGTCGTGGTTTCTTGAGGGACGATCGAGCTAATTGTTTCTGCGCATCGTTGCGGACACAAATTCAAATGCCGCGTAATGCCTTGAGCGTGCAGGCTAAGTAATAAAATGAACAGCCGGGATAGGGAATATGGCCGTAGCTACAGCTTTGAGTAGATTTAACGATCTTGGACGTTCGGTGACCCCTACTTTTCTTTCCAGAAACAAATTTTATTTTCAATAATCTACACATTGTCCAAAAATGAACAAAAAATAATTGTGAAAAGTTAAAAAAATTTCAAGATATCTGTCCACAGGACATCAAACCTTGCCATTGTGCGACTGCTAGGTGAGTGAAACTATGGTCGCTAAATTTGAACTCGTTCTTTCTGAGGAACCTCACCAGCCGACTAAATTCAATTAATAGGTCCACTTAAACAACATTTGGCAGAGAAAATTCCACTTCAAAGATCTAATTGCAATATTTTGGGCTTACAGACACTGTATGTGGCCTTATTCGCTAATGCCGCCCGATATTTTCAGATTTCGGGAATTCTTCAGGGCATGTTCTCCCCAAAACGAAGTCGTTGACCACCCCTTTTTTTGCCTTTTAATTTTTGGCAAGAGTTGCTGATCATGAGCTTTCTGAGTGGCAAGTTTAAAAACATCGGCATTTGGGAACATTTTGGGCGCGAACGTCTGCAAGGTATAGAAAAAGAAGGGACGCACGTATATATTTATGATACAAACGGCCAGGAAAAGATTAATTAAACTGTTATATACAATATACATTAGAAGCTGGCGAACACATGTTGATACCTTCGGCTGCAGTTGTCCACGAGGATCTTAACTAACTATTAAACATAAACTTATTTTATACTATAGCGTGGTTCTTAATGAAAATAGATCGCGACAAGTGAATTCTTACGCGCATGTTCTTGACACAACACTTGCCCATGTCCTCCTCCAAGCCTGGTCGGCGAAACAAAACGCTGATCAAATTGCAAGATAAAAACCAGCGTGCTCTACAGTTGTGCTCAATAACATAATTTAAGCAATGAATAGATACTCTTGTAGAACTGGACGAGTCATGACTTACTAAATGTCCTAGCGTGCGATGCAACCGGACGTGTCACAAAATCCTATCACTACCAGCGGTTTATATTGTCTGCGACGCAGGCTATAGCCGTCTGAGCTTTGGAAAACTATTGTTTCCGTTTTCAGATCTAAGCAGGACATAGTAAGGCCGAAGAATTAATAGGCTGAACTGTTAGTTCGTACAGGCTTTCATGCCATCAGGAAATTCTTCTTCGGGTAAAGTTGTTCCTTTCTGTCAGCAAACGAATAACAGGTGAATTGATAATTAATGATAATGCTTTCGACAAATTCGTTGCTTACTGCTCATTATCATTTTTATTTTCTGGTTTCTTGTTTGCTCGTTTTTGTTCTTGTTTTGTTTGTTTGTTTTTCATTCGTGCTTTTGACTGAATTTCTTTTAGGTGAGCTCGAGAACGATTTGGTCTACATAAAGAGGCCTGGATATGCAACATGGGTCAACCGAGAGGCTGCTTCAAAAACGGAGCTAGGTGTTAATGAAAAACATACTTCTTCTCTTCTTTCAATAGCCAAGAGGCATTATATCAAAGATAAGCAAGTAGGCCGTTTGTTTACGCGAAGAGTGAGAGCGTGTTCGGTCTTACGAGGCGAGGATTACCTGACTGGTGATTGGTTTGGAATGATGTTACAGTTATAGGTAACGAGTAGGAAGTAATGGCTCGTCACGATCTGGATTGGAAGTTACCTGAAAAGTCAGTCACCAGAATTACAAGCTTTCCTCATTGACGTGATGAGGAAGAAAGAACGTGACGTGAAGCTGGACAAGTGATCCCACCTTAAACAAATTTTCAGCTTGCTTGATTCTATTGTTAACTGGACGCCCACAAGAACAACAAAAAGACACCTGGACTTTGGCCATTCAATTTTATTTAACTGTTATCGCACGGCGCTGAGTTCAAGCTAGAGTCGGTCTTGTCTCAATTAATCATGTAGAAAGAAACTATTTTCGACGTAGAAAGTAGTCGTTGAAAGGTACTTTAAAACAGGGTGCTTACTGCAATGAATCATAAAATCATCAAATGTCATCAACGTCCCCAAAACACCCTTGTTAAAACAAAGCCCCTAATGCACAACACATTTACATTCAGATATCAGGTTTTGTGATCTTTTGCGGAGGCAAGATAATGAATAATTAAACTTTACCCACAACATACGGAAGCCACGGAAATATGAATCGAGCAAATGAGGTGTTCAACTGTGGGCGTGTTAATGTAGGAAGTCTGAAACTTTGTAAGTTTGACTTCTGGGATGAAATATTTCAAAATGAAGTATATCTAGAAAAAGAGTATATCACCATACCCGTTAAAATACATATGATCAGCTAAAGGGGAGCCCTAATTCCACGCCATATCAGCTTTCCTTTAATTTATTAAAACAGTTTCCTTTATTTACGTTGCATGAGCAAGAAAATATAGAGCGAAAGAAAAATGAGAAATAACAATTTAGAAAACAGTGTGTAAAAGAAATCGCATACTCAGAGCCGCATTGCTATTTCACAATTAGACTATTTTTCGCTTTCGATTTCTATTTAACAATTGGTTCATTCTTTAGCGTGCACTATGGTGTTATGGAGCACGCGGGAAGTGGGGAGAGCACGAAAGAAGCTAGAGTTGCCCTCGGCTATCGTCTCGGGCAACTCTTACGCTTCTTTCGTGCCCTCCAACTTTCCAAGTGCTCCATAACTCTATAGTGCACAGCTAAAAGCATGAACCAATTGTTTTATAACATAGCCGGTGGAATTGTGCATCAAATCCGACGCGAAAAACAGACAGCAATTTGAGAAGTGATTGTTCAATGAGGAGAATCGTGATGACACTGAAGCCGAGTCTCCGTTTCCGTTATTTTTCTCTTTTTCTGCCTCATTTAAGGACTCCAGCCCAAGAAAAAAGGTCGCAAAATTGTCTTTATTTTGGAACTGGTGGGCCGAGTCTCTGTTTGCATCAATTCTTGTCGCAAGATATAATATCTATCCCCTCGCTAACAACGGCTGTTCGCGCGGAAAAAAATTCTGGCGAATCGATTTGCTCACGCTATCAGCGTGCACTATCGGGATTTTGAGCACGCTTACGTATACTGAATTTGATTGCTCGGCTCTGCTAAGGTGATAGTTAACGATAGCGCAGTTCCAGTCAGCAAAAAGATCGAAAGCGAATAATAGTATTGTTTTAGTCTAAATCTACCAGTCGTTTTTTTTATTTAAAATTTTATATAAATTCTCTTCACAGACACCTCGAAAACGCAAAGAAGCGGCAGCCATTTTGTTAACAAGCGCACACTGCTGGGCCACATACTAGGTTCAACAAATAGATGGTGCTTAGCGGAGCTACATGTAATCAGGGATCCGGAACGGTCTGATTCGTGATAGAACGCTAGTAGATTTATACTAAAACTCGACAGAAAGACAGAACTTGCAAGAACTGTTGACGTATTTTGGTAAAAAAAAAAAAAAAACAAAGCGAGTAATTTTGTGTTTCTTAAAAGAAAAACGAAGTGTCTCCCTTAAAAAGAAATACAAGACATTTCTTTCCGTGTTTCTACCCAGTATACATGGAATTATGCTTATATATATGGATTTATAAAAACCGTGTTAGAAACTGAATCAAATGTTTTTTTTTAATAGCTTATTTCCTTCATTTATTTATGTTTTTGCTCTCGCTGGGACAGCAGCATGTAATTTTTACCTAGCATAAAAGTAGAGAACTTCTTGCCACCTGTTTCATTGATCTTTTTCTCAATCAATTATCCTATTTCTTCCATTCCTCTCCCCCCCCCCCACCCCCCCCCCCCCCCCCCCCCCCCCTCCCCCCCCCCCCTCCTC
>Ga0126343_10001543_pt1 | contig 10974 bp, 5 predicted proteins | sample Cyp2metagenome_FD_92531 | JGI IMG/M metagenome (GOLD analysis project Ga0126343, IMG submission 92531) | Coral microbial communities from Lord Howe Island, Old Settlement Bay, Australia - Cyphastrea 2 metagenome | ecosystem: Host-associated > Invertebrates > Cnidaria > Coral ... | reverse complement strand
GCTTGAATTCCAATGTTCATATTGTGCTTCACTAAATATTAAAGACCATCTTCCTCAATATCATCTTCTCTTCCCTATCATAGACAAAAACGAACAAAATATTACTGCGCCTTTCAATCGACATGCGGACTCTAAAATTCAAAGCTCAACCGACAAAGATGTGTTTCGTTACCGTCAATCAACTGTTCGGCGGCCCCTCCCAGCTTCCGATTACTGTCGAGCGCACAGTAATCAAATCGTTAAGCACAGTTCGGACATTGTAACAGTTCTCGGCAGTAGTCGGAAGCTAGGAGGAGCCCGGCCGCCGAAAGTTCGATTGACGGTACCGAAAAATGCATTTGTCTGTTAAGTTTTGAGTTTCAGAGTCCGCATGTTATTGAAAAGCGCAGTAAAGGAAGAACGGGAGTCCCTTCACAGTTATTGCTTTGATGAAGGCCACACGATGTTTTTGAAGTTCATTTTTTAATGAAGAGAATACATGTTTCGAATGAGATATAATCCATCGCCAGTTGTACGGTGAGAAATAAAACGAGAATATATATGCAATAGATAGTACTAACAAGAATAATTAAGAATAAAGGCTCGAACCAAAAAAAGGCTAAGCTGTTCAAAACCTTATCAAAGTAAACACAATGAAAGCGTTACTCTTCCGGTTGCATTGCGGAATGCAATTTCAACTGGATGCGGCCCTGATCTGACCTATATTGAATATATACAGCGCGATATTGAACATAGACCTAACAATTAATATTTGTGAGTTATACCTGTTTACTTTTTAGTAGAAAATACGCTTTAGAGGTTAGTTCTTAACCACTCATTGTCGTCTTTAGATTTTTCTGCGTGACTGAATCCCGGCACTTCGATGTTTTAAGCCTGTTATTCGTTGCTAATCTATTTTAAACGTAAGCGAGTTGCGTGAGCCGGCGACACAAAATAAAGTGCTAAAACAGCCTGTCACACTGCAAACTGAATAAAAATCATGGTTTCCCCAGCAACATTATATTGGAGAACATGAACGCTGACCAAGATCTAATGAGAAACTGGGAAAATACACACGCGTTAGACAACGCACCGTTTGACAAGAAACCACCAAGTATTAGGCTGGTACTCTTCCTCTTAACATGTATCAGTCTGCGCTCCACCGGGGAGAACGGCTAGAGTTTGCACCAGTTGAAAGAGTAGAACAAACTAAATTTTCAAAGGAAGAGGGAAGAGAAGGCGCGCCTACATTGAGGGACCCCGGAGACGATCAGCTCTCCGAATACGATAACGACTCCTCCTACAACGACTCTGATGACTTAATTGCAGTGGAAGAAGATGGTGCTATTAGTTATATGCAGAGAGAACTCAGTTTCCTTTTCGCATCGCGCAGAACGCGAAGTGGGCGGATAGTGAAAACGACTAACAAGGCTTTGCATTGGGCGTAATTTTTTAAAATGTAACGATATGTAACTTTTGTTTACAGAAAAACGTTCTCCTTTTTCCGTGAAGCGTGAAATGCCTATTTAATTTTTCGTGAATTGTGAAAGGACCGTTTTATTTTCCGTGAAACGTGACTTAGACGCCTCCCCCCCTTTACCACCGTCATTGTAGGACCGGTTTTTGGTTAAAATCCCATTCCAACTTGTGTAGTCTAAGCATAATCTCCGCCTTTTTTTCATTTTTAAACGATGACGTCATGGTCAGCGCTTTTAGCTGGTGGTAAGCATTCCTTTGGATAATGATGTCCCGCTTATGTCACGCGCGATTCATTCCTCGGTGGATGCGAAATGCACTCTGGGAGCTAGTAAAGAAGAAACACCTAGAATTCCCTATGTTGCTTTGGGGTGAGAAAATTGTCCTTTGCCGACCTTTGCAGCTTGTAGCATCCGTGGGGTGCCTTCAACTTAACTTATTGATGCGGTCCCTTGCAGAGTTTCTGGTTTCCCTTTAACTTAAGCTTGTTTTTAGTCATGTCCGTTGACTTTTCGCTCAACATTCTTTTGTGTGAATAATAATAATTTCTTGAGAATTAGCAGGTCATGTTGTCCAAATTAACCTCATCAAAGTAAATACAATACAAGCGTTACGCTTCCGGTTGCATTGTGGAATGCAACTTAAACTGGATGCCCTGATCTGACTCATGTTGTATGATATACCGTAAGATATTGATCATAGACCTAACAATTAATCTTTGTGAGTTATACCCGTTTGCTTATTCACAGAAAGTGCGCTTTAGAGGTTAGTTTTAACCACTCATTGTCATGTTTAGATTTTTTTGCGTGACTGAAACCTGTCACTTCAATGTTTTAAGGTGGCTCAAAACAGTAATATTTCCATGAGAAGCCTGTAGTCTAACGCACACTTCAGCTCGAGGCATCACGCGATCACCCGAGGGGTCGTGAAATAGCGCGCGAGGTTTAAAAGTTTGCAAAACTCACTGCAAACATGGCGGCGTGGGGCGCCAGGATTAGTGTGCTGTTTGCGATATCGCTTATTTTTGCCTTGAAAAACATCCATCCTTCAGGCGATTTCAAATGAAAAGAACATTGTTTTAAACAGCTAAGCTGGAATGTAAACGAAAATTGTAAAGGTGATGATGCGATCGATCACGCCGGCTATCAATCTGAAAAACAACAGGAAAAAAGTACTCTTCAAGTGTTCTTAATTCTTTTTTCTAGGCCAGCCTCACCTTCTGGTATTTATGGTGCTCTTCTTCTACCGCTTATGCTGCTAACGACATCAGCAAAAAAGAAAATACTATTTGCAGGTATTCACGTTTATTCGCGTGAAGCGGCTATGCTGAGACGCGGACTGCTTTCACGCACGCACAAAGTGCGATCTTGCAAAGTCGAGATTTTAAAAATTTCTTATCCGCGAAACTGATATATCGAAAATTGATCCGGTGAGCCTACTTTTTTAGTGCAAAAAATTATTCAACAGCAAAAGCGGAATGTATGTGCAAAATTGTAAAAAGATCTGTGGAGCGGAATTTTTCCAATCTTGAAATTTCCATTTTTTTTTTTTGATTTAAGCAAAATCTACTCCAGAGAATTTTTTTCTAGTTTTCCCAGTTTATTCTTCTGTGCGTAATAAAAATATTTTTGTAAAAAAAAAATTGGATTACCGGCTTAGTTTTTAAGATGGGTGAAAGTTTGTTGCTATGCACCAGGACAGTGCACCTTAATTTATGACTTAAACGCAATGAAAGGTACAGTACAGTTTCAAGCCTGAAAAATCGCTCCTAGTTCTAGAAGTCTCCAAAAACAGAAAACTGTTTTGAACCACCTTAAGGCCTGTTCAAGTTTGTTACCGATTCAATTTAAACGTAAGCGAGTTACGTAGCCGAAACAAACTAAAAGCAGCCTGTCACACTGCAAACTGAATAAAATCATGGTTTATTACCCCTGCAACAGTATACTGGACAACACTTACGTGACCACTGGAAATTCAGGCACAATGAACAAGTTGCATTATGTGGGCGTCATGTATTGTAGGTTCATTTTGTTTGAGGTAATAGTTGATTTGGCCTGCACCCTCATGAACCAAATGCTTGCAGATTCTCTTGCCAAAACCAAATGAGCCGTAATGCGAGCCTAAAAGCAGAACCACTTCAAAAACAAATGTTTTTTCAATCAGAACCTATTTCCACACACACATCCACTTTTCCCAGTCCCTTAGCCTCCTAGGCAGATGTTGTGTAACTATCTCACATTCCTCCTAAGGAAATATTGTGTGACTGCATAAGAGGCTACTGATTTTTTTTCTTCATCTTAATTATTCATTTCTTAACTTGTGACAGTTGTTCTTCACATCCCTGTTGGTAAATAAACTCAAATTCCGTTTTCAAATAGCCCTTATAAATATATCCCAATTTTTCAAGTGCCAGCAAAAAGAAACGTCATCGCTTCTGTATGTATTGCGTGCCGTTTATTATGACACGCTGATAGACGTAAAAAACTACCAAATTATAAATTAAATCCTGTCGAACGCTCGTGGAAAAGCATAAATGGAAAGGCTTGATTATCCTAGTTTCAAAAGGTTAAATGGTTTCAACGTAGTTTTTAACTTGCTTTTCGTTTAAAGTTAAAACGCAATTGTAGGTTAATTGAGGTGGTATGGTGCCTTAAAATGGACCAAAAAGTTTGTTTAAACTCCGGTGAAGAAATATCAATTGTGTGCTATTGCACTGAACAGGAGAAAATTAATTTGAAAGTTTTACTCAAAATAGTTGCTGTGGAAACGGGTCACAGCCTTTTGAGGTAATGTTTTGTAATATTGACGCCAACACTTCCTGCTCTTTCACAGAACATGATTTGACTGTGAGATAAGCATATCGTGTAAGTTTCTGTTTTGCTCTGTGCAATGAACCTAAGTTTTGACAGTTAAATCTTATTTTTATTGCTTTTTACAGGCTTTATTTGGAAATAACCTTATTTTATACCACGCCCAGTGGACAAATCATCTCATGTCACGTAATAGACGTTACAATGTTACGATGATTTTTGGTTTATATCCTCACGATACTATTGGTCTTTGACTAGCCTAAGTTTCAAAAATTCTTCTTAAACACCTTGGAAAGTAGAATTGTTGGCGCGAAGTCAGTCGGTACAAAAGTAAACATTTGAGAAAAATGAACTTAAAGTTTCTTACACGAAGGATTAAACATTTAACAAGCCACAAATAGAGGTTGGGGGAGTGCAGATTGGATCTTGGGGGAGGGGTGCAATCTTTGGTTCAATTGTTGCAGTTGTCTTCCTTTTCATAAGGGAATTGAATGGGCCTGTGATGGCAATTCGAGGCAAAACGTTTGACGACTAATTATACCAATCGAGTTGTGCATGCCTTTAAAGTTTTTTTTTAAAACTTTCGTTGGTATGTGTTAAAACTAATCTATAGTCTCGTTCTTACAGTAGACAGACGTTGCTATGGCCGTTGCTAGGTGAAAAAACTTATACCACTGTGTACTTTACTTAAATTTCACACTCGTCTAGAGGAAAATTCGGCAAGATTGTTTCAAAATGTTTATGACAAGTCCTCAAGGGTCTTAAATCTTGTATTTCCAGGATATTTAATTTTCCATGAACATCGCCATATTTGAGGGTACCATAGCCCCTTAAATATTATTTTTACCCTTCTTTCATGTGTATGACACGTTAATAGATGTACGAAGAAAACCACACGACTGAAATATTACTGGCGCTAATGGCATGCGGTAAATTAAAGCTTTTTAACGTGGTTCAGAAGGTTAAAAGGTTTCAACGTATGCAGTATACTGGATGACCGACAGACAGCCAACAGTCGGCTGACGTTGGCCGTCTGCAGGATAGTTGTCGGCCGACAGCTCGGTAATTGTCGGGCGACAGTCGGCCGACAGATGATAATCTGTAGGTCACCTGTCGGTTCGGTTGTAGCCGTGTCAAATATCGTAAACATTTCGTCATTTATCTCCCAAACTGTACAAAACACCTGGAGTATCAACCGTGGAATAGAGTTAACCGAAATAGTGAGTTGACTGAATCCGGCTGACCACCTGCTCTTCATTGTCAGGGCAGGTGTTGCTAATTTTTAAAATTGCAACATAATCATCATCTTGCACTGTCAGCCATCTGTATTCCACGACGTTTTACGTTTTGGGCTACCGTAACTAGAGAGCAAAGTACTTTGAGGAAGGTATTTTCACGGAGGTGTAAATTTTAGTAACATATTTAGTGGAGCGCATGTTCCTTTTTTATGCATGCATACTTTGCGGAATTAAGTTTTAGGAACGTTCTTTCGATAACATATTTTAAATGGTCGTTTCTATGGGGATATTTTTTTCTAGGGATGCGTTCTCTCATTAGATATCATACTCTTGGGAAGAGTTTAGTTTCGAGAACGCGTCTGATATTTTCTTTTTTTGGAGCTTTTTTCGGCTAAACATATTTTACGAGAACGCATTTTAAGACAACGTGGTTTTGGACCGTTTTTCAGTTTAAGGAAACATAATTTTTTGGCAATATATTTTTAGGGGAGCGTATTTTTTTGTCAAGGTTTCTTCTTCATCTTGAAAACGTGTTTTTAGGCAACACATTTTAAAACATGAATCGATTTAGTTCAATCAAACATAGTTTTTGACTTGTCTTTTGCAATAACTTTCAAAAATGCAAAATATGCATATGTCATTCATACAAAATTATGCGTAAAAACTAACATGACTTGACTTGATTATATATACTGCCGACTTCTTAAACGAAGATACTCAACAAATGAAAGACGAGTTACTTTCAATCTCTCTGTTTCGTTGTCTTTATTGATTTATTATGTCACATTACTTTATTGCTTCTTATACAATTGCACTTGTAATTGTTTGTTTTAGTATGGACATTCTCCATACTATTGATGCTATCCTTTTTTTCTTTTATCTTTTATTTAGTCCTAGTGTCCATGTAATTAAGGAAGGACCGGCAGGTCGTTGGCTGCATTGGAGCAAGCTCCATATCCCGCGGGGAACAGGTTGACATTTGGTCCGTTGATATGTTGGTCTTGGTTATCAACATCATCCGCAAGAAACTTTTCCAGTTGTTTCACTGTGATTTGCCGTGTTAATGGTTCATTAGGATCTGTGGAATCCTTTGGTAGGTAGTTTCCAATCACTGCGAAGCTCTCGACATCGTTTGGACTGAGCACACAGCAGCCAGCAGTCCACATGGAGTTAGGAACATTTATTGCATTTCCAACTAGACCTAAGGTGTTGATGTGTTGTTGGTTGTATCCCACAGGGTACTGGTTCGTAATGTGGCCAAATGCAGTGCCCGTAATCAGATACAAATCTCCATCTGCCTGCGTGCATTGTATAGCATATCTCCGAATTCTCCTCTCATATTGGGCCCAATGACCTCGGTTAAAAGCTGGGAATCAAGTTGTGGTACAGCGTTGATGTACACGAAAGTGGAACGAAATCTCTCTGGTGTGTGCGCTGGAGTACGTTTCTCCTGGTACGAGATGACCCCTGTCATATGGCTGTCCTTGATACATTTGTAGACGTCCTTGTAAAGGGACATCTTTAGTTAAAGATTGAAATCAATGTTAAAATGTTAGTGTTACATCTAGAAAGTTTATCTCAGAGTAGTACACGATAGTGACGTATAGACGCAGAGGCAAGCCGACCGACCAGCTGACAAACTATATTGTAAATTATGTTATATTGTATTTTATTATATCCCTTAGTTAGCTATAGTACGCGCGCCGGCTGTGGTTAGTCAATTTAGCGATCCGTACTCTCCTGAACGGCCCGCTAAAATTTAAAGTTGGTTCTGTGTCAAAACTGTTTTGGGAGTTATCGCAAAGTGCTCTTGACTTTTATAGCAAGTTTAAGTTTAAAACTTTCTTTTACTCTAAATTGTGTATTAAAGCGTGCTAACAATTTAAAAACGATTTCAAATTGACTCGTTTTGCTTTCGAGGTCCGTCAGAAATTGAAGCCGTTCAGCGTGAATAGAAATCGTTCCTAAGTCCGTCAGACACACAGTAGAGATGTAATAAATATCTTACTAACCTCCTTTTCTGGGTCCGTACACTAATCTACGGATCCTCGTTTTTTCCCCTTCGTTTTATGGCCCGCGCGCTTCGCGCTTGGGCCATAAATCGAAGGGGAAAACTTACAGTACGGCCCTCGAACTCGGTTAGTAAGAGGTATGCATTGCATTGCATTGTCTTAAATTGTCTTTTACAGTACTGAACTGCAGTGCACTGCACTGCACTGTCTTTTAATTTTCATTTTCCCCACCTTTTCCACTGACTCTGCTCATGAAATCCCTTTTAAGCACCCTTAACCCGTAAAAATGTACCCCTAGGGGACGGAGAACCATCGTATAGTCCGATGTTGGGCATACCCTCTACGGGAAATTATAAGGTCATCGAAAATTGCAAATGACTACGGTCAGGAGCCCATCACTAGGAGCGTGCAACTCTTATACTAGGCCTATGTCGCGGTATTTCACAGACCGGTGTATTTTTGGGCTTCTTTTCCCGCGAAATAGTTCAACTCCGGTCTGCGTGAGTGCGCATATTTAAGGCAAAACAATGGCGGCCTTACGTGCACATGTCGACATAATAAAATACTAAATACATAAAATTAAGTCCGTGCTTGTGATTGGTCACTGAGGTTCCTGCGGGGGTCTGAATTCCCGGTAAGTTTAAACTAAAAAGAGATCGGTCTGTGAAAACGGCGTGACAGGAATATGGGGTATATAGTTGCATGCCGTAGAAATGGGCTCCTGCTACGGTGTGGTAAGGAACCCTAACTTACCTTAAGTTCATGACGTTGCTGGGGTGTGACTCTAGCCTAGAAAGCATCCAAGACGGTCACTTTTTTGGATTTTTTTCTTGTCGTCTTGTTTTCTTATCTTAGCAATCTGTTTCTCGCCAAAAAATTGTCTAAGGGCAGATTAGCAGCTACTCAAACAGCGGTTGTGTACATTAAGTCCCTAGAAAAAAAAAATTAGGGTCAGAAACTATCCTCGTTGTTATCCTCGTTGCGTCATGTAAGGTCCAGCTTGGTGGGCCTCTTGGGTCATCATTTGCAGACTTTACCTACCTTACGTACATAACCTTCAGAGTGTTACCTAATTTCAAGATAAGCTCTTGCTTATTTATAACAGTGACTGTGTTATTTTAAAAGTCGCTATAATCTGTAGCTACCGTCTTCATGTGTTCGTCGCCATTGAGGACTGCCGTGAAAATCCACGTCTGCCGGTCTTAATATGTAGGCTGAGTACACAGCAATACCGCGGTTCCTATCAAACATCGTGCCATATTGAGCCTGCTGATCGTCCTCATCGTACGCTTGGCAGATATACCGTAAGTCTTGACCATTTCGCAGACCTGTTGGTGTGGCTCCACCTACAAAGAATTGAGCGTAGCAATGCTGGTTAGGATTATTAAAAACCATCTGAGGCTGCATTGCTCGAACCTCCGCATCTTTGTTGAAGTCGTTGTAGGTGCTGGTCTTACTGCTGTGTCCATGGTCTTCCTCATCTAGTTGAGAAATAAGATATCAAAAGTTACAACATAATTGACGAACTGAACAGAGCGACTAACTTTACCAAATGATAGAAAACTGACCAATCACAGTGCCATCCTGGTTGCCGTGTTTGTAAGTCCTGTTTTTACTACTTTGCTCATGGTCCTCCTCGCCTAGAGGACAAAGAAGATATCAAAAGTTGTATCATTACTGGCAATCTGAGCTCAACAACCTTGCTTTACTGATGGATCAAAAACTGACCAATCACAAACGATTGACGAACTAGTGGGAGCTCTTCTTGTGTCTCAGAGCACCGTGTTTTAATTCTTACCCACCTTGCAGAAAAGAAATGAAAATCAGTTTAATATAACCCGCTGAATGTATTTTTACTACACAAAAGCAGATTTTACAAGCTTTAATCACAAAGGCGCGCAGACTTCGTGAAATTGAAACGCAAAACAAACTTTAGCCTTTTAACGTGCTTTGCGTATTTCAGATTTTTAGACTTTTTTATCTTGATGTTTTAATTTTCGACCATCCATAGCAATCTACACCTTTTGCGATGTTTTAGTTCTTTTCTATTTGCAACGGACAAAAACCAATTTCGATTGGAAGAACCTACACAGAAGCAGGTTTTACAAGCTACAAAGACGAACTTCATTTGTTTAAAAAGCTCAAAAGAATTTTTTCAGTTATTAGGTTTCTCGGAAAAATGATACCTGATCATGAGTGAGTCCCTGGTCAAGTTTGTTGTTAATTTTTCTGTCTGGGATTTTATGTGAGGTGACGCAGAATTTTACGGAGCTAGCAACAATGACCTTTATTTTCGTCTTGGTTTTTTTTTTGGCTTCGTTTTGTTTTCTGATTCTAAGGAAGCTATAGTGACGGGTAAGTAATGTGTCACTACGAGTCTATGTGAAGTGCCCCATTTTTTTACGAAGCCTTTTTACCCGGTCTTTTCCCTTCATGTTTGTTTGTTTAAATGCTCGTTGTTCCGAAAGCTTTTTATAATTTTTAAAGTACGTTTGGTGTGATGTGATATTATGGAAAATCTGTGGAATATTTCACTCTGTCGTGTTTGAGAAATCAGGAGGTTTGCTTGAATGAGTGTGAAATTTACTAGTTCAGAAACTATGAAATTTATTTAATTCCATTCTTCGCTTTTGAAAGTTAGTATCCAGTTTTCTACTGAAAAAAGTTTATTTGGCGAATTTTAACTTAAAGTATGCTTGCGAATTTCAAAAGTGAACATTTCCATTTCTTACCATTTTTGTTCTTCATGTGCATCGGCCGGCTTCCATCGACAGCATTGGACGTGATCAGTCCAAACATTAGCAGGAAGGGCAAAATGTTCACAAGGAATGACCCCATCTTAACTTCAGAGTTGAGTGAGAAACGATTCTTAACCAGTCGTCAAAGGCGAATGAGAAAAATTTAGACCAAGCTATTTATGACCAAAGCGTCTTCATGGACGGTTGACGTGGTTAAACTGATCGACCAATCACTCGGTAGGATACTGAATGTCGTCAGAAAGAATGAAGGCAATTCAACTCATTCTTCAGACATTCAAAACACGCTCTCCAATGTGTAATTTAGTATCCATGCCAACTAACTGAATGGTCTTTTAACGTACTTTACATATTTTAGATTTTTAGACTTTTTTCCGGTTCTATCTTGATGTTTTAATTTTCTACCATCCATAGCAATCTACACTTTTTACATGTTTTAATTCTTTCCTGTTTGCAGTAGACGGAAACCAATTTCGCTTGGAAGAACCCACACACAAGCAGGTTTTACAAGCTATAAAAGATTTTTTTTCAGTTATTAGGTTTCACGGAAAATTGATACCTGAATACGTCCTTGGCCAAGCTTGTTCCGTGGGATGCCTGTGGCAGGCCACGGTAAGGTTTCGCCGGATTTTCTTTTTCTTTGTCGACGCAAAACGGCAAATTTGATTGACAAGTAATTACATACTTCGAAAGATTCTGCGAT
>Ga0126343_10001542_pt1 | contig 10974 bp, 9 predicted proteins | sample Cyp2metagenome_FD_92531 | JGI IMG/M metagenome (GOLD analysis project Ga0126343, IMG submission 92531) | Coral microbial communities from Lord Howe Island, Old Settlement Bay, Australia - Cyphastrea 2 metagenome | ecosystem: Host-associated > Invertebrates > Cnidaria > Coral ... | reverse complement strand
TCTTTTGGAGATAAGGTCTCTGATCCAAAGTAAAGGTCGCTGGGAACAACTTTGGTCTCACTTCATGTCTGGCAAGAATGTAATTGATTTTTGAGTCAATTATCAAATCGAGAGAGCACCCGGCAAGTTTATCCTTTTCTGCCATCATTTGAGAAAAATCAACCTGTTTCAGCAGGCCTGCCGTGTCCAACTTTTGGAATTCAGCAATATTTTTCAGGCCAACCAGAGCTGCCTGGCCCAGACCTTCCATGACCTGCTTGTTTTTTTCTCCTGTGTAAAAGTCTTCGATCGCTTTCTGGTCTTCAGCGGGCAGGGAGTCGTAAAGCTCTTTTATTTTTTCCTCAGACCCAGCGTTGTTCGCTGCGGCGATAAAGTTTTTCAGCCCTGCATGTTTCATTGCTTCCTGATAGTAACCCTCATAAGCAGGCTTACCCATCAAAAACGCGGTGTTAATAGCACTGCGGGCAATTTCAATTTCTTTTACTGCTGATGTCTGGTAAGCGTCAGTGGTTGATTGGTTATAAATTTCAACGCCTTTGGCATTGAGGTCTTCATGAGATGTTGATTCACCACTATTACTGGCACAACCGGTCATAAGAGCCATCGCAATAGAAACGGCTAATGCTACTTTTTTCATAGAAATCCACTACAGAATGTAATCATTTGTGCGGCGAATACTATTTTCTCGCAAATACGTACACCATACGTATTACTACCTGTTTTAAAAATAATCAGCTATCTTGTCGATCTGAGCACCAACTGCGCAGCTAATAATTGTTTTATTGATTGTAACCATTCAAGGTCCGAAAAGAACAATTACAGTGTTCGGTGTTTAGCTGTTAAAGTTATAATAAAACAGCCTGAAAAGCGGACAATTCAAGGCTTTTCATGTAATGGGGGCAGCAAATAAATCAGTACCATCGTTCATACTTAGCCTGTCGAAGTGTGCTGCCCGCATCCTTCGACAGGCTCAGGATGAACGGAATGTGGTGGTATTTTTGTATCCACCACTCCCCTTAGTTTTATTGATGACGGAATCAAAACTGGCACGACAGTAGGAAGCTTAAAATTTGAAGAGTTTTCAAAACATTATTTCCTGTTACCATCAACCCTCGGCGACCAGATCAAAATCCATCTGCAACACCAGCAGCAAATCTGCCTGCATCTGGCCGATGCCATGGCAGCGCAGGCACAGAACCTCACTAACCCGAATTCACCCAACCAAAGGTAATCAACCTGTGACTATTGATGAGATTTTAGCCGAGTTTTCCCAGCGCAAAGGATACTTCCCCAAAGCTGCCGTTGAAGCCGCTATTGAGCAGAAAGAGGCGATAACTCCTTACCTGCTGAACTCCCTGGAACAAACAGCCGCTAATGGTTGTGATGATGATGAAAGCAACGAAATGCTCTCCATCTTTGCCCTGTTCCTGCTGGCACAGTTCCGGGAGCAGAAAGCTTATCCTCTTATTATCAACGTCATAAACCGGCCTGAAAAAGAAGCGGAATACCTGCTGGGGGATATCACCACCGAAGGGCTTAACCGCATTCTGGCCTCTGTATACGACGGAGACCTGGCACCATTGCAGGCAGTGATTGAAAACCACAAGACTTATGAGTTTGTCCGCGGTGCGTGCATCAGGGCAATCTGCGTACTCTATTTCACGGGGCAACTGGAGCGGGACGCCATTCTTGCGTATTTCAGAACGCTCTATCAGGGAGCGTTACAACGCAGCGAAAACTATGTCTGGAGCGCACTGGCGGATTACACCGGCCAGATAGGGCTGGATGAATTACTGCCTGATGTCAAACAGGCCTTTCAGGATGACCTGGTAGACGACATGTATTGTAATCTTCAGGATGTTGAAAATATGCTGATGGAAAAAAATAGCAAGCCGGATGATGAAAGTGACGCCACTCTGATCAACGATACCGTAGAAGAACTCCAATGGTGGGCCTCTTTCAGGCCGGAACCGAAACGCACAGCTCCCCGAGAGCCAGTTGTCCCTGCGCAAACACTGGTTCGGGATGGCCCCAAAGTAGGCCGTAATGACCCATGCCTCTGCGGCAGTGGCAAAAAGTTCAAGAAGTGTTGCGGCCGATAGGCAAGTAACCACCGATCTTTAAATCGGAATCCTGAGGATCTGTCCCGAAATAACTTCCCGGTTTCCGTTCACCCTGCGCAAAGTCGAAGGGTGCTGTCACCGGACTTCGACAGGCTCAGTCCGAACGGAGTTCAGATTCCATAAATGCGGAAGTTATTTCGGGACTACTCCTGAGGCATACAACCATACCCTGTTTGGTTTGGGGTGTGGTGTTATGCCCGTTACTCGCTGTGGCTGGTCAGTCCATCTCGCTGCGGTGCAATCCTGTCGCGCCTGCATTGAGAACGCCTTCGGTTGCCTTTTGCGTTTGTCTAATCACACTTTTCCCGCTTTCCTTAGGCTCTCGTAAACGCAGTAGCTTCAGGAGCAACCATGTCTGATGCCTTGATCAAGTCAAAAGCCGCTGTTGCCCGGCAGCCCGGGCAACCTCTGACGATTACTGACGTGTATGTTATGCCCCCGGGGCCGGGGGAGGTGCTGGTGCGCATGGTGGCCAGCAGTGTTTGTCATACCGATGCCTTTACCCTCTCTGGTGCTGATCCGGAAGGGGTGTTCCCGGCGATCCTCGGCCATGAAGGGGCTGGTTTGGTGGTGCAGGTTGGTGCCGGCGTGACCAGTGTGGTGCCCGGCGATCATGTGATTCCGCTGTACACGCCACAATGCAACGAGTGTCTTTTTTGTCGCTCCGGGAAAACCAATCTGTGCCAGAAAATTCGCGCTACTCAGGGCAGGGGAGTGATGCCCGACGGCACCGTCCGCTTTTATCTGGATGGTCAGCCGGTGCATCACTACATGGGGTGCTCGACGTTTTCTGAATACACGGTCATACCGGAGATTGCCCTGGCCAATATCAACCGGCAGGCACCGCTGGATAAAATTTGTCTGCTTGGCTGTGGGGTGACCACTGGCATGGGAGCGGTGGTTAATACGGCAAAAGTGCAGCCCGGCGATAGCGTGGCCATTTTTGGTCTGGGCGCGGTGGGGCTGTCGGCTATTATGGGGGCCACTCAGGTGGAAGCCGGTCGTATTATTGCCATTGATATTAACGAGTCCCGTTTTCCTCTGGCGCAAAAACTGGGTGCGAGTGATTGCGTTAATCCAGACAACCACGATCAGCCCATTCAGGAGATGGTCGTGGCCATGACCGATGGCGGGGTGGACTTTTCCTTTGAGTGCATTGGCAATGTGCAGGTAATGCGTGCCGCCCTGGAGTGTTGCCATAAGGGGTGGGGGGAGTCGGTGATTATTGGTGTGGCCGGCGCCGGAGAGGAGATATCCACCCGACCGTTTCAGTTGGTCACCGGTCGGGTATGGAGGGGGTCAGCTTTTGGTGGTGTGCGTGGGCGCTCGCAGCTGCCGGGCATGGTCGATCAATACCTGGCCGGGGCGTTCGGGCTGGATGAGCTGATTACCCACAACATGCCACTGGAGTCCATCAACACCGCTTTTGATTTGCTGCACAAGGGGGAGAGCATTCGTTCGGTGATTCACTTTCAATAATCGGCCCGGGAGGAAATGCCATGCATCTGGAAAAGATCAGTAGTCACCGGCTGTTTAATGGCTGGCAGCAGCAGTTTACCCATGTGTCCCGCTGTCTTGGCTGTACCATGCGTTTTGCCATCTATCTGCCGCCGTTGAGCGAGTCGCAGCCTGTGCCGGTGTTGTACTGGCTATCCGGGTTGACCTGTAATGATGAGAACTTTATGCACAAAGCCGGTGCCCAGCGAATTGCTGCCCGGTTCGGGATGGCCCTGGTGGCTCCGGACACCAGCCCGAGGGGAGAGCACATACCGGACGATCCGGCGTGGGATTTAGGCGTTGGTGCCGGGTTTTACGTCAATGCCACTCAGGCTCCCTGGTGCCAACATTACCAAATGTACGACTACGTGGTGGCAGAGTTGCCGGAGCTGGTGGAGCAGCAGTTTCCGGTCAGTAACCGGCGTTGCATTGCCGGCCACTCCATGGGGGGGCACGGTGCTCTGGTCATTGCTTTGCGTAATCCGGATCGCTACTCATCGGTGTCGGCGTTCAGCCCCATTTGCCACCCGGTCAATGCGCCTTGGGGGCAAAAGGCGTTCAGCCATTACCTGGGGGATGATCGCCAGTTATGGCAGGCGCACGACGCCAGTGAGTTGATAAAAACCACCACCGCCTTTATTCCCATTTTGGTGGATCAGGGCAGTGATGACCCTTACCTGAAAGCGCAGTTGCAACCAGAGGCACTGAGAAAAACGGCATTTGCCGCTCAATACCCGCTGACGCTGAGAATCCGCGAGGGGTACGATCATTCATACTATTTTGTGGCCACGTTTATTGAAGATCATGTGACGTTTCATCGTAACTATGTTCTGTAGGGTTGTTCTTCAGCTCACGCCCCGTTCTTCGTCATCCTCCACACATCCATCGGATCAGTCACCAGTCATTCAGTGCTGGTCGATTCCAAGTATTCACCCTGGTTAATCATGCGTCGGCCATCGGCAAACGTTCACAGCAAATCGAGGGGTAGCGCTGTGGTGGATTTGATGGTGGACAGGGCAAGGGCGGTTTTTATCTGACTGACGTCGGGGATTTTCATCAGCTCCTCCAGCAGAAACAACGAGAGCGCTTCCTGGTTGCGGGCCACCACCTTGAGCAGATAGTCACCGTGGCTGCCGGTGATGGCGTGGCACTCCATGACCGGTGCCATGGCGATAACGGCGTCTTTGAAGTTGGTGGCGGCATCCGGGGTGTGCTGATCCAGGCTGACAGTGATGTAGGCCTCAACGTCCAGACCCATGGCGCGAGGGTCTAGCAGCGTCACCTGCTTGCGGATAAATCCTCTGGCTTTTAATCGACAGATACGGCGGGAGCACTGCGACGGGGACAGACTGACCAGTTCGGCCAGGCTCTGCAACGATCGGGCATCGTCCTGCTGAAGCGCCGACAGTAGCCGCAAGTCGTAAGTGTCGAGCAAGCTGCTGTTCATCATCCGATTCCTTTAATCCCACGGCGACACGCTGATTATTGTTACTGGGGTGGTCGCCAGTCAGTCACTGAGCAAGTGTAAGTCCGCTTTTCAGGCGGCGCCAACAACGCAATGCAAAGCTTTTGCATCATCTGGTCGAAGCAGGGGCCACATTGCAAGGAATTTGCCTTGGGTCGGTCGTATACTTTTTCTTCAACTCGACCACGAAAGAGGGCAGAGCATGACAACCAATAAGATCTCCAAAATCACCAGCACTAACCCAATGGGAACCGATGGGTTCGAGTTTGTCGAATACGCCGCGCAAGACCCGGTGGCGCTCGACAGCCTGTTTAAACAGTTTGGCCTGGTGCCTGTGGCCCGCCACCGCGCCAAAGAGGTGACTTTATACCGCCAGGGGGGGATTAATTTTATTGTCAATGGTGAGCCGGATTCCTTCGCCCGGCAGTTTGCCCGGGAGCACGGTCCCTGCGCCTGTGCCTTCGCCATTCGGGTGGACGATGCCGGCTACGCTTACCAGCGCGCCCTGGAGCTGGGCTGTCAGCCGGGACCGACCCAGACCGGCCCTATGGAGCTGCACATCCCTTCCATTGTCGGTATTGGAGGCAGCCTGATTTACCTGGTTGACCGCTACGGCGACAGAGGCTCCATTTACGATGTTGACTTTGTGCCCATCGAGGGCGTCAACCAGCAGCCGGAGGGGGTTGGCCTCAGTTATATTGATCACCTGACCCACAATGTTTATCAGGGCAATATGAACAAATGGGCGTCTTTTTACGAGGATATTTTTAACTTTCGTGAAATCCGCTATTTCGATATTGAGGGCAAGCTGACCGGGTTGAAATCCCGTGCCATGACCAGCCCCTGCGGCAAGATCAGAATACCCATTAATGAATCGTCGGATGATAAAAGCCAGATTGAGGAGTACTTGCAACAGTACAATGGTGAGGGCATTCAGCATATTGCCCTGTATTCCAACAACATCTACCAATCCGTGCCATCCATGCGGGCCAACGGCACCAGCTTTCTGTCGCCACCACCGGACGCTTATTACGACATGCTCGCTGAACGGTTGCCCTGGCACCAGGAAGACGTTGGCCAGCTAAAAGCCAGTGCCATTTTGATGGACGGTGCGCCTACAGAAGACGGCGGTCTTTTATTACAGATTTTTACAGAAACCGCCATTGGGCCGATTTTTTTCGAGATTATCCAACGCAAAGGCGACGAAGGTTTTGGAGAAGGTAACTTTAAAGCACTGTTTGAGAGCATGGAGAGAGACCAGATGAGAAGGGGGGTATTGTAACGGGGCGGCTGCTTTGCCGCCGGCCACGCCTATGAAACCAGGCTGCGTTGTGGAGGGTATTTATGAAGTCATCCAAATATCAGGCCAGAACGCCGGATGATTCCGGTTTTATTCGTTATACCGAAGAGGAACACGACACTTGGAGTATTCTCTACCGGCGACAGGTTGAGCTGCTCAAAGACCGGGCTTGCAACGAGTATCTGGACGGTATTGAGCAGCTGGCCATGCCCGCCAGGCGCATTCCTCAGCTGGAGGATATCAGCCGGGTGTTAATGGCTTGTACCGGCTGGAGCGTCGCCCGGGTGCCGGCGCTGATCTCGTTTGACCGTTTCTTTGGCCTGTTGGCCAGCAAACAGTTTCCGGTGGCTACGTTTATCCGGATGCGCGCTGAACTGGATTATTTGCAGGAGCCGGATATCTTCCATGAAATATTTGGCCATTGCCCTTTATTAACCAATCAGGATTTTGCCGATTTCACTGAGACTTATGGCCGGCTGGGGCTCGCTGCCAGCAAAGAGGAACGGGTCTACCTGGCCAGGTTGTACTGGATGACGGTGGAGTTTGGTTTGCTCAACAGTGCAGCGGGGCTACGCATCTACGGCGGGGGGATTTTGTCCAGTTATGGCGAATCGGCCTATGCTCTGGACAGCGACGTTGCCGTGCGCAAACCGTTTGATCCGCTGTTGGCGCTGCGTACGCCTTATCGCATCGATATTCTGCAGCCGCTGTATTACGTGATTGACAGTCTGGCGGAGCTGCACCGGTTGTGCGAGATGGATCTGATGGCGCTGGTGCATCAGGCCATGTCGATGCCGTTGTTACCCGCGATGTTCACCCCCAAGGCAAAAGAGGGTGCAGCCTAAACTCTTTTTGAGGGGGTTGCGTAAATACCCATACTACACTCTGTTATTGCACAGTAAATCAACCTTCCTGGCATGGGAACTCTGATGGGTTTCCTGCCTTGCTTGTCTGCCTAGGCTTGGCGATGTGCCTCCTGATGAAACCGCCATATCAGAGGTCAAAACGTTAATACACAACGTATTGACTCAGGTCATTTTTGCTGATTGAAACGACGACTTGGTGATCAGTGCTGACTGGGTTCGGCCGCGGGTTTTACGACGTCATGCGTACTATTGGAAATAGACAGCCATGGATGGGGTAAGTAATTTTGCCGTGCGCAATTTTGCCGTGCGCAATTTTGCCGTGCACCTTCTCGCTCGGGCGCGTGCGTGAAAGCTGTCTGGTAAAAAAACTTCAACACAACTCCTGAAGAATCGGAGGTGCTATATGAGCAAGATGAAAGCACTGGTTTTTATTGAGCCTGGCCGTATTGAGATTGAAGAAAAGCCCATCCCCAGCGTCGGTCATAGTGATGCGCTCATTCGCATTACCACCACGACCATTTGCGGTACTGATATTCATATTGTCAAAGGCGAATACCCCGTTGCCAAAGGGCTGACCATCGGTCACGAACCCGTGGGTGTGATTGAGAAACTCGGCTCCGGTGTTCAGGGTTTCAGGGAAGGCCAGCGGGTGATTGTCGGTGCCATTACGCCGTGTGGCCATTCCCACGCCTGCCAGTGCGGGCAGAGCAGCCAGGACGGTCAGTTCAGTCCGTCAGGTTATAAAGCTATGGGTGGTTGGCGTTTTGGTAACACCATCGATGGCTGCCAGGCCGAATATTTACTGGTGCCCGATGCCCAGGCTAACCTGTCGCCTATTCCTGATGGCCTCAGCGACGAGCAGGTATTGATGTGCCCGGACATTATGTCCACCGGTTTTTCCGCCGCCGAAAGGGCAAACATCCGTATCGGTGATACCGTGGTGATTTTTGCCCAGGGACCTATTGGCCTGTGCGCTACCGCCGGTGCGCGGATGGTGGGTGCTTCAACGATTATTACCGTTGATGGCATCAAAGAGCGGCTGGAAATGTCGAAAAAGATGGGCGCAGATTACACCATCGATTACACCAGGGAAGACCCACTCAAAGAGATAATGCGCATCACCGACGGCCGTGGGGTCGATTGTGCCATTGAAGCGCTGGGCACTCAGATTACTTTCGAGAGTTGCCTGCGAGCGCTGCGCCCCGGTGGTACATTGTCGAGCATTGGCGTTTACTCGCAAGACTTGGTGATTCCGCTGGACGCGTTCAGCGCCGGGTTAGGGGACAACAAGATAGTTACCTCGCTGTGCCCGGGCGGTAAGGATCGCATGGGCAGGCTAATGAGCACCATTTCTTCAGGGCGCGTTGATATGGAAGCGATGGTCACTCATCGCTATAAGCTCGATGATATTGTTGCCGCTTACGATCTGTTCGGTCATCAGCGCGATGGCGTGTTGAAAGTGGCTATTACACCCTGACACTTGAACGCTAAGGGTAGTGGTGGATACAAAAATACCACCACACCCCGTTCACACTTCGACAGGCTCAGTGTGAACGGAGTTCAGACTTCATAAATGCGGGCGTTATTTCGGGACCATTCCTGAGTGGGTAATCAGGTGATCCATATAACAACAAGTTATCCAATCATATTTTTTATAGCCAATTCATCCATAAACTCTCCCTTCATCGTCGTGTAATCACGTTGCCAGTGGGCGGCGCTGTCGTTAAAGAAAATTTTTCTTTCCTCCGTTATTTGGGTGTACGATCCGGAACAATTTTCACCTGCCCACCGTTTTGCATTACAAGGAGTCTCAGATGCAGCCAAGGGAGTTGAGCATTCAGACACCACACCTGACTTTCGCCGCTCTGGAGTGGGGTGATCCTGAGGGTAATCCGGTAATCGCCCTGCACGGCTGGCTGGATAACGCCGCCAGTTTTACCCCCATGGCCAGCAAACTTGATGGCATACGGTTGATTGCGGTGGACCTGGCCGGTCATGGCTGGTCTGATCATCGCCCCCCCGGGTTCAGTTACGATGTCTGGCACTATGTGGAAGACCTGTTTTACATTGCCGACACACTGGGGCTGTCGCGTTTTGGTCTGCTCGGTCACTCCCTGGGGGGCGTGCTGTGCACCATGGCCGCCAGTTCCATTTTGCCAGATCGGGTGACGGCGCTGGTGGCCATTGATGGGCTCTTTCCCAGGCCCAGAGATCCGCAAGATTCACCGCAAACGTTGCTCAGTTACATTAATCAACGCCGAACACCGGACGAGCAACTGCCCATTACTCACTACCGCTCAAAGCAGCAGGCAATATTTGCCCGCACCATGGGGCAGTTCCGGGTTTCCAGGGCATCCGCTGAACTGTTGGTTGAGCGCGGCCTGAAGCAAGTGGGGGAGGCGTGGCTGTGGAGCTCTGACCCAAGAGTAAAACTGGGTTCACCAACACGGTTTACCCTTGAGCAATCCATGGCTTTTGTTGGGCAGATCCGTTGTCCGGCCCATCTGATTTATGTCGACAACGGCCCTTTGAGCGATCTCATTGAGCAACACCGTCAGTGGCTGAGTCATATCCATTTGCACCCAATGAGTGGCAATCACCATCTGCATATGGACGACCAAGTGGATGCTGTTGCCAGCAAGGTTAGTTCTGTTCTGGGCGGCAGATTATGGTAGAGTTGTTGTGAGAAAGCCTTGGGTTATTTCATGAATACAACAACGGTAAAACATCCGGATTTTTTCCCTGCGCTGTCCACCCGAAAGTCGAATCGAACGACTACTGTCTTTTTAATCAGCGCGACTCTGGCGCTGTCTGGTCTCTTTGCCCCTGGTTACGCTGCCGAGTTGCCCGCTTATCCCAATGCCAGTGTTGCCCAATCAGTGAGTGAAGCGCGGCAGAACCACCCCATCATTACCGATCGGATGAAGCGGGTACACGGCACTGTCACTTCAGACAGAGCCCAGTGGCTTGATGGCCACCTGATGCGCACCGTGTACCTGCTGCCGTCCGGACACACCAGTGCTCAGGGTTTTGAGTTTTATGTTCATCTGCTGCGTGAGCAAGGGGTAGAAACCCTGTTTGAGTGTCGCAGCTTTTCCTGTGGTGCCAGCAACTTTTGGGCCAACGATATTTTTGCCATCCCCACGCTCTACGGTCAGGACAAAGAACAGGGATATTACATTGGCAAAAAGCAGGACAGCTATTACGCGGTTTACTCAATCAGGCGAGGTAACGGACGCATTTATACGCTGGTGGACATCTTTACCCCGTCCGACCACGAAGGCAACGCTGATCCGATTAGCGGATTGATGATTCCGCTTGCTAGCCCCGTTGACGACACCGATTTGGCACCTTTTGTTGCCCAGATGCGTGATAACCCGACCATGAAAGCATTGCTCATGCTTCATGGGCAGATGCCCAATACCCTTGCTGAGTTCGATGCCCGGCGGACAGAGATGGATAAATTGCAGCATTCCTTGTTGCAATATCTGCAAGGGCAGGGCATCAGTAGCAAGCGATTGCGGGTCAATATCACTTTTGACAGCACCGACAGTGCTGCGCCATTTTGGCTGCAAATTGTTCGTTTGCAGTAAGAGTGTCTCAGGGTAGTGGTGGACACAAAAATACCACCACATTCCGTTCATCCTGAGCCTGTCGAAGGACGTTCATCCTGAGCCTGTCGAAGGACGTTCATCCTGAGCCTGTCGAAGGACGTTCATCCTG
>Ga0126343_10001541_pt1 | contig 10980 bp, 9 predicted proteins | sample Cyp2metagenome_FD_92531 | JGI IMG/M metagenome (GOLD analysis project Ga0126343, IMG submission 92531) | Coral microbial communities from Lord Howe Island, Old Settlement Bay, Australia - Cyphastrea 2 metagenome | ecosystem: Host-associated > Invertebrates > Cnidaria > Coral ... | reverse complement strand
CCTCCTAAGGGGCAGGTCGCAGGTTCGAATCCTGCTGGGAGCGCCAATAAAATCAAGCGTTTAAAGGCCGAAAGGTCTTTTTTTATACCGTCAAAATGGCCAGCGAGAACAAAAATGAGAACAAAACTCGCAGTTGATAGCCAAGTGTCGTTTACTTTGCCCCCCCTCACTTTTCCTAAAAAAGAGAAAAAGGACACCCATTGTTTTGGGGGCCAAGATTTATGGGTGTCCTATTTGCTAATTTGCTCATGCTTCTCCAAGGTGGGAACCAGCAGCACTGGTAAGCACCTATCCAGGTATGGACAAAGAGAAGGCTTGCAATGTGGTGGTCTGGAAGTGGGTTGTTCAGGAGGGACAAACTGAGGGTTAACCTGACACCGCTTTGCGGTTTGTTCCGTTCACTCAGCCGGCAAACATTCATGTCGCCTTGTACCCCGTTCGGGCTACAACTGGCAGAGCAAACACACAAACCATGCCGAGGTGAATCATGAGCAAGACTGACGTTGTCAGGGCCAGAATTGAGCCTGATGTAAAGCATCATGCCGAAGCCATATTCCGGGCGCTGGGACTTAGCACAACCGAAGCGATTACGCTGTTTTACAAACAGGTCACCCTGTGCAACGGCCTGCCCTTTGATGTCCGGATTCCCAATGACGAAACCTTGCAGGCGCTGGCTGAATCACGGGCAGGCATTGGCTTAAAAGCGTTTGACTCGCTGGATGATATGCTGGCCGACCTGGACGCTGACTGATGTTGCAGCCAGTACAAGCATCAAGGCTCAAAAAGGACTACCGCAAGGCAAAGAAGCAGAACAAGAATATGAACAAGCTGGTGGCGATTCTGAGGTTACTGGTTAACCAGGATGAGCTGCCAGCCAGGAATCGTAATCATGCTCTATCCGGGAATCTGATCGGGTACAGAGAGTGCCATATTGAACCGGACTGGCTGTTGATTGACCGGATTGATGACCAGAAGATCGTCTTTGAGCGGACCGGCTCCCATTCTGAGTTATTCCGGTAAGGATATTGAGGACGCCAAACGCCTGGCCAGAGCATTGGAGAAAGAAAATGACTGAACCTGTATATGATTATGATCCGGCCGACGCGCTGGATAGCAAAGAAGCCAGGGAAATGTTTATTGCCGATGCTCTGGAGACAAACGACGCTGCCTACATAGCAAAGGCTCTTGGTGTTGTAGCCCGCGCTGAAGGAATGGGTAATATTGCCAAAGAAACCGGACTCTCAAGAGAGCAACTGTAGCGCTCATTCATCGGGGATGGTAACCCAACACTGCAAACCATTCTGGCCGTTATCGCTGAGGTCGAAGAGGTCCCTCGCACCACCTCTCCCGCCGAAGCACTTCCTCACACCAGTGCTGCCACGACCTCACAAGAGGTGGTGTTTGTGTTGCCAGAAAACTACGATCTGAACCAAACGGCTGCGAACCTGGACATTGACTTCTGGGATTCTGTTACGTTCACAGATACTGATCTGCCTTCACCAGACGACGTTGTACAAACGTCTGCAGTCGGTCTCGACTTCTGGGAGGACTTTCTCGCTGAGGAACCTGAACCGGAAACATCAGTGGAGTCTCAAGAGCCGATGCAGGGAACAGCAGCAGAGTCTCAAGAGCCGGTGCCAGGAACATCGGCAGGATCACGCCCCAGTTCACCCTCACTGCTGGCCAAACCAAGAAGATTCCTGGCTGAGCGCGATGACAAAACGTAACGCTGATAGCAGAGGATCGCCTACTGACTGGGAAAAAATGAACTGCTGAAAAATTGCCGATGAGAAGTTACAGGAGCCCCTATGATACGTCCAGCCATCTCTCCCACAAGGGGGTCAGCTTCTCCCTCGTCATCACCGGCTGAGCAAGCTGATGATGGCGCTGCGGCAGGCCCAAGCGTTGCTGACCCGGACAGTTTTGATGTCCAGCGGGCGGCCGTCGGCAGGGCGTTGGCCGCTGGCCAGAGCCCATCGCGTCGGCGAGGCCGGCCGCCGCTCTCAGAAAGCGGTGCCGAAGTAGCGGCAAAGCGGGCTCGTTTGTCATTGGAAGCCAGCGCAGATCCTGAGCTGAGCAGAGCCTTGCAGCGGCTGAAAACCGTTTGCAACAGCAAAGAAATAGTTATCAAAGACAGCCTGTATCGCTTGCTGAACGACTGTTCACATGAACATAAAGTGTCGCTTATTAACAAGATAGCTCACTACTTTACCCACGTTAATCCAGCGCTGGTCAAAGATACCATGACCATCTCCAGCATGATGGGGGCGGCCGCAGCAGCGGGGAATATCAGGAAATTTGTCCAACTTGATGACCAAGCCATCGAATGGGTTGCCAAGTCTGATTATATTAAGTCCATCTCCTGTATGTGCAGCTCCAAGGGGTTCCCCAAGCGCGAAACTGTGGAGGCATTTTTAGCGTTACCATGTCTGCAAAAAGATGGTTCACTCGACAAACAGCTACTGAAATCAATTTCATCCATGTTCAGCAGTAAAGGGATTCCCGAAGGCGGCGATCTGCCCGGTGTAGCCAACTTGTTAAGTCTGGAAGTTTTGCAGCGTGATGGCGTGCTGGACAAGGCACTCCTTGGCTCAATATCCTCCATGTGCGGCGGTAGAAAACTCCCGGATAACCGCGGTATTACCCGCCTACTGTCCCTGCCCTGCCTGAAAACAGACGCAGACCCAAACCAGGGGATTGATCAGCGGCGTCTTGGGTCATTGGCCTCAATGCACAATCGCAAAGGATTGCCTGACTCAGCGGCAGTTGAGGCGTTATTTGGGCTGCCTTGCCTGAAGACTAACGGTGCATTTGACCAGCGCACTCTGACCTTTATATCTTCCGTGTGCAGTGGCAAAAAAATCCCCAACCTTGATGCCGTAAAAACGCTGTTGGAGCTCGATTGCCTGAAGGACGAGCAGCAACAACTGAATCAAACAGCATTGAGATGCCTCGCCTCCATGCACAAGGCCAAAGGCTTGCCAGACGCGCAGAAAGTCATCGGACTGATGGCAATAAACGACCTGAAAGCTCTTCAATTCATTGCCTCGCTCTACCACCAAAGGTGCATTCCTGAGGCTGCTGAGTTGAACCGGCTGATGTCTCTGCGTGCCCTGCAAGCTGAAGGTGGCGGGCTGGACTACATTATGTTCAGCCATGTGGCGGCCCTGGGTCGCGGCAAAGGGTTTCCCAGTACAGCGATTCTTAACCAGGCCAGCACTAAACGACGGGAGGCGTTTGCAGGTGCTCCGGTAGCGTTGCCTGATGAAGACGACGATGAGCAGATGGATTCTGACCAGGATGACATGGAGACGGAGCAAGGTACTAGCAGTGCAGCGGCAGCAGCTACTGCCCGCGCACAAGAGCACAGCGCAGTGCGTATGCCAGAGTTTCGTTCACGGGCAGAGTTGCGGCGCGCGGAGCTTTCGGGTGAAGAAAAAACCGAGCTTGAGTCGGCCAGACAGAGGCTGATGAGCCTGTGCCAGAGAAAGAAAATAACCGTCAAGGGTGATCTGCTCAAGGCGATTGAGGCTTGTCCGGATGTTCAAAAAACACTGCTGATTGACCGGATGGCTCGTTTCTTTGCCAGCGTCAGGACGGGTATTGTTGACAGCACCCAGATACTGACCTCCATGCTGGGACCGACCCATGTGGCCCGTGATGCATTCCTTAACATGAGCGATGACGATATTGACTACATTGCGAATTCGTCTCAGATTAAGCACATCGCCAACATCTGCGCCCAAAAAGGTCTGCCCAAAGCCGCTGCTGTCCGGGCGTTGTTCGAACTGGACTGCCTGCAACGCGATGGCCAGGTTGATGGGGAGCTGTTGAAGCCCATCGCAAACATGTACCACAGCAAAGAATTTCCTACGGCTCAATCGGTCAAGGATCTGTTGGCCATGCCAGCTTTCCAGGTCAATGGTGAGCTTGACCTCAAGTTGCTGAACTCAGTGGCCTATATCCAATACGGCAGAGGCTTGCCAGATGCGAGCAAACTGGAGGCGTTTTTAGCCCTGGCAGCCCTCAAGACAGACGACGGTGGTTTTGATTATCCAAAGCTCAGAAGTATTACTTCCATCCTGCGAACCAAGGGTATTCCCGATCCCCAGCAGTTAAATGAGCTGCTGTCGATGGCGGTTTTCAAGACCGCTGGTAAATTTGACCTGAAGTGGTTTAGCCCTGTTTCCAGCATGCTGTGCAGCAGAGGGCTGCCAGAGGTCAGCGCGGTCAGAAGCTTCTTTGCGATACCGGCGCTTAATCCCGATGGAGAAACCAACATGCAGCTGCTTAAAAGTGTTTCCTCCATGAACAATGGCCGAGGATTCCCTGACCCTGCTGCTGTTGACACATTAATGAATTTACCGGCACTCAAGGTAAATGGGCGTTTGAGCTTATCACTGTTCAGCTCTATCGCCGCTATGTGTAACGGCAAAGGCGTTCCTGATCCGCAACAGGTGCAAACCCTGCTGACCACGGACGAACTTTACACTGCCCATGGCAAAGTGAATGCCAAAGTGCTGGCCAGCCTTTCCTCCTTGTGCCATTCCAGGGGTCTACCTGAACGCACTGAAATCCAGAGGCTGTTGTCTTTACTCAAGCGCCCACCGGCCAATAAGGTTGATGAAAAATTGCTGAAAGTTTTCAGTGCCCTTTATCACGCCCGGGGCTTCCCCTCAACCAGCGATGTCACCAAGCTGCTGTCTCGTGTCAGTCCACAGGGCAGCCATGAGCCTGACCTGCAACTGTTGCGAAAAATTGCCTCTCTGGGCGCGCGCAAAGGGTTCCCCAGCAAGACTATTATCAACAATGCCATGGCCGCAATTGGCCGTGGTGAGCTGGCACCTGATGACTCCGATGACGACGATGAGATGATGGCAGCCCAGGCATCCACCAGCGCTGCATTTGCTGACGAACTGCCGGTAGAGTTCAGCACAGACCTGGATTTTTGGAGCGCTCTGCGACTGCCCGAGGCACCACAAAGCTCCGCCCCTGCTCGCCCACAGTCCCCCTCCTTATTGGGGACAGCCAGAAGTTATCTGGCTGAGCGCGAGCCAAGGCAGTGAATCCAATTCGGATTACTCAGGAATAGTCACTCTTGGTGCTTTTGTTGAGAAAATGAGGATGAACAACCACTGAAATCCCGCCCTTCGCGAAGAAGGGCGGGCTCAATAACTGCGGATGCAGGGGCGAGACGATCAGGCCGCTTTTTGTTCTTTTTGCGGCTCAGGGGTGCGAATCAGATAATCAAAGGCGCCAAGTGCTGAGTTGGCACCACTGCCCATGGCAATGATGATCTGCTTGTAGGGCGCGGTGGTAACGTCACCGGCGGCAAATACGCCAGGCAGAGAAGTCTCTCCCTGTGGACCGACAACAATCTCACCACGGGGGTTCAGCTCCAGAGTGCCTTTAAGGAACTCAGCGTTTGGCACCAAGCCAATCTGGACAAAAATACCTGAAAGTTCCAATGCCTTGCTCTGGCCAGATGCACGATCAGTGTAGTTTAATCCGGTTACCTGCGCGCCATCGCCCACAACTTCTGTGGTCAGCGCTTCGGTGATGATGTCGATATTGCCCATGGAGCGCGCCTTGCTTTGCAATACTTCATCCGCCCTGAGCTTGCTATCAAACTCCAGAACCGTGACATGCTCGACAATGCCGGCCAGATCGATAGCGGCTTCAATACCGGAGTTGCCACCACCAATGACGGCCACTTTTTTACCTTTGAATAGTGGGCCATCGCAGTGTGGGCAGTAGGCGACACCTTTACCACGATACGCTTGCTCACCGGGTACATTCATCTCTCGCCAGCGGGCACCGGTAGCAATCACCAGTGTGCGGCTTTTCAGGGTTGCGCCACTTTCCATCTCCACCTGGATCAAGTCGCCCACTTGTTCAGCGGCGATCACACGGCTGACGCGCTGTTCGGTCATGATGTCCACATCATAGTCCCGAACGTGTTCTTCCAGGTTGGCTGCCAGTTTTGGGCCTTCGGTTGCTTTTACTGAGATAAAGTTCTCAATGCCGACGGTGTCCATTACCTGACCGCCAAAACGGTCCGCAACAATACCGGTGCGAATGCCTTTGCGAGCGCTGTAAATAGCAGCCGACGCCCCGGCTGGACCACCGCCAATAACCAGCACTTCAAACGGTTCTTTTTCAGAGATGGCTTCAGCCTGGCGTTTGGCTGCGCCGGTGTCGAGCTTGTTAAGAATCTCCTGAATGGAAATTCGTCCTTGGGTGAACAGCTCGCCGTTAAGGTAAACCGCAGGAACGGCCATGATTTTGCGCTCATCAACCTCTTGCTGGAACAGCGCACCGTCAATCATGACGTTGGTGATGTTTGGATTCAGGGCAGACATAATGTTCAGCGCCTGCACCACATCAGGGCAATTCTGGCAGCTCAGGGATACATAAGTCTCGAAGCGGTATTGGCCGGGCAGTGCTTTAATTTGCTCAGCCACGGCAGGGTCCACTTTGGCAGGGTGACCACCACTGTGCAGCAGTGCCAGTACCAGCGAAGTAAACTCATGCCCCATGGGCAGGCCGGCAAAACGGATTTCGCTGTTGGTGGCGGTGGAGCGAACCAGCATGGACGGTGTGCGTTCGTTATTATCCGTGGCGCGGGCAGCGGTTACTTTATCTGAAAGACTAGCAATGTCGTCTGCCAGCGAGGCCAGTTCTTCAGACTTTTTGCTGTCATCAAGAAATACCACGAGTTCGACGTTTGATTTCAGATTCTGCAAATAGCTTTGCAGCTGAGTTTTCATATTTGTATCAAGCATGATTCAACCTGTAAATTTTTAATTACCTGTTAACGCTGCAAAGGGCAGCTTTACGCTTTTCATTTTCTGGTGCGTTGGCAGGAGCGTGCTAAAGCGGACCAGGAATGTTGGATAACTGATCAATCCATAATTCCTGGGCAGCCTTGGTAATAACTAAATATTCGATGATTTTTATAATAATAGGGTCTGAGCCACTACAGTGAGTGGCTCAGAATGGTCATGGCTTAGATTTTGCCGACCAACTCAAGGGAAGGAGCCAGAGTCTCTTCACCTGGTTGCCAGGCTGCAGGGCACACCAGTCCTGGGTGACTGGCGATGAACTGGGCAGCTTGCACCTTACGAATCAGGTCTTTGGCGGAGCGGCCAATGCCCAGATCGTTGGTTTCGAGAGACTTGATAACGCCTTCCGGGTTGATGATGAAGGTACCGCGCAGGGCCAGGCCTTCTTCTTCAATCATCACGCCGAAGTTGCGAGAGATGGTACCGGTTGGATCACCGACCATTGGGAACTGGATTTTCTTGATGGTGTCAGAACCATCATGCCAAGCTTTGTGGGTGAAGTGGGTGTCGGTAGAAACGGAGTACACTTCTACACCCATTTCTTGCAGCTGAGCGTAGTGATCGGCCAGATCGCCCAGCTCAGTGGGGCAGACAAAAGTGAAGTCGGCTGGATAAAAGAACACGACAGACCACTTGCCCAGCAGGGTTTGTTCAGTGACGTCAATAAATTCGCCATTGTGGAAAGCGGTTGCTTTGAATGGCTTGATTTCGGTGTTAATCAGTGACTGTGTCAAAAGATTTACCTCTTGGTGGTGGATTGTTTACATCCCATTAAGCCGGAAATCGTCGATTGCTGGTGAATCGAACGCCGTGGAATCTTACGAGAGATGGGGTGCAGAATCCACAGTTACCTACTGACCTGGGCAATGGGTGTGAAGTTTATGCTCAAATTATAGGACGCTAAAATTAATTAAAAAAATAAGCCTGATAGATATTATTAATCGTCATTATGGCATCGCTACGCTTGGCAGTTATATTTGTTGCATGAAAGCCCGGCAAATACCGGGGCTTTGGGGGTTATGTTGTCAGCTTCAGATCAACACTGATCACTGCAAGCGCAACGACAGATCCGCCTGAAAATTTTTCGACCGATCGTGTTCAATCCCGTTAAGCCACATGACTTCATCATTGACCATCCTGGCCAAGTGGGTATTCAGGACGATCTTTTTCAGCCCCTTGTAACCGGTGTTGATTTCCAGGTAATCGCCGTTACTGGCTTCAACCAACTCTACCAAGTGGCGAAGGCTGCGTACTTTGTTGCTGCCCACACTCTCCACCAGGCGCAGGAAAATATCGTGATAACCCCGGTTGGCTTCATGGGGGAGCACTTTCAGGATTACGACCACTTCGTCTTTGTCAGCAATACGAAAATTGTTCAGCAGCATGGGCGTCAGGCCGGCGTAGGAGATCAGATCGTGACCGGCCCCCATCAACAGCTCCCGGGTGACCCGGATAAATACCAGCCCCTGATAGATAAAATACGACGGTGCGCAGTCACCATCAACGCCGAGCAACAAGTCGTGATTGATCGGCCGGGCAAGGGTGACTGAGACATCCTGTTCCTGTCGGTTACGGATGATTTTGAGATTGAGACTTTCCCCCACCTGTCGGGAATGGACAAGGTAGTCCATGGAGATGCGCTCACTTCCCCTGAACACAATGGTTCTGTCGTGCCCGACCGGATAGCCGTCAAGCTCAATGATCACATCGTCCGGTCGTAACACCCCGTCAACGGCAGAGCCGGGTATGATATGGCGAACCAGTACGCCCCGGTTATCCTGCACACCATAAACGGCCTTGAAAAAGCCGTTTTCCAGTTGTTCCGTCTCGACCCCAAGACTGGGCACACCGCTGTGTTGGCCGTCGGCAACATCCTCTAAAAAATGGCGGACCACATTCACCGGTACAATATGGGCAATGTTGCTGGCCTCAAACGGGCTGAACCCCTGCATCAGCACCCCGATGATCTGGCCGTCAACCACCGCTGGCCCACCGCTGTTGCCGGGGTTACTGGCAGCGTCGATCTGCCCGGCCAGAAAAGAAAAACCCGAGTGGCTATAAGGCTGGTACTCCAGGCGCGACAAAACCCCTTTGGTGGCACTGATGGTATCGCCACCAATGGGATAGCCAAGCAGCATTAAATCGGTCTGCAAGGGCGGCAACTGCCCCAGGGGGATGGGCACGGTATCAGCAAAAAATGCCGCCGTTTCATGGTCATGAAAAGGCACCAGCAGCGCCAGGTCCAGCTCCTGGGAAACCCACAGGGGCTTGAGTTTGTAGCGCTCCATCCGGCCGTTTTTTCTGCCCTCAATGTAAGTGTGGGCACTGATGACGTGGCTGTTGGTCAGCACCACCTTCTGCCCACTCTCAGGCAATTGAATAATGGCACCGGAGCCGTGCTTTTGTCTGGGCCCCAGATTGGCCCACGGATTCTGGTGGTCGTACTGATTAAACGAGGTGTAGATTTTGATGATTGAATCCCTGACGCCCTGATCCTGATAATGGGCCGGCAGGGACTGAGACTCCTGCGGGGCAAATTGCTCAAAAGCGAAAGAGCGGCACGCTAGTACCACAAAGAAACAGGCAAAAACAGTACAACAGAGCCTGACCATCAGCCACCTCATGTGTCAGAGAAAGAACACCTGAAGCTAGCACAAAAAAACCAGACTGCTCAGTTATGGGCTCATCCAACGTGAAATGAGGCTGTATTTTCTGATCTTTCGTCCATGACGACTGCCTGGACGCAATACGTCGAAGGAAGGAACTCCGCCCATACCCTGAAGTCGAAGACTGAGAAGGCGGGCGATAACAAAGTGGCTCGGGGGATTCGGAAACCGCGTCGTTGAACAGGGGGGCCTGAAATCACAAGCCTGCGCCCTTTCAGGGTTCATTTCGGGTTTGAAAAATACTTTATGCAACCGGTTTACCAAAGCTCAGAGGCAGTTATCAGACACTTTTCTGGTATAATCAGGCCCGTGCTATCATCGTTAAAATTGTCCTGCAAGGCTGTTGATATGATTGTTCTCTCCCCTGACTCTGTAAACGAGATGTACGCCCAGCATCTTGACTGGTACCCGACCATTGTTAACCCACCATCCCCTCCCCTGCGGATCAGCGGCCTGGCAGAGATCATGGCACAGTTTGACCTTATTCTTCTCGACTCTTATGGCGTTCTTTGCCGTGGCAGCTCAGCCATTGCCGGCGCGCCTGAGGCCATTCAGCTGTTGCGGCAAAACAACATCCCTTTTTGCGTGGTATCCAACGACACCTTGACCAACCGCACGGTTGCAGCCGCCAAGTATCAAACCAGGGGCTTTGATTTTACCAACGATGAGGTGATCACCAGTCTGGACATCACTGAGCAGTATCTGGCCACGCTGACCCGTCGGGACAATATCGGTGTTATCGCCCCTCTTGAGCATCCATCCGATCATCTGCTTGACGGCATGGTCAGACTCAACGGCTGCAACGGGGAAGTACCGGGGGGCGTTGATACCCTGCTCTTTCTGACCGGCGCCGGCTGGACCAATAAGATGCAGGAGAACCTGATAAACAGCGCCAACGGTCGTCAGTTCCAGCTGCTGGTGGGCAACCCGGATGTCGGCGCCCCCCACGGCGATCACATTACGGCCACGCCGGGATACTTTTTAGCTGACCTAGTGGAACAAACCGCCCAGCGGGCCAGGCCCGTGCTATTTGGCAAGCCGGACCAGTCGATTTTCCAGGCGGCCATCGCTCCACACCGGATTACCGATCCGTCCCGGGTACTGATGATTGGTGATACCCTTTACACTGATATTCTTGGTGGCAATGCCATGGGGTTTCAAACGTTACTGCTGCAGTGCGGTATCTACCAACATGAGAATATCGACAACATCATTACTCACTCAGGAATAAGCCCGACGTACATTGCGCCGAACCTGTAGCACCTGAGTTGATTGAGACACTACCCGGAGTGTGTTGCTGCTGCGTAGTTGCTATTCCCCTGCTCAACCATGGGCAGGCAGGGATACTAAGGAGTAGTCCCGAAATAACTTCCGCATTTATAGAATCTGAACTCCGTTCGGACTGAGCCTGTCGAAGTCCGGTGACAGCACCCTTCGACTTTGCTCAGGGTGAACGGAAACCGGGAAGT